>JAEEGL016893695.1_pt1 | contig 13398 bp, 14 predicted proteins | sample 9134231 | NCBI WGS metagenome assembly JAEEGL01 (sample SAMN16246548, study PRJNA631951) | gut metagenome | biome: gut microbiome; feature: rumen; material: fiber-attached | host: Bos | place: Iran: Karaj | collected 2018-10 | reverse complement strand
TGGCATTTGAAAGGCCTTCGGCAGCAGCGGCTTCGGCTTTTTTGATCGCATCAATGATTTCTTTTGCCAAGACTACTCTCCTCCTTACCTAAAATATCCTTATTATCTTATCATTTTCGACTGCCTAAATCCACCAATAATCACGATATTTCTTCCATAGTATAGGAAAAAACGCATGAGGCATCAATGCGGAAACATTGAACGGATCATGCGTTTTTAGAATATCCTGATTCAATTATTTAAGATGCGGGGCTCCGCGGGAGGCTCTTCTCAGCCTCCGAGTTTTTCGATGCCCTTCCGCATTCTTTTGAGTGTTTCTTCCTTGCCGAGAATATCACAGATCTCCACGACGCCGCCCGGTGTCACGAGCCTTCCGGATACCGCAATGCGGACCGGCCACATGACAGTCGCATTCTTGCAGCCCATTTCTGCGGCAAGATCTGTAAATGCCGCTTTCAGGGATTCCTCCTCCCAGCTGCCGAGACCTTCCAGGATCGGAAGCATTGCCTGCAGGACCTGCAGGGAGATTTCAGGATTCGTCTTGGATTTCTTATTGGTGTAGAATTCCGTGTCGTATTCCGGAAGTTCATCGAAGAAATCCAGTTTTTCCGGGATATCCGTCAGCTTCTCGGTGCGGTTCTGCAGCAGGGCTGCGATCTTGGAAGCGGAATACGCCTCGTTTTTCACAGCCTGGCGGATGTACGGCTCCGCAGCGGCACAGAAGGCTTCCGGCGTCATATTGCGGATATACTGGGCATTGAAATATTTCAGCTTTTCAATATCAAAGATCGCGGGCGATTTAGAAATTCCCGCAATATCAAATGCCTCCGCCAGTTCATTCAGGGTAAAGAACTCGGTCTCGGCGAGTTCTCCTTTCGGCGACCAGCCGAGGAGCGCGACATAATTCAGGATCGCCTCTGTCAGGAATCCGTCCCTGCGCAGGTCCTCATAAGACGGATCGCCGTGTCTTTTGGACATTTTATGCTGCTGGTCCCGCATGACCGGGGAACAGTGCACATATTCCGGGATCTCCCAGCCAAAGCCTTCGTAAAGAAGATTGTATTTCGGTGCTGACGCGAGGTACTCGCTTCCGCGGACCACATGAGTGATGCCCATCAGATGGTCGTCCACCACATTTGCGAAATTATAGGTCGGAAGACCGTCTCTCTTCAGCAGCACCTGGTCGTCCAGCGAATCATTCGGAACCGTAATGTCTCCGAATGAAGCGTCGTGGAAAGTTGTAGTGCCCTCATGCGGCACTTTCTGGCGGATCACGTAAGGCTCTTTCTCCGCTCTGCGCAGAGCCTCCGCCGGATCCAGGGAACGGCAGGGGCAGTCAGCGCGCTCGAATTCCCCGCTGTCCTCCTCGGACTCTGTTTTGTCACAGAAGCAGTAATAAGCATGGCCTCTGTCCACCAGCATCTTCGCGTATTTTCCGTACAGCCCGCGGCGTTCCGTCTGAATATAGGGAGCGACCGGGCCTCCGATATCCGGTCCCTCATCATGTTTGAGACCGCATTCCTCGAGCGTCCGGTAAATCACTTCCTCTGCGCCCTCCACCTGCCTTGTCTGATCGGTATCTTCGATTCTGAGAATGAAAACGCCGCCTGCGTGCTTTGCGATCAGCCAGGTGTACAGCGCCGTTCTCAAATTGCCTACATGCATATATCCCGTCGGTGAGGGCGCGAATCTCGTTCTTACCTGCCCGTGCGGGATGCGGGCTTCCATCTCTTCAAAAAATGATGTATCAGTCATAAAAACCTCCTGGTCTTAAATTGTCCGGGTCAGAACCGGAAGATAATTCCGATCAGCGCAGCTGCCAGCAGCCAAAACGCCGGATGTATTTTCTGCAGCTTCTTTACCTGCAGCAGTGCGAATACGACAGCGCAGAGGATCAGGATCTTGGGGATCGGGCTGTAAACGCCGTCCTCATAAGTAAACATGGAAACCTTGCAGACCGTATAAACGCTGGCTGCTATGATCGCGCAGACCGCAGGCCTGATCGCGGCAAAAGCGCCTTTTACAAATTTGTTCTCGTTAAAATCTTCCAGGAATCTGGCGATCAGGCAGATAATGATAATACTGGGAATCACCAGTCCTGCCGTCGATACGATGCCTCCGAAAGTGCCGAGCGTCTTGAAGCCTGCATACGTCGCCATATTCAGTCCCAGCGGACCCGGTGTGGATTCGCTGACCGCGATCATATTTGTCAGATCGCTCATGGTATACCAGTCGTACCGTTCGGTAAGCTCCATCAGGTAGGGAAGCGTAGCGGGGCCTCCCCCGACGGCAATCAGGCCAATCTTCATAAATTCGAGGAAAAGCAGGATCATATCACTCATGCCGTCTTCCTCCCTACGATATACACATGATAAACGATGCCGACCACGGCTGATACCAGAACGATTGCAACCGTCGGAATATGAAAGGCGAACGCTGCCGTAAAGGAAAGCGCCGCGATCACGATCGCAAACTTTCCTTTCAGGGTCTTTTTGCCGAGTGTATAGACCGTATTCAGCATCAGGGCGCACACAACTGCACGGATGCCCATGATTGCATGCTGGACCCAGACATTGTCAATGATTGCCTGCAGGCAGAGCGCCGCCAGGGTGATAATGATAAGGGACGGCATGACCATGCCGATGGTCGCGACGATTCCGCCTTTTACGCCGGCTTTCTTATAACCGACATAGGTCGCCGTATTGATGGCAATAATACCGGGTGTACATTGCCCGATCGCGTAAATATCGATCAGTTCCGGTTCTTCCATCCAATGATATTTCTGAACGATCTCGTACTTCAGCATCGGAAGCTGTGCCAGCCCTCCGCCGAAGGTGAGACCGCCGATTCTGAAAAAAGCCGCAAACAAATGCCAGTAAATATTCAAAACGTCCGATTCCTCCAAAGACTTTTGTTAAAAGTACCTTATCTTTATAAAGGATTTATATTAAAATTGCAAGGAACACATTTATTTCCGCGTTCTCAGAGTGCAGCCGTATCAAAGATGAGCGTGACCGGGCCGTCATTGACAGAAGCGACCTTCATGTCAGCCCCGAATTCACCGCACTCGACGCGGAAGCCTCTCTGCGCGCACTCCGCTTTGAACTTTTCGTAGAGAGGAATGGCAAGATCCGGTTTCGCCGCGTGAGAAAAACCCGGACGGCGTCCGCCAAGATCCGCGTAAAGCGTGAATTGGGAAATAATAAGAAGCTCCCCTCCTACTGAAGCAAGATCCAGGTTCATCTTTCCTGCTTCATCTTCAAAAACCCGAAGATTGCAGATTTTCTGTGCGAGCCGGGCCGCTTCCGCTTCCGTGTCTTCCGGTCCCACGCCGAGAAGCACCAGATAGCCTTTCCGGATGCTTCCCCTGACTTCGCCGTCTATTGTGACGGACGCTTCAGAAACTCTGGTAACAACTGCTTTCATAGAAATTAACCGATCCTTTCCGCATTATTGCGAGTAATTGTCTTATCGAGGTGACCACCATGATCGTTTGTTCCGGATCAGCAATGATCGACTGCATTATATCAGGAAATGACAAAGATGTCGCGGATGATATCGCATTAAGCCCGGGCGGGGAAGCATTTAATGAGGCTTCCGCACTCGCCGCGCTGGGCAATGAAGTCTGTCTGAACGCGGCTGTCGGAGAAGATCATGCAGGCAGCATCCTGCGTACCGAAGCCGCTCATTCCGGCTTCCGCATCCTGCCTGACACATACCGCGGCAGAACACCGGTGTCCCTGCTTGAAGTCGACGAAACCGGAAACCGCCGGAGCAAAGTCTCCCGGATCCATGCGTTGGACGGGTTCCTCCCGTCTCTGCCTGAAAACAGGGATATTTCCTTTGTTACTATGGGAAGCCTCTTCCGGCCTCCGTTTCTGGATCCTGAGATCTGCCGCCGTTTTGCGGCCTCTGTCAAAGCTGCCGGCGCACACCTGCTGGCGGATACCAAGCTTCCGAAAGGAACTGCCCCAAAGCTGGAGGATTACGCCGAAACTCTTGCGCTGGCGGATTACCTGACTCCGAATGAAACAGAAGCCGCCTACTATACGGGCTGCAGCGATCCTGCAAAGGCAGCGGAAGTATTCCATTCCTTTGGAGTCCGCAACGTGATCATTAAACTCTCCGACAAAGGCTGCTATCTCTCCCCGGAGCGGGGAGAGCCGTTCCTGCTGCCTGCATTTCCCGTGGAAGTCGTGGACGGCATCGGCGCAGGCGACACCTTTGCCGCAGGACTGATCCACAGTCTGATCCGGGGAAAGGACCTGCATACTGCTGCTGTCTTTGCCTCCGCCTGCGCGGCTGTTTCCCTCACGGGACGCGGCGCGGTCTCCGCGCTGCATTCGGAAAGCCAGGTCCTGGAATTTCTGGAAGCCCGGCGGCAGTAAGGAAATGCCGGCGGCAATTCCTTACTCAGGCATTCTCTTTTTCGTCTGTTTTTCTTTCGACATTTTTATTTTTCTTTGGGTTTCCTTCTTTTATCGTAAGGGAACCTTCACTCCTTGTTTATTGATATCCGCGGAGAGATTTTTTACAATTCAGACAGAAACAAGCAAAACCCCTCTGTTAATTATATACACGAAAGGATTTCTATCATGCAGAAAAGAGGATTAAAAGTTTTCGGAACAGGATTACTGATGACCGCAGCGCTTTCTATGTCCGCTTTTGCGGCGACTGCGATCACTTCCGTCAATTTCACTTATTCCATCGCCGGAGACTCAGCCATCATTGAAGGCTACAATGAGCCGACTCTGAATTTTGTAGACAACGGCCAGTTCGATGTCAGCGATTTCAGCTGCACCGGCGATACCTCAGCCGCAACCGGCAAAACAGCCCTGAGCTACACCGTGACGCTCGCGGCAAAAAGAGGCTATTATTTCCCGGCAGCTGATTCCGTCAATGTTTCCGGCAGCTGTATTACGGAACTGACCAGGAAGACGACCGACAGCAACGACAATTCATTCTTTACGATCCGCTTCCGCGCTTATCCGTATTTCCAGCTTGCGGCCCCGGAATTCGTCACCGCGTTTGACAAAATCAAGGGCAGCAAATCCAATTCGGATTCGGAAGGCCGTGAAGCAACACTGAACTTCAACAAAAACGGAGCCCCGAAAATTGAATATGTGATCGGATATGTGGACCAGAATGGAGAATATAAGACAAAATCCGGCACAACGACCAACTCTTACATCTCTGTAGGCAATTATAACAAGCAGTACAAGGGCAGTGATTCTTCCAGACAGTCCTGCTATATCCGCGGGGTCGCGATCCGCGCGGCAGGCACGCTCGGCTCCAATACCAACGTGGCTCCCAGCCGCTGGGTATTCATGGACGGCGGTCTTTCCAAAATGGATACGGAAGAATATTTCTACAACTATACTGTCTGGGACGATCTCGGCCAGGGTACAGGAACCGCAGTCAATTCCGTTTCAGGCCCGACCGGCAGTTCAACAGTTTCTCCCGCTGCAAATGTCAATGTCTTTGGCTGGCAGGGTTCCGGCGACAGCTGGTACTACTACAGCAACGGCACAGTCGTCAAGGGCTGGCTCTTCGACGGCAGCCACTGGTATTACTGCGATCCTGCAACCGGCGCAATGAGATACGGCTGGATCCAGGACAGCGACGGGCGCTGGTACTATCTGAACCAGAATCATGACGGCAGCTTCGGCTGCATGGTCACCGGCTGGCTCAATGACAGAGGCACTTACTATTATCTCAATCCGAATGCCGGCGGGCCCATGGGGTCCATGGTCACAGGAACTGTCCAGATCGGTGGGAAAACTTATAATTTCGCTTCCAGCGGGGCACTGATCGGATGATCCGGTTTTAATATATCCCCTCGAAAAGCTGTCGTCACAATCCCTGACGGCAGCTTTTCATGTTTATGAAAGCTGCGGTAATGCTGATTCAATCAGAGTTTCCCTGTATATTAAAAAGTACGTGCGAAAGAGGAAGATTTAATTTCTCATCTTTCACGCGTACTTTATTTATTCCGCTGCGCAGCTGCTCAGCCTATGGTTTCGATGCTTTCCACATTGGGACTTTCCTGCAGGCCTCTGATAAACTCATCGTGCCGCTTGCCCTCCAGACTGATAAAGACTGTTACGCTATCGAAATTGTCCGCCGATTTCCTGATCTCCAGATCGCTGAGTTTCAGTTCCTTTCCCTTGGCGAGATCCATGATATCCAGCACGCCCCTGCTTCCGCTGACCAGGATATAGTAATCCCTCAGGATCGAATGCTTATGAATATAATCCTCTGTGATGCCCAGTGCCCGGAACGTAAAGACGATCAGCAGGGTCGCCAGGGCAGCCAGCTTGAAATATCCGATTCCGATCGCGAGGCCGATGCAGGCAGTCGCCCACAGTCCGGCTGCCGTCGTAAGACCGCGGATATGTCTGTTGCCGGTCACAATAATCGTGCCGACACCGAGAAAACCGACGCCGGATATGACCTGGGCGCCCAGTCTCGCGATATCTCCCACATATTCCGGATAAAACTCCAGAAGTTTTTCACTGGTCAGCATGACTACCGTTGCACCGACACATACCAGAATATGCGTCCTGATCCCGGCGCCTCTTCTTTTAATGCTTCTGTCAAATCCGATCGCGACACCGCAGATCAGCGCCGCCAGCAGGCGTATCAATTCTTTATACTCCGGTCCAGCCATGTGTTACACCTTCCCGTCTGAAATGATTCCAAACAACTCAATTCACACAATTGTAAGCCCTGTCATAGGAATCGGGCCCGAACTTCACTTTCAGTATCAGGATCCCCAGAATCAGGAGTCCTCCTCCGAATTTGATCAGGCCGTCAAATCTGCCGTAATCCTCCCAGAAGACCGGAAGCACTGAACAGAGCACGGCAAGCAGAGCCGTCCCGGCGGCAACTGTCAGAACATTTTCCTTGATCAGGATTTTCCTGAGCGGGACATCCGGAAACAGCGCCTTAATAGCGAGAACGCCTGCCGCCAGAAGACAGATGCCGAGCACTACCCATCCGGCCGCGGCGCCTGCCAGCGGACTTAAGACCCCGCTCCATAAAGCGGAAAGAGCGCCCGTGACAGCCCATCCCAGCGCCCACATCGGCACACCGACCAGGACCCGGAGCACTGCCGGGATCTTCAGGATCCTCTGTCTCAGCAAATTCCGGAACCCTTTTTTCTTTTCGTCGGAGCTGTCATCCATATCCTCCGCTTCATCGACCTGATCCACACTTTCCGAGATCATTTCCACCGCTGCCTTCGGACTCTGGTCTCCGCTGCTGATCAGTTCCGCGGGCGTACCGAACAGACCCGCAAGCGCAACGGAAGCCGCAGTCATAACGGCGGCAGCATTTGCAGCTATTTTTTTCTTCAGATCCATCCCTTCTCCGATCTTCCTCCCGGACACAGAGCGCACTGCTCTGTCAGGATGTCCCGGCATCCGCCCGTCCTTCCTACAGGATCATTGCTATACTGACAAACTGCAGGACAGAGCCGATCAGTACCCAGACATGCCAGATACAGTGCATGACATAATTTTTCTTTCCCAAAATATAAAAGATAATTCCAATCGTGTAACAAGCCCCGCCTGCTGCCAGCCAGATAATACAGCTGCCCGGCAGGATCAGCAGCAGAAGGCGGACCGCCAGGAGCACCATCCAGCCCATGATCACATAACTGATCAGGCTGAAGACTTTGACAAAACGGGAACTCATATTGTGCAGGTTGAGGCCGATCCCGATCAGTGCCATGATCCATTCAAATGCAAGGATAAACTTGCCGACCGGATATTCCCACAGGCAGATGGCACAGAACGGCGTATAACAGCCCGCGATCAGCAGAAAGATCGTGGAATGGTCCAGCACGCGGAAGATCTGTTTGACCCTGCCGTTGGTAATATGATAGGTGCCGCTCATCGTATAGAGCGCAATCATGGACAGCGAATAAACAATGACAGAAAACAGCTTGGCAAGTGTAAAATCAAGGGAAATCGCCTTGAAAGCCCATCCGCTGAAAAAAACGCTCAGCACGGTCCCTGCATAATGGGAGATCGCATTGAACCGTTCCGCATAAACTGCCGCTTTTGTATAGGTATCCCTGACAAGTTCCGGAAGTCTGATAAATTTCAGGAACGTATCCGGGCGGAATCCTTCCTGCCGCTTGTCACAGGTTCCGGTATCTGTATTTGTGTACATGACCTTCCTCCTGATCCGGTTGATCTTTGTTCCATGATAAAAGTTGTCAAAAAACTTGTCAAGAGTTTTCCAGAAACCTCTTCTGGGTTTTCAATATCTTGTCATTGACATACGGGAATCCGCTTTCTATACTTATCTGGAACTCAATTCCTTTATTTGATCACAAGGACGGCAGCTATGGAGAAAGAAAGCAAAGAAATCAGCCTTTATAACGAGACCTTCGTTGAGTTTCACCTTCCGCGCTATAAGGAGATTCCGGATGTGGGCCTGCTTCTGGAGCAGACAGTCCGTCTGATCAACGGATATCTGGAGCCGCTCGGTGTACGTATCACCAATTCCATGATCAGCAATTACGTCAAGCAGCGTATCATTGCAAGACCTGTCAAGAAACTCTATTACCGGGATCAGATCGCGGCGCTGATCTTCCTCGCGCTGTCCAAAACAGTTCTCTCTCTGGAAGGCATTTCGAAATATCTGAATATGCAGCGCCGTTCCTACCACGAAGATGTCGCCTATAATTATTTCTGTGCTCATTTCGAAAAGGGCCTGCACAGCAGATTTTCAGACGGATCCGGGGATGCCTCCGGCAGTGACGCAACCAATCCGGCTGACACGGGAGCCGCCGGAAACGACGCGTTTCTTGTCAGCTTCCTGGTGCAGGCGATCGTCGAATGCATTCACCTGCAGTACAGGATCTCCCAGTCGGATCTGTAAAAGGATCCGATTCCTTTCTCATCTCAAAGCATCGCTGTTTTTACAGTTCTACCTTTGTGTCGTCAGCCATGAAGGAATCCTGGCCGGTGCGCGCGATAAATATCATCGTGCGGCCGGTATTTAATTTGATCTCTTCTCCGTTGTCGTCATAGAACCTGGTCGTTTCATATTCATTCGTTTTCGTCCAGGTGCAGTGGATCATATGACCGCCGGTAAGATACCAGGCATCGTGTCCCGCATCCAGCGAATGGAAATACAGATATCCCGCGCCGCGGCTGCCGGAGGTCTCGCTCTTGATCAGTACATTTCTGAAAGAAAGCTGCTCCCCGGTAACGGCATCCTTCTGCGGAGCTCCGTATATACTGCGGTAATAGAGACCGTCCTCTTCATTGTATTCAAGAACAGAGCCTGTGATCGGATAGCATCCCTTCATGTCCAGCTTCTTCACCGGAACAGCGTCCGGGCGTCCCGAAAGATCGACCGGGTCTGTCTCGCGGGCAAAATGCCATCTGTCCGGATGATAATACTCTTTGCGGTATTCCCGTTCAAATCCCGCTTTCTCGATCGCGGCAAGAATATGCTTTGCGTCGGTATAGGCTGCATGCACGGATTTCGTACCTGCCGGAACTCTATAAAATGCCCCGTAAGACGATCCCATGGCACCGTCGACGCCATTGATATTATCGACATCCTTTCTCGTCAGCATCGGTTTGACAAACACTTCCGGCCCGCCGAAATGCACGATAATGCTGTCCCACTCCAGAGCCTCATAAATAAAATAATCGCGGATGCTGCGGAGGTTGCCGATCCTTTCAAGATCCTCCCAGTCCAGCAGGATGCCCATCTGACGGCTCATGGAACCTTCTTCCATGATTTCATAAAAGACCTCTACTCTGTCAAGGCCGTACTGCGGCTGTGCCTTTTTGTCAGTCGGATACATGACTGCCAGAGGACGCTTTTTGGCAAGTTCCTCAGGGATCCATTCATTTGTGATCGGACTCCGGACAAGTCCCGGCTCCGGAGGAAGATCCGGCTCCTCAGCTTCAGTTTCCGCTTCCGCTGTCGTTTCCGGTTCTGTTTCTGATTCTGTCTCCGTTTCTGTCTCGCTTTCCGTCTCCGTCTGCACAGCTGTCGTTGTTTCAGCCGCAGCAGTAGTTTCCGTCCCGCCGCCGGCACATGCTGTGAGCAGTGCAATCCCGGCCAGGATCCCTGTCAGTCCAATTCCCTTCAAACGCTTCATAATCCAACAACCCTTCTCAAACAACCATATGCCTTTTAGGATAGCTGTTCAGGACCGCGCGCATTCGCAAAATTTGTGATTCTGAACAGTTACCTTTTGGGCATATTGTATCAACTTTTATTGGATGGTACAATCTTCCGTAATGGAAATAATTGATGAGATTCAGAAATGGAGGAATCTGTCATGCCGGCTGTAAAGATCAGAAATATTGAACTTGGAACAGGGATCCCGAAGATCTGTGTCCCCCTCACGGGAAAGACTGCCCCTGAGATCGAGGCGGAACTCCACCGGATGAAAGAAGGAACTTTCGACCTGATTGAATGGCGCGCAGACAAATTTGAGGCACTGCAGAATCTGACAGAGCTTTCGGCAGCGGCATTCATGATCAGAAAAGCATTTCCCGAAAAGCCATTGATTTTTACAATACGTACGAAAAATGATATGGAAGATTTTGAAATTTCCGATTCGGTCTACCGAAATATCAACCTTTCTGTCTCCGAACACCGGCTTGCGGACCTGATCGATCTGGAATTCAGCCGGGGGGCAGAATTCGTCCGTGATTTCATCAGGACAGCCCGGCCTCATGGAACAAAATTCATCTGTTCGTGTCATTTGAAAAACAACACCCCTTCGGTCGAAGAGATGCTGCGGATTCTTTTTTCTATGGCGGAGACCGGGTCTGACCTGGTCAAGCTGGCGGTCATGCCGCAGTCAAAGAGAGATGTGCTGGATCTGATGGATGCCACGCTTCGCTTTTCGGAGAGCGGCTGCAATACACCTGTCATTACCATGTCCATGGGAAAAACAGGGGTCCTCAGCCGGATCAGCGGCGGCCTCACCGGCTCCTGCCTGACCTTCGGCACCATTGGCGCGGCTTCCGCGCCGGGACAGCCTGAATGCGCGCGTCTGGCCGGGATCCTTGATTTACTGGGAACAGATTAAGACGGGAATAAATACGGCGATCAGCTCAGGATCCCGTCCATGCGGTCCAGCCAGGGCACCAGCTGCTTTATGAGGTCGAAACGTCCCTCATTCATGGGCATCAGGTGCCCCGCCTTTTCTGTCTGATATAGATATTTGTTTTCTGAAGATATTCTCTTCATGATTTCTCCGGCGCCGGACGGATCTGCAACATCATCATCCATTGCCTGCGCGATAAAAGCAGGACAGCTGACTTTTTCCAGCACGCCGGGTTCATTCAGATGCTCCATCAGGCCCCGGATCTCCCCGAAAACCTTGATCGCGATCTCTTCGTAATGAATGTGATATCTGCGCGCTGTGCCCGCTTTTCCCGCAAGCGGCCTGTGCAGCCAGAGCTGGTCCTCCGCATACGGCGCCATGATAAAACATTCGGGCATGAGCCGGAGCGGGGCGGACATGGAAATCACTCCGTCGATATCATCTCTCTGTGAAGCCAGTGCCAGTGACAGGCATCCTCCCATCGAAAGTCCCCCGATATACACCTTCTCATAATTGGCCTTCATCCGGTCATAATCATAGCAGGCTTTATCGATTGCATCTTTCCAGGATGTCCTTAAGAGTTCCTGAGGATAAGTACCGTGTCCGGCAATATTGACGCAGTGTACGGAATAGCCGTAGTCGTTCAGTATTTTTCCAAGCGGCACCATCTGGGCGCATCCGGAGGTCACTCCGTGGATCAGAACGATCCCGATTCCATTGTCTCCATAAAACAGCTGCTGGTCGTTAGTATGCATCATGGCAGTAGTCCTCCTTGAATTAGCTCTTGCATGGCACAGCCGGATATTGCTGTCCGGCACGCCCGGTCGATCCGGCGTTTTGTGATTCTCTGCTGACATTATAACAGAGGATGTGATAGAATTGTCGTGCCTGTCCGATTTATCTTCAGCATTTCCTTTTGAGTTGGACGGCAGCATTGACAGGGAGCAAACGATGCAGAACCAGTATTCCAGTGATCATACAGATATTCAGACTTATCTGGACACAGTACACGAGACGCGTCAGCATGACGCGGAGCTGAGTATCCGGAAAAAATTCCATAAAAGTCTGTTCACGCCCTTTGCCAAGGCGATCAACACTTATGATCTCCTGCAGGAGGGCGATCATGTCGCTGTCTGCATTTCCGGCGGAAAAGATTCCATGCTGATGGCGAAACTGTTCCAGGAGCTCAAGCGGCACAACAAATACCCGTTCGAACTGAGCTTCCTTGTTATGGATCCCGGCTATGCGCCCCTGAACCGGAAGATGATCGAGAAAAACGCCGCCGAGCTGGGTGTTCCTGTCCATATCTTCGAATCCGATATTTTTAATGCGGTCTACGAAATAGAAAAATCTCCCTGCTACCTTTGCGCGCGCATGCGCCGCGGATATCTCTACAGCCAGGCTAAAGCGCTGGGCTGCAATAAAATTGCCCTGGGCCACCATTTCGATGACGTCATTGAAACGATCCTGATGGGAATGCTGTACGGCGGCCAGGTTCAGACTATGATGCCCAAGCTGCACAGCACCAATTTTGAAGGCATGGAACTCATCCGCCCGATGTACCTGATCCGGGAAGAGGAAATCATCCATTGGCGCGATTATAACGGACTGCGTTTCCTGCAGTGCGCCTGCCGCTTCACCGAACACAATGCCCACTGCAAGCCGGACGGTTCGTCGGATTCCAAGCGTATGGAGATCAAACAGCTGATTGCTGAACTGAAGAAAACGAATCCGTTTGTGGAGAAAAACATTTTCCGGAGTGTGGAAAATGTCAACCTCGCAACTGTCATTGCTTATAAGGATCATGACGGAACCCATAACTTCCTTGACAATTACTGAAACAGAATCCTCCTCTGCTGAGATTCCGGAAAAAGCCCTTCGGCATGCTGAAAATGCAGGGCTTTCTCTTGTTATGACTGAAACGGGCCTGGCTCTTACGGACGGCGTGCTTTATCTGTGCGCCGATCTGTCGAAGAATCTCCGCCGCCTGCAGACCAATAACCTGCGGCAGGAGCTGCTTGTAAAAGCCGCCAGGATCAAGGGCACGGACCGGCCTCTCAAGGCTATCGATGCCACCGCGGGTTTCGGCGAGGATTCCCTGCTGCTGGCTGCTGCGGGTTTTACCGTCGATCTGTACGAATATGATCCCGTAATTGCCGCGCTTTTGGAAGATGCGCTCCGGCGTGCCGCTGTTGTTCCGGAACTCGCCGAAACGGTCAGCCGGATGCATTTGCATAAAGAAGACAGTATTTCCGCCCTGCTCCGCCTGTCCGGGACCAAAGGATCTGCCGGGCCCGGTCAGGTTT
>JAEEGL016353111.1_pt1 | contig 13398 bp, 18 predicted proteins | sample 9134231 | NCBI WGS metagenome assembly JAEEGL01 (sample SAMN16246548, study PRJNA631951) | gut metagenome | biome: gut microbiome; feature: rumen; material: fiber-attached | host: Bos | place: Iran: Karaj | collected 2018-10 | reverse complement strand
CTCACCCGTCTGCCACTAAGTGGAAATTCCTTATCCTACAAATCCGTTCTTTGTGCAAGCACTCCAAATTTCATTATGCTCAAAGGGCCACTCCGTTCGACTTGCATGTCTTAGGCATGCCGCCAGCGTTCATCCTGAGCCAGGATCAAACTCTCCAAAAAAAAATTTGAATTCATTTGAAATTGTTTTCACCTGACTAATAGTGAATTGACATTTTGCTCAGTTTTCAAAGATCATTCTTTGCTCTTCTTGTTGAAAAGCAAACCCAGTATATCAAATACTTAATATCAAGTCAATAGGTTTTACTAACTTTTTTTAAATACTTGACATCAAATTGTATAGTTTTGTAAGAAAATAGGTCTTTTCTCACGCAACGTGATATTAATATAACAAATTTTGCGTTTAAAGTCAATACATTTTTTAACTTTTTTTACAATTTTTTAATTTTTGTTATTTTATTCCGTTTTTTCTCACAAAGCCACATTAATATATCAAATAAAAAATGTAAAGTCAATACATTTTTAAAAAATTTTTATTAAATATATTTCTTTTACATTTTATTCGATTAATTAACTAAAATTACTATTTTCCTCTTCTTTTTTTAAACTTAGATATAATTTAAGATATTCTTCGTTTTGTTCCTTGTTAAACATGAACGCATGATTCTTATAATCATTAATTAAATCTTGAAGTGCTTGATTTATTACTATATCTAAATCACTAGAATAATTCATCTTGTTTTTGTGATACTCATATTCTAGTTTATCAAGTATCTTGTATTCTCCGTGTGGGAATATCCTAAGATCCAAATCATAATCTATATACTTGATAGTATTATCTTCTATGATAAATGGCGTTGCTATATTACAATAATAATATATTCCGTCTTTTTTCATTTGTGCTATTATGTTATACCATTTATTCTTAAAATAATACATTATTGCAGGTTCCTTTGTTTTCCACGTTGTACCTTCTGCCTCAGTTACAAGTGTCTTGTTATTACCGAAGACCATATAATCTTTTTTTACATCTAATACAATTGCTTCTGACCAAGCTCTGTGAACTTTTTTATTATGTTTATAGCATTGTATAGCAAGTTTGTCTCCTATACATAAATTTTTCAAAATAAATCACCTAACTAAATTATAGCACAACTTTATAAAATAAAAAATAGATAATATGAATTATCTATTTTGTTAAATAATCTATTGCAGTTTGAAGTTGATTATCATCTTTATCATCATGTGTCTCTAAATATTTTGCATCAAGTTCAATTTCTATATCAGGAACAATACCTTTTGTATCATTAATCCAATTTCCATTAGGTGTTAACCATTTTCTTACAGTAATCTTATATTGATTACCATCGCTTAAATTAATTAACTCTTGAACAGTACCCTTTCCATATGTCTTTGTTCCAATTAATTTAGCTCCTAAGTTATCTCTTAAACTAGATATTAACACTTCAGATGCTGATGCACTATTTCCATTTCCTATTAATACTATATTATATTTATCAACTTTAGAATTTGTACCTCTTATTTTAGTATTAACACCATTTTGATTAAATTGATATTTTATGTGCTTACTATCTACAAATAAATCTAGTATTCCATCTACAGCAGTTAAATGTCCACCAGTATTATCTCTTACATCTATTATAAGAGAATCAATATTCTGATCTTTTAATTTTTTTAATTCGTCCTTAAATTGAGAATCAGTATTGCTAGCAAATATTCCTATATATATATATCCAACTTTTTTACCGTTGTTTTCATATACTTCTGATGTAACAGATGATAGCACGACATTTTCTCTTTTTATATTTATATCTAATTCTTCAGTGCCGCGTAATATATGCATAGTGAATTCTTTATCATTACTCTCTCTTACATATTTACTAAATGCATTAGCATCTACATCTTTAGTCATCATACTGTTAGCAGATATAATATAATCGCCTGCTTTTATTCCAGCTTCACTTGCAGGAGAATTTTTAAATACGCCAGTAACTAATATATAACCATTACTTTCATCTTTAATAATCTGTACCCCAAGTCCTTTATAACTACCATTTAGTGTTATATTAAAATTATCAGATGAATCCTCGTCCATATATACTGAATATGGATCATCTAGAGATTCTAGCATCCCACTAATCGCACTATTAATTAAATCTTGTCTATTAACTTTATCATAATAATTGTTTATTATATATTCATAGTTTTTAGCAAATTCCTCTACATAAGGATCTCTAACAACCGTTTCCTTTTTATCTTTATCAAAAACTAATATATGACCTATAAAATAGCTAACTAATGAAGCCATTAATACAAGTAGTATTGTTTCTGAAGTGGAAAAACTTTTCTGTTTTTTATTTTCTTTCATGTTACCACCTATATAAGAATATACCATATAACTAAAAAAATGTCTAGAATATTTGTCTTATATATATTATAATGAATATGGTGATTGCATGAAAAAGTTTAACATGATTGATGAAGATTTTATATGTGAAAAGTGTAACAAAGAAGTGCATAAACTAAATTATACCGCACGAGATCATTGCCCATTTTGTTTATATTCTAAACATGTAGATATCAATCCTGGCGATAGGATGAACAATTGTAGAGGATTGCTTAAACCTATAGGTATAGAAAAATTCAAAGACACATATAAAATAATATATAAATGTGAAAAGTGTAACGAGTTACATAAGAATATAGTTGCTAAAGATGACAATATGGATTTAATAATAGAATTATCAATTGCAAAATAAAAACAATACTAAGTATTGTTTTTTTAAAACTTCCAAATGTCTTCATCATCATCAGCTTTTTTAATTTTAGGCAAATCAACATCGTCTAAATCCGGTATATCCCCAAAATTATACTTTTGAGTCTTATCTAGTGATAAGTTATTTATATCGCTTAACATGTCATCATCTATTACTTCTTTTTTAGGTAATAAATCTTTTACTTCTTTATTTAATGCATCGTATTCGTTATTTCCTTCTATAGGTGCAAATAACGCACTATCAATATCCTCAATACTTACATCTTTTACTTTTTCCTCTTTAGGAACCATAGTAATTTCTACTTTTTCTTCTGTAGGTTCAACTTTTTCTTCTACTACTTCTTTTTTTTCTTCTACCTTTTTATTCTTGTCTACAGCAGGTGCTAAAAAACCTTTTTTCTCTACATATCTTCCTATAAGCGCAAAGATTATAATTATAACTACAAGTAGTATTGCAATATAATGAGACATAATAAAATCAACTATAGCCATAATTTCCTCCTTATTCTTATATAATATATATTATCACTTTTAATAGATTATTACAATTCTAAGTTTTCTAAATAATCTTCACCCTTTTGTATTTCAACTTTTGACAACTTAGGGAAATCTTGCTGTCTTAACACTTCAAACAATACAAGCGCAACACAATTAGATAAATTTAGTGCCCTAATTTTATCATTAGTCGGTATTCTAAAACATTTATCTAAATTCTCTTTTAATATTTTCTTATCTATACCAGTACTTTCTTTTCCAAATACTAGATAGATATCTTTGTTTGTATCGCTAAAATTAACATCACTATACGTTTTTTTGCCATATCTTGTTAAATAATAAAAGTCACCTTTATTTTTACTTAAGAAATCTTCATAGTCTTCATATACTTCATAATTGCAATTTTCTATGTAATTAACTCCACTTCTTTTTAAATACTTATCATCAAGTGAAAAACCAAGTGGTTTTATTAAATGTAGTTTTGTATATGTTCCAGCGCACGTTCTCATAATGTTACCAGTATTTTGTGGTATCTCTGGTTCAAATAAAACTATATTAATCATTCAAAAACTCCTAAATTTATAGAATCTGTTGTACTTTCTTCATTTATTTCAATGACACTAACAACTTCTTTATCAGAAATTATTATTATTATAGGTTTACCATTATATTTTAACTCTAAAGAATAATTATCTTTCATATTAGATATAAACTTTTTATTAAGTTCTCTTTTATCGATATATACCAAATTATTTTTTAAATATAATTCCTCTATTTTGTTTTTCAACTCTTCCTCAAAGTCTTCGTATTTATAGCTATATTTATCATATATATATATTATTGAATCTGGATATTCTGTTACATATACATCAAATTCTTTATTAGATATTGTGTTTGAGTACTTGTAGAATTCAGATTCTACTCTCTTACTATTTTTATATAAATTAGCAACTGATATAGTAATAAAAACTGTAAAAGCAATAATTATTACTAAATATACATAATTTTTAAATGGAACTTTTTTCACCCTATCACCTATACTTCTTCTGTATTAATCTCTTCTATTGTAACAATAGGCAACTCTATACCTTCTTGTCTTACAACATCTTTAAATTTTTCTCTGAATGCAGCTAGTTCTCTAATTATAGAATCTGGATATATTCTTTTGCTTGTTTTAATTGCATTATAGACATCTAGTGTAGTAACAAATTCTCTATTTTGAAATAAAGCTTGTGAAAATGCTGCAGTTAAAACTGAAAAAGCAATATCTGGATACATTGCGCCTAAACCATATACCCTTTTATATTCGCTTGTTGCGCTTACTATAGATTCAAGTAACATTTTAGTTACGTATTCATTATATCTAAATCGAATACCCGTAGATTTTTCAATCTTAGGTAAACTCTTAAATAGTATTTCTACAGTTGTAGCTTCACTTGGTTCCGGAACGTCAATCTTCTCAAATCTACGTAAGAATGCTCTATCGCGTATTACATATGTATTATATTCCATATCCGTTGTCGCACCAATTACTTTTACTGCGCCTCTATCAATGGCTGGTTTAAGTATATTTGCTAAATCCATATTAGTGGTATTGCCTGCTCCTATTAATGTATGAATTTCATCTATAAATAGTATGACCTTATCAACATTTTTTAATTCCTCTATTAATAAGGTAATTACCATTTCTTCTCTACCACTAATAGTTACTTTACTAAGTAATGCAGATGAATTAATTTTTATAACTTTAAACCCTTTTAAACCATTTGGTACTGCATCATTTAATATTCTACATGCCAATCCCTCTACTATAGAAGTTTTACCTACACCAGCCTTACCTACTAAAACAGCTGATTTCTCTGGAGTAAGTAATACCATCATTAATTTTTTTAATTCCTCATCGCGAGCAATCGCTGGATCGGTTACATACGTCCTATTAGTTAAATCTTCGCCATAATTTTTTAATACGCTAAAATTTTCTTGCATATTTATACCATCCTTAATCTACAATAATTATATCTTATTTTAATTAAAAAAAAAAGAGTATTTAATTATTTATCTCTTTTTTATGAACCATTAATTGGTCTTCAAGGACATATATCTTATTATTTTCCCTAGCTAGTGTCATTATATCAACGCCCAAATTATTTAATACATCAACAACTGTATCATTTTCATTTGTTATATATACATCAACGTTTTCATTCGGTATAGTTAATTCGTTGCCAGGATATATATAATCGTCTTTATTCAATCCATTAAGTTTTAATAAAGTATTAGGATCTATATTATACATTGCAGCAATGTTATATATTGTATCACCCTTTTTTACTGTATACATAGTAAATAATTCGCTAGTATTATTAGGTACTATTATTAAATTCCCAGCCATAATATCATTTTCATCTATACCATTAATCATTTTTAGATTATCTACTGTTGTATTAACTTTGTTTGCAATTATATCAAGCGTATCTCCATATTCTATTTGATATATTTTATACACAATATCACCTCTAATACAATATATGTGAATACATTTAATATGTTCATCATATAATATAGCGAGGTGATTAAATGGAGAAACCAAAGGTATTTCAAAATAATGGTAATAAGAAGTTTACTAATAACAATGACGTTTTTTATAGTAAAAATAATAACGACGTAAGTACGAAAAATATATATCAAAAGATTAATGATATTTTCTCGTCACCTAATTATATATATAAAGCAAATGTAGAAATTAGTTTAAAAGATAAGATAATATCTAAGCGTATAATTGGTAGAAACAAAGATTTTTTAATTACTATGGATAATGAATTAATTAGAATCAACGATATATTAGATATAAAAACGGTCAAATGACCGTTTCTTTTGTTATATACATTCTATATAGGTATCAGGTAAGCATCTAAGAACACAGCAACAATTTAAATTCATTGTAAAAAATGAATTAGTAGAAACATATGGATAAGTACTAGTCTCATCTGGATTTGGCGCTAATACTCTGAATGTTGCACAACATCCATCTACTTTTTCTACTCTGAACACGCTTGAAGTAGTCTCTGATGTTTCTTCTCTTGTAGTTGGCATACTCCATGGAGTTCCATTTCCACAACATGTATATAAGATTACTGGTCTAGTATTACATAATGCTTGAACAGCGCCACAACCTAAAAAACCTCTATCGCAAGTTTCTAAACATGTATCTCCTGCGCAACTTGCATTCTGTTGTAAAACATTTATAACGTTTAATATTTCAGCTATGCAACTACAACCGTCACTATTATTACACATATAATCACCCTTTCATTATTTCTATAATAATGTATTCAAATAGCTTGAAAATGTGTAAATAATTGCCTATATAATCAATCTTTATTGATTAATTGTTTTTTTTTTAGTAAAATTATTTTAGGAGATAATTATGAATAAAGGATGTATAGAAGAAAGAGAAGATTTAATATTATTTAAAAAAAATGGCATCACGTATAAAGTAAGAGACTTACAACTTGGTGTATTATCAATAATGGATGAGATAGATAGAGTCTGTAGAAAAAATAACATAAAATATTTTCTTATCGCAGGGAGCGCTTTGGGTGCAGTAAACTATAAAGGATTTATCCCTTGGGATGATGATATCGATATCTCAGTCAGTATAGATGATTGGCCTAGATTTATAGAAGCACTAAAAAAAGACCTTGGAAAAGACTTTTATTTTGATTGTTGGGAAACTGATAAAAGATTTAACACTATAAATGGTCCATGGATGAAAATAAGAAAAAGAGGTACATATATTAAAGAAATTAATACGTTGCTTCCAAATAGATGTAAACAAGGAGATGGAATATTTGTTGATGTAATTCCATATGGTAGTATAGCTAAAAATAAGTTTATTGATGAAGTAGAAAGAACCATCGTAAAAATTAATATGCTATTTATAGTACTACTTGATAATCTTCACATCAATCCAATACCTTTTAAGGCATTCGTATATTGGTTTAGTAAGAAATGTATGAAATGGCACAAAAACAGTCCTCTTGTTTCTCAACCAGTATCTGTTCCATGGGAAAAGTTTTTACATGAACCAGTATTTAAAAAAGAAGATGTATATCCAATAAAAGAATACGATTTTGAAGGAAGAAAATTTTATTCTTATAACAATATAGAAAAAATACTTGTAGAATGGTATGGCCCTAGATGTTTAAAACAATGGAATGGTAAAAAATGGATAAATCCTTATCCAGTAGAAAAAAGAAAACCTAAACACGCTAAAGATTTAAATTTGAATGGGGAGGGATCTATTGGTGAAAAATAAAATAATAGAATATTTATTTATAATTGTATTCCTTTCTATATTGCTTGCAATCATAGTATTAAATGATGTTATATTTAGCATTATAGGATCATTAATAATAATGTTTGGATGTGTAATATTATATTTATTTGACCGTTAATATAGCGGTCAATTTTTTTGATAAAAAATAACCAATTACAAGTAATATACTTGATACTATTATACTAACAACTTCAGTATTATTATTTATTCCTTTTATTAGCATAATAATTATAGTAGCTATACTAATACCAATTATTATATTATAAGTTTTTTCTTTATAATTATTAAACATGTAGGAAATAAATTTTACAGTTAAAACAACTCCTATAACAATTCCAAGTGTAAAAGGAATTATAACAGCTAAATTCATGTTTGTTATACTTTGTATCACTTCATTATAACAACCATATGATATTAACATCGCAGTGCCGCTTATACCAGGTATTATCATAGTAACCGAATCCAAGAATCCGCCAAACATATAATAAACGAAGGTTTTATTTAGTATCATACCACTTGAAAATATATACTTATTTATAAGAAGTAGTAATACCAAAGAGACAATAACCGTCATATAGTTAATATTTATATCTTTTCTTATCTCGGTACTGCCGCCTAAAATAAAGCCAGCAAATAAAAACATTGTATAGATATAATAATCATTTATTGATTTTAAAATTATATTACTGAAAAGTACTATCGATATTATTATTCCAATACATATTTTAATTAAATATTTGGAATTATTTACTATATCCTTAAAATAATTGCTAACTGCATATAACATACTTTCGTATTCACCAAGAGAAATGGCAAGCATAGATCCGCTAACACCAGGTATTATTTTACCTATGCCTATTATTAAACCTTTAATTATTAACATACTAAATTATATTATTTATTTGTATTAAAATAACCATTTTCGATATATTTAGTTTCATTTACAGCAATTAAAGCCTTGGGATCGCTTGCTTTAATTATTCTTCTTAATTCATTTAATGAATTATTTTTAATTTGTATATATAACATATATTTTAAATTTTTATTTCCTTTTGCATCTATTATAGTTATACCATATCCATTACTTCTTAATTTATCTATTATTTCACTATTTCTATTTGTAAGTATAACCTGTACTTCCAAATTAGTTTTGATAAATATGCTTGATATTTTACCACCAATATATGTTCCAACGGAAAAACCAAGTGCGTAAGATAACACTATAAAATAACTGTTATTGTCAGTATTTAGAGCTTCTTTTACCACTAAAAACCACACACTTATTTCAACCAAACCTATTAATGCCGCAATAAAATTTTTGCCCTTTACAATATTGATTGTTCTAAAAGTACCTAAAGATACATCAATTAAGCGCGCAACAAAAATTTTTATACATAATAATAACATAGTATCACCAATATTATTATTAACTTTATAAATACTTATATACAAAAAAAGAACTTCTAAATTCCTTGAAGTTCTTTTAATATTTCCTCATGCCCTACATAATAACTAGATAAGCTTCCGTTAGATACTTTAAATAACACATCATCATTTATAATGTAGTTATTAATATCCAAATCATCTGACCAATGTGAAGCATTAAATGCATCATCCATATCTATCCAATAAAACTTTAATGCATTTTCTTTTGCAGTATATTGTTTAATATAATTGTTATATAGCTCAAAATAATTAAAAGTAGTATATAGATTTAAATATGCACTCTCTTTTACAGCTAAAACATAGTAGCTGTCTTCTTTTCTAGTTAATAATTGATTCATCGTAATCTTTGTTGTGTCAAATTGTACATGTTCGTTATTTTTTTCAGCAACTATTGGTTTTACAACAAATACTGTTATAATGTAAAAAACTGCTAATACTAATAATATAATGACTATAGTTTGTATTAGTTTTTTGATTGAAAATTCAACCTCTTCTAATTCTATTTCTTTTTTTGTTTTATTAACTTTTTTTAATTTTGCAACTTTCATTAAAACCACCAAGTACATTATAACACAGATGTAATTAGTTTTTCAATTATTTTACAGAAGCTTCTACTGTTATAGAATGGGCAACAGTCATAAGTTCACTAACCGGCATAGAATCTGATATTATGGAATACTCTATACCATTACTAATCCATGAAACAGATGAATCCGTAATTGAACCTACAGTATCTAGTATTATATATGGATCTCCATATATATAGTTTACTGCTTTAGAATCATCCACTGTTTCTTGAATAACGGTAAATGACTCTTCACCAGAGAATGTTAATATCACTCTTTCGCCATAATTAGTCGAAACTTTATCTTGATTTGTTAAATATGTATCAGTAGGTATATATAATGGGTATACAACATCTTCTATTTTAGCAGTAGTTTTTTCTTTATTATCATCTGTATCCTCTTTTATATATTTAGACGAGTCAAAATAGCCATCACTAAATGTAGGAGAATAATCTATATTAGTAATATTTAATTTCATTCTCATATTTCCATTTTGATCTAACACTTCGACCATTTTAATATTATAATCATTATCTACATATACTTTTTGTTCTTTAAAATCTTTTTCCGTAGTGTAATTAACTTTGCTAGTTATAGTATATCCAGTATTCGTTTTTTCTATTTTGGCAGTACTATCATCGGCTAAATCAGATACAATTGGTTGAAGTAAATATATTTGTGAATTGTTATATGGCCACTCACTTTGAAATTTAAAACTCTTATTTAGAGAAGGTGTTATTACATATACTCCATCTTCATTTTTTAAAATAATTTGTTCATGATTATTATTTTTATTAACTAAAGTAACTTTATATAAATCACTTTTACTATAAGATGAATCTACGTCATATGTATACTTATCCTCATTTCTATATATTTCAAGTGTCCCAGTCATATTATATCCATCAAGTTCATTTATCTTATTTTCTAGTTCTTCAATAGCATTTGAATTTGTATTCCCGCATCCTACTAAGCACAGCATAATACCTAATACCAATAATATTTTTTTCATAATCCACCTCACGTTTCAATTAAGTATATTTTTTATTTTTTTAAATATGAATAATAATTAAAAATGTGTAAAAAATATAAAATGATAGAAAGGATGAAATTATGGAAGGATTACAAAAAATATGTTTAGTATTCACAATAATAGGTGCTATCGTATGGGGATTAATCGGTGTTTTTAATTTTAATCTTGTAGAAGCTCTTTTCGGTGAATCTATCCTTAGTAGAATAGTATATATTATTGTTGGTATATGTGGACTAATTAATATTGGTACCCTATTTAGCCATATAGAAATGTAAAAAAAATAAGAAGAGCTCTTCTTATTTTTTAGTTATTATAACTGTTGCCTCAGTACGTTTAGCCTTATAAGTTGCAAGTGGATTTGCACCCTTAACTATAACTTCTTTAGTATAAGTTCCAGGCTCTAAACCACTTAAATCAACATATACAGTAATATCTGATGCATCTATTGATGATAATACCGAACTTGCACCTTGTGCCTCAACTGTAATAAATGCATTATCATCACCTACTGGTTGAGCAGTTAAACCAGGAGCTAAGTTAATACCAGTAAGTGGAATGTTAAATCTTACAGGTTCAGAAGATGAATCAGTTACTGTAAGTGTTACGTTAACGTAATTTTCACTTAATGATTTTACTCCACTAGGTTTTTTAATTTCGGCCTTAAATGTAGTATCACTATTTACTTTTGAAACATCTACTACTACATCAACAGTGTCTATTGCATCAAGTGTATCATTATCACCATATATTGTTATACTGTTTTGACTAAATGTATAACCACCAATAGATTTACCTCTAGTCATTGTTCCAGTTGGAACAAAGTTTAATGAAACTTTCTTACTTGGTGATGATAATTCTACCTCAGCACTTATCTTTTCTGGTACAAATTCTACTTCTACAACATTACCATTACTATCGTACGCTTTTAAGCTTACATCATTTAGTGTTTGTTTCCCAGCAGACTTATTTGTAATGTTTGCTACATCTATTAATGCTTTTACAGTAGCAACTTGTTTAATTTTATACTCTGCACCTCTAATAGTTACTTCGTCAGTATCAAGCACTACTGAATTAACAACTAATGTGTTACTTAGTTTATCGCTATTTACAACATCATATGATAGAGTTCTTGTATCAGATTTCTTTTCATATATAGTAACATTCGCTACACTAGGGTTAACACTATAATCTATCTCAGATTTTCCTAAATCATATTTAATATTTACTTTATGATTTCCAGGCTTTAATCCAGTTAAATCTACGCTTACACCACCAACTGCAGTTTGTTTAGCTATATATAAATCAGCTTTACTACCTATTAAAGTAACATCTACTGTCTCAGGCAATCCTTCTACCACATATTGTTCTTCATTATAAGTTACACTTACTTTTTGATCTCTTAATACTTCAGCGGATTGATTTGAAAAATTAATTATCTTTTGATCAATCACTATAAATAAGAATATAGCTGTAAAAAGTGATATAAAAAGTAATGTACTTGATTTTGATAACCATGTTTCAAATTTTCTATTTGGAACATTAATATTTTTTGTTATTTTGTATATTAGTCTTGTTATAGGCATTATTACACATCTATCAAAGAAATGAGCAATACCTTTAAAGAACTTAATTATTTTCTTCATTAGTATCCTCCTCTTCCTCAATAATTATTGCCTTCTTAGGATTTAATTCTTCTAAAAGCATAACTTTAATTTCATCAGGAGTTAAATTGTAGTACAATTCTCCGTTAACAGCAACTGAAAGTCTTCCTGTTTCTTCTGAAACTATAAGTGAAATACAGTCAGTAATTTCTGTTACACCTAATGCAGCTCTATGACGAGTTCCTAATCTTTTTATTACTTTTGAATTTTCAGAAGTCGGAAATACAGCTCTTGCACATGTAATCTTATCTCCTTGAATAATTACGCCACCATCATGAAGTGGATTATTTGGGAAAAAGATTGACATTAATAAATCACTAGATATGTCCGCATATATTTTTTTAGACTTTTGAATATAATCATTTAATGAATTATCTCTTTCAATTACTATTAAAGCTCCAGTTCTTGTTTTTCTTAATGAATCCATAGCAGTAACTATTTCATACACTACTCTTTCACGTTCATCAACTGTAAGAACTTTGTGTCTACCAAGTAATTGGCTTCTTCCAAGTTGTTCTAATACATTTCTTATTTCTGGTTGGAATATAACTATAATTGCTAAAATTCCCCACTCAATAATATAATCTAGTAAGAACCCTATTGTAGTCAAACTAAACCAATCACTAAGAACTTTTAATACAAATATAAATATTATTCCTTTAAATATTAATACCATCTTAACGTTTTTACTTAAACTACGTAATACATAATATATTACGAGCCATACAAGTAATACGTCAATAATGTTTTTTACTAAACTTACTATCGAATCAAATGACACGTTTATACCTCCTATTAGTACCTAGTTAATTATATCATATATTTTTTTAAAAATAAATCTTAACTATTACAAAAAAATAAAAACCATTGATAATCAATGGTTAATAACACAATGGTGGAGAATAAGGGACTCGAACCCTTGACCCCCTGCGTGCAAGGCAGATGCTCTAGCCAACTGAGCTAATTCCCCGTGTTACTTATCAAATATACCATTATTTTTCGGTATTGTCAACATTTTTGTAAAAAATATTGATGTCAAAATAATTTTGTGTTATAATTAGT
>JAEEGL016260062.1_pt1 | contig 13398 bp, 15 predicted proteins | sample 9134231 | NCBI WGS metagenome assembly JAEEGL01 (sample SAMN16246548, study PRJNA631951) | gut metagenome | biome: gut microbiome; feature: rumen; material: fiber-attached | host: Bos | place: Iran: Karaj | collected 2018-10 | reverse complement strand
TCCATGAATTTCTCCGGCGTGTCAACGCCTTTGAGGACATTGCCAGTCGTGACGAAACCGTCACGGTCGCGGAACTTGTCTCCCTGCCGCCTTATCTTCTCATCCAATGCCGATTGCTGTTTTGACGTATTGTTGTCTTGAAAAGCGTTCATCATCATTCCTCCGATTTCGGCGCACCGAACGCAATGGCCGCGTCGGCGACAGTGTAGTAGTTTCCCTTCGGCATCTTGTGGCGTTTGCGGCTCAAGCACATCTGGACGATGTCGGCCTCCGATACAAGCGTCATGCCGTTGCTGGACGGCTCGAACTTCTCCAGTTCTGGAACAGCAAGAGCGTCAGACAGATAGTGGTGGAGGCACTTACGAAAGCACTCCGCAGATACTCCCGCGTCGTCACAGTTGCGCACCATCAGCGTCCGGCGCATCCTCCCCTTCGGCTTGTATTCGCTTTCCGCCGCGAACGCATCCACGGTCTCTGTGGTGGATTTCCGAATCCACCTGGCGCAGCGACGGATTATGTCCGTCGTGTCGAATCCTGCGAACCTCATTTCCGCCTTGTCGAGCAGCCTGTCTAGCTCTTCGTCGATTCTCAATCTGAACATCGAGAGCCTTCCTGCGGGCCGCGAAGTCCCTGTCGCACCATTTTGAATCGAGCGCGGCGGAGATGTCCAGTCGAACACTGGCTGGCCTTTTCCTGCCGCCGTCCGTGCGTCCTTGTCTGTTGCCGTATATGTCATGTATTTTCCTGGATAACGGGTTCTTGTTCCATTTGTAGATGCTATGTGGGAAGTCGAAGCAAACGCCGTGGTAGTCCTTCCTGTGGGCCTTGTATCGGTAGAGGCTGTAAGCCTGCTCCAGTGTCGGCGGCGACTTCCCCTTGATTTTGAGGTAGCGTCGGCGTGAAGCCTCCCTCCCCCTGACATGGGCGTCGAACCACGCGGAGAAGATGGAGACTATCGCGTCCGCTTCGTCCCGCGTCATGTCCGACGCCTCGCCAAGGGGAACCGCCCCGGCAAGCCTCTCGTATTCTTTCATCCTGTTTTCACTCTTTGGCCTTCGTGAGAACCATCCTGTCCTCTCCGCTGCCCATGACTTCGTCGAAGATGGAGTCGAACAGCGATTCGGCCTCAAGTTTCGTCTTGGCGTCGCCGTAATGCTTCATCTTCGTGGCGTAGAGTGTTTTCAACGCGGGTACGGAGACCGAGCAGAGGTCTAGGAACTCCTGCGGCGTTATGTATTTGGTCGCCAGTTCAAAGGCCTTGTTGAGGTCGGTGATTTTCTTCGGGCCGGAAGACGGTTTTAGGAAATACGGGCCGCATTGGTTGCCGCCCTCGCAACGGCGTCTCAATTCGTCGTCGATGGCCTTGATGGCCTTTGTTGCGATGGTGGCCTTCGCCTTCAAGTCGCATAGTTCGTCGTCGCTGAATGACGCGAGAGGATGCGTTTCGCCTTTCCGCACGGTCATGGCGGCGGGGGAGTTGGCGAGTTTGTCCACAAGCTGATGGACGGCGGGGCAGGTGCCTAGCAGGTTGCCTTTGCAGTATTTGCAGGCTTCCTCCGACGGCTTCCATCCGTCGTTGGCATTGATGGCGACGATGCTGTCGCGTATGCAGGCCTGAATAATCTTGTGGACGTTGATGAGTGCCTGCTCGGTGAAATAGTAGCCGTCCTGCTGGCGGTAGTTGGGGTTTACAATATATGCCCATGCCGTCACGACTTGGAATTGGACGCATGCCATGAGGGCGTAGGCGGCGGTCTGGAGTGTGTTTTCGGCCTTGGCTGGCTCACCGTGGCCAGTTTTGAAGTCGATGATGATGACTTCGTCCAGCTTGACAATCACGACGTCGGTGGTGCCGAAAAGGGGCTGTTCGCCGATGGATGCGAGACTTTCCTTGCAAGGATGGTCGTTGAGCTTTAGCTCAAGTTCTGAAAACAGACGGATGTTGTCGGGTGGCGTTACCGTCCGCCATTCCTTTGTTCCGTATGCGATGGTCATGACCCTGTCCAGCATGATGGCGGCGGGGTCTGAAAGGCCGTCGAACCATGTGTCGTCGAACGGCTTGAAGAATCCGTTCTCATCCGTGACACGGTTGACCAGCAGGCTGTGCATTTCCGCGTGGTAGGCGTCTCCCAGACGCGAGTATTCGGTGGATTCGCTTTGCTTGCCAAGTTCCTCCGAATAGGACTTCGGGCAGGCGCATCGTCTGTCCAGTGACGACGGGCCGAACATATGATGATTCATATTGCTTTATCTCCAGAGTTGAAATTGGGACGATACGGCCTGCGCCGCCATGACGTTGTTCCATGGAAGCGCAGGCCGATTTTTGGATTCGGATTACTGCGGCTGGTTGGCGGAATCCTTGAAATCCAACGTCTTGCTGATGCAGGCGTCGAGATTCGCCAATACATCATTGGCATCCCAACGTCCGTTTTCGACTTCGTACCATTCGCGGATGTCGTTATAGCTGACAGGGGCTTTCGCGGCGGCGAGACGGGCATTGATTTCGGCATCGGGGTCTTGCGGCGCGGCCTGCTGTTGAGGCTGTTGATGCTGTTGAGGCTGGACATTGGCGGCGTCGTTTTGTGGTACATTTTGAGCTTCTGCCGTTTGTACCACAGGTTGCTGGCCGCCCAACGCGCCGAGAAGACCGCCTGCGGGGGCCTGCTGCGCGTTTCCCGCGAAACGGCTGTTGTGGGGCGTGACGTCGATTGGGCCGCGCTCTTCTTCGTTGTCGTACTGGATGGCCTTCGTCAATGCGTCGCTCTTTTCGCTTTCAGTCGGGAGCCATTTACTCAATTGCTTATACACGGTCTTCAATGCCATACTATCGTAATCAGTAACCCACGGGCCATCATTGGCAGAGCGTGAACGCTGACGGATGGCTTCAACTTCCTCACGGTTCATGACTTTGGACTGATGGGAACCGTCTTTGAAGAATACCGTCACATACCATGCGTAGGATTCACCACGCGATTTGAGATGGAAGTCGATTTCGTGATGGACTTCGCCGTTGATGTAGGAGAATTTGTCATGTTCTTTGACGCATTCGGCGACGATGGTTGAGATTTCGCCGGAACGTCTTGCCAGCTTGACCAGACCCTTGTAGTCGATGATGAGCTGGATTTGGACGCCCTGCTTTGTGTTGAAGGGGATAAGGTGGGCGTCGCGGCCGTTCGGCTCCAATCCGACTTCCGCGCATTTCATCAGTGCGGATGACAGCGATACCATGCCAGTCTGGGTCTGCAACGCGGCGGCGAGCTTCTGGTTTCCATTGAGGCAGGAGAGTGCCACGCGTGCGAAACGTTCGGGAGTGCAGACGGTCGGCAGGACTTTGGCCCATTGGGCGGACATCTTCTTGACGTAGTCTGCGGTTGCGGAGACCTGCGGTTGCTGGACGGCTGGCTGCTGGACTGCGGCGTTTGCCGCCCTGCGCTGGACAGCGGCCTGTTGTGCTTGTTGTGACATTTGGTTTCCCTTTGGTTGATGGTTTCCTTTTACTACTACTTATTAATTATGCCTTATGGCTCTTTATCGTTTCAGAGGCCGACGACCTGCGCTATGTCGTAGAGGTACTCGTTACCCGACTTTCCGCCCTTCCCGACAGGATGCACACCCGCCTTGTTGAGACGGACTAGCATCGCCTGGCGGGTGATGCCCCTCTCGGCTGCGAGGTCTCCCATCGTGACGGTCTTTACGCGGATGGACTCGAATGCGGCTGAAAGCTCCTCCTCCGAAAGCTCCCTGCCGATGTAGGGGCGAACCATCGCGGCGATGGCGACTGTGATGTGTTTGGGAAGTGTTGTACGGATGCGGGTCATCTGCTATATTATGGGATGTATGTGGACTGATGACGTGGACGGCGGCCCACGGTGAATCTGTTTCGACTCACACCAATAATTTAACCCGCATTTGGGATGATTCAAGCAGATTACTATCAAAAAGTAGTATTTTTAAATAAATATCAGCCGGATTTTTTCAGATTCCCCGAAAATTTTAAATATTTTTGATTATAATCCGCTTGACGGTCTAAAATGCTGTGGTACATTTTGTGATGTGACCACAATGTACCACAAAAATCCACAGCGGTGGATAAATGGGTTCCATGAAAAAAGACCGTATGTTTTCCGGCAGGAAGGCGGCCGGAGGACGGTTGGAAGCAATAGGCAAACAAGGAGCAAGCAACAATGAAGTACACGAAAGAAGAGAAGATGAAGAGGCAGGCGGAGACATTGAGGGTCGCACGGCTCATCAGGGCGTGGATGGCGAAGAAGAACATCACGGTGAAGGCTGCGGCCGAATTCCTTGGAGTGAACCCGAACACGATTTCAAAATGGTCTAACGGCTCAGCGACGATGTCGGTCAAGGCATGTCTTTCCGTCGCGTCGAAAATCACGGCTGAAGTCGGCGTCATGTCCGATACGGAAATGCAACTTGGGGCGGCGAACACCGCCATCGCGAGATTCCCCACGCTGGACTTGCGATGGACGGCGTTGGCTTTGAGGCAGCATCTAATGCCGACGGCGGCATACGCGGCAAAGAACTCGCTCGCAACGTCCTATTTCAAGAACGGCGAGCGCGGCGTCAATTTCGGCGTCCAGATGAAGGGCCTCAAAATCAACGGGGCCGACTACGACGACCACACCGTCATGATGGTCAATGACAACGTGGCCATTCCCGACAACTCCCTGTCGCTGGTGTTCTACGACAATCCGGAGGAAGTGCTTATATGCAAGGTAAGGAAGGATATGGCGGATGAAATCCTGCTGGTCGCGATGAACGGCGGCGAGGTCATCAAACGCCTGCCGCTCTACAACGACGGATTGATTGGCATCTTGAAAATAGACGCCATCTACCAGGATTCGCGAATCGTCCCGCTGTCCAAATGGGCGCATCAGGAGGATTTCGAGTTCTAGTTTTTTTAATGCTGTTTGTAGCAATTTGTATGGTAATGGCAAATGACACAAAAATGACACAATGAGCCAAAATCAGGCACAAAAGATGTTCAGTTCAAAAACATAAGAATAAGGCCGATTAAGTGATTGTAAATGATTAAGAATCAGCAATATACAAATCTGCAAAAATCCCGTTTTTGTGACATGAATTGTCGCTATTTGTAGCCGTTTGTAGGCTCAAGCACGGTGTCATGCCATAACGAAATGACACAAAAATGACACAATGGCACTTTGAGTGTGCCGGACGGTGCTGGACGTTATGAAACTGTTCATTAGAAACAACATATGGTGGGTGAGCCATGGAAGCGGAAAAAACCGCATCAGGCAGTCCACCGGAAAAGCCGACAGGACGGAGGCGGAGGCCGTCGCGAAGGAGATTTGCGCCCCCGCCATGTTGAGAAGGGAGGCGGACGTCGTGGAGGTCGCGGGTAGCATCGCGGCCGGGAAAAGGCAGCAGGCCAAGGCCATCGAGTCAAGCATGATTCCGTTGGCCGAATGCTTTGAAAGGTTCCCGTTCCAGACCAACGACGGACATGCCCCCGCTCCCGGAACCATATCCACCGACAGGCAGGTATGGCGGAAACTCGTTCGGTTCTGCTCCGAAAGGGGCGTGACGATGGCGGGTGATGTCACGGAGGAAATCGCGTCCGAATACATCAAATCACTGTCGAAGGGGTTTGTGATACCAGCGTTCGACGACTGCAAGAAACGGTTCGACATGATGGGCGTGACACCCAATCCGTTTGTCAAGCGGCCTCGCAAGAAGGCATCCGACACGGTTCACCATGAGCCGTTGTCGGATGCGGAGATTGACATGGTCGTGAAATATCTGGAATCGCCTGGCTACCATACCAGATGCCACGACGCGTCGGAATTCGCGCTCTACTTCCGTTTTCTGCTCTACACGGGCCTGCGGATGGGGGACGCGGCGACGATGAAGGTGTCGCAGTGCGACTTCGAGCGCAAAGTCCTTAAAAGGATGATGGACAAGACCGACAAGGAAGTGGAGTTCCCCATGCACAAGGTTCTTTATGGAATATTGCCACGGGAGGGCGAATATATATTCCCGCATATATCGCGGGTATATCTTCACAAATACAACCAGGTTTCCGAACGGTTCTACCATCTGTTCAAGAGACTTGGCCTGTGGCGTGGCAACGGCGTCATCTGCACCCATAGCATGAGGGCGACTTTCGCGACGATATGCTGCGAGGCTGGCGTCCCGATGGCGGTAATCCAGTCGTGGCTAGGGCATTCAAGCCAGACCGTCACAAGAATTTACGCGCATTTCTACGACATGCAGAAGAAGCGTGCCGCCATTGAGAAGTTCCCTGAATTCTGACACAAATAAATAGCCCGCGAAGGTGAACATGAAAAACCTTCGCGGGCCGCAACAATGGAGAGCGTTTCAAGAGGCATTGAAACAATAATAATCTGACATGGATTTATGGTTTTGCAAGCAGTTGCATAAGTTTTGGGAGAAAAAATAATCATGCCGCAGATTTTCGCGTTTTCGTGTTCATCTGCGGCCTTTTTATGTGAAATCGACTATAACGCGGCGAAGATAATCAGTTTTCTTGATTATTGGTCAAAACAATCAAAGATTGTTGCTCCATCTGTAATATTGCATAAATAGGAAGTATATAAATATATTTCATAAAATTGATTTTCATGCCGATACAGTGCATCAATGATATCTTGACGCGAAAACGGCAGGTTGACTTTATAATAATCTTTTGTTTCACCTTCCACTGTGATGCTATATGTTCTTGTCATGTCCAGTATCGGATAGCAAAGGCTACTGTACATGTCATGGATTTCCTCTCCATTTGCCTCATCGAAATAGTGTATGCCAGCCCTTGGTGCTGTGAAATGATATAACGCAGAATAGTTGTCAACCGCATTTTTCTCAATATATAGACTATCTATTAAGGTTGAAAATACATGATTGCCATAGTAATTATAAAAAAGTACAGACCATCCAAAAAAACTGTTATATGCATACTGTACAGGAGATAAATCAGCTAATGATTCTGTTAATGAATTATATCCAGTGTTTTGGCTTGTCTGGTATCCGTAAACTGGTAGATAAGCACCTAAATTCATATAACGCAACGCATATCGAAATAAATCAAGGTATGTTTTACGTTGAATCAGCCAATGCTTGTCATGTTTGAGCAATGCATGGGTAAAATTGAATGGTATTTTGGTCGTAGTGAATCCTCGGCTGTTCAGTATATTACAAGCCTTGTCCAAAATACTGTCGTAATTGTCCATCCTGACGGCATGAACATCGTTGGACTCTACATAATATGCATAAAGACCATCATTGGAATGTGAAGATGCAAGTCCTCTGCATAATGAATCGACATCCCCAATGACATTTGGTGTTACATAGACTCGTCTTCTCCCTTGAGAAAGATAGTATTGGTCTGTGTAATTTGTATATACGCCGTTAAATAACTCATTAGCCGTGCCATTTGATATGGTGGCGTCATATCTTTCCTTGATGGCTTTGAACATACCATGGAAGGTATGCCATAAAGGCATTAAGGCCATGTCCAGACCATTCGCTCCGTTGAATCCGAAATCGCTCCATGGCATTAGCTCCACCTCCCCACGACATAGATTGGCCCTGGGCTTCGATACTCTTGTACGGTAATTAATCCATTTGAATTGGTAACAGAACCAAGGGTGATGGTATATGTTGCTGTGGAAGCGGTTGGATATACTGCCGAAGACCCAGTGGACAATGATACCGTAAAGGAATTTGAAGCATATGTCATGGTGAATATAATATAATACGTCTGATTATTAGATGGAAAATCGAAAGTCGCATTGGAACAAAACCTTTGTTCCTCTCCAAGAATGACATATCCACCCGATACATTAATTTTTCCAGTATTATGGTTTATTTTGATTTTGAAGATGTCGGCGGCTCTGTCATAGTTGTCCAATACTGGCATGATGATGTTTCCGGGGACATGGATGCGGCGGATGGAATATACGTTATTACTGGATGTTATGTACGCTAAAGCATAGCACCAGTGTTTTGCCGCCAAAGGATATGTCGGAACATGGGTGCCTATGTTGTAGGTATATGTGTTCGTCAGCAAATCAATGTCCAGATAAAGCCATCCAGTGGATGGGGCCAATACACCTGGCAGGACGTTTAAAATCTGATTTTGGTAATAGACATACCCCGCATATAGGGTGTTCTGGACAGACGAATCAAAAATCTGCACATAAGGAACCATCTCGCCGTCCTCTTCCATATAAGTAATCTGGACATCGAACGGCCCGTAGATGGTGGTGTCTTCGTTGTTCTGGTTGAACGAAATACCACCGTTGTTTCCCTTGGACAACTCCGTCGCGCCGAGATTCAGACGCGGCGGCACGCTTTTCATCCGATTTAGGTTGGCGACGGTCATGGGTGTCGCCTCTAGCACCGTGATTTGGTTGTCAGACGGCATAAATAACCCTCCTTACCACTTCACGCCGCGTTTCGGCATGTTGAGAGCGTCCCAGTCCCTTTGCGGATGCTCCTGGAATGTGAGCGTCCGATACTGCTTGTGGGCCGAACCGTTGGGGTTCATCGCGACTTTATCGACCGTGCCGTCCCGGTTCAACGGCACCTGGTCAAGTTTCTCAAAAGTGAATTCCTGCTTCGTGATGGGCTTGCTTTTGTTCTCATAGAACCATTTTGCCTTCATGAGCATCGCCGCGTTCCCAATCTGGTAGGTGTTGTACTGCGGGTTGAACTGGCCTTTCGTCCAGTCCGCGAAAGACCACCACCCATAGACGGCCTGCGGGGCGCGTGCAAGCGTGTACGGCGTGCTTTGCGTGATGACGCCGTATTGCGTCACGTCCCATCCGCCAAGAGGCCACAAGGCACGGTTGCCGACGTCCAGAAGATGCCGCGCAAAGCCGTCTCCCACCCTGTCCAGCAGAATCGACGTGTTAAGCTCCCAATACTCGTTTCCGTTGTCGTCAACGTTGTAGTGAGGCTCCATCTGCTCCATGAAACCACGTCCTGCGGGAATCTCCGTCCCCAGAACCATCAATTTGGATTTATTGATGGTATGGATGCAGTCTAGCACGTCGTTTATATTGAATCTGCTAGGTTTCAGAAAGTATGTGAAGTTCAACTGCACATTGGTCTTCGTTCGCATGGCCTCGATGACGTCGCCAGCGGAATTCACCACGGGGCAGGTCGGCACCTGTATTTCGCCGTAGTAGGAATCGTGCATGACGGTCTTGAACCGCCTGTTCTGGTTGTCGTAGCCGTATCTGAACGGCTTCTGCACTTCGGGATGCGTCAAAGAGACATTGGTAGGCTTCCTGTCCCACGGCTTCGTGTTTTCGTCTTCGTCATCGTCATCGCTCAAACGCAGTTCGTATTCCGCCTTGTAGCACCATACATTGTCGTCGATGTCGCCGTTGCCGTGGGTCAGGCTGCCGTTTCCAAGATAGACATACCGCGTGTCCTCCGGGAGCCGAGAGAATTTCTTCGGGAACCCAGGTGCGCGGAAAATCTCGATGGGCGGGATTTCGCGGGGGTTGATTTGAACCCCGTCCTTAATCCTGAAAAAGTAGTAGCGCGTGAAGGACAGATGGCCGTCCTGCACCTGCGCCTCCGCGTCCCATCCCGTCGTCGATGGCAGCTCCGACTTCTCGTCGCATTTCAGCTTCTCGTTGGAGCATGGGACGATGATTGTGGATTGCTGCGACGGCGACGTCCATTTCGTCGGAGTATAGGATGGAAACGGATATTTCATGAGGTCTCTGAATCCTCGTCGTTGTTGTTGTGCTGTTCTTCTGACTGCTTTTGCTGGAACTCGTTGAAAAGCCTTTCGGCCTCCGCCAGCTTCTCCGGCGTGTCCGCGTCCGCAAGCAACTGGTCGATGTACTTCTGCTCACGCCGCCTCTGCGCGGCCCGCAGCAGACGTTTTCTCTCCGCTATGTTCTTCGCGGCCTTCTGCTCCGGCGTAAGCTCCCGGTCTTCCTTCTCCTGCGCCATGGCCGTTGACGGCAGGGATTTCGTGGCGATGGGCTTTATCGTCCTGATGCCCTTCCCGCCCTTCATGAGGTTCAGTCTCACGCCGTATTCCGTCAGGAGCGAGACATGCTTGATGTCCGCAAGGAACATCTCTATCCGGTCGAACCTGTCATGTAGGTACTTGGAGCGGTCGAACTCCGCCTTCGCCTCCTGCTCCGCGACGATGCCCCTTTCGACCTCCACCCAAATCAAGTCCCTCACGGACAGGGGGTGGAGCATGGACATGTCCTTCATGGCGACCGCGTGCTTAATCAGCGATGCGTAGCCGCCTATGGTCGCGGAGCGAAGGAAGCCGTCGCCTTTCAGTTTTTTTCAGCTTCGGCCTTCTCGTCGGCCTTGGCGGCGTTGAACTGGTTGGTGAGGGCGAAAATCGCGTTGGCGATAATCATCGCCTGCTCCGTGCATTTGTCGAGAAGGTCGCGGGCGTCCTCCTCGCTGCCGTTCAGAACGTCCATGCCAGCGGCGAGCATCTTGACGTAGAACTTGCTCAATCGGCTGACGGAGCGGTTGTTGGAGACGACGTCGCTGATGTCGATGCGGTCAAGGTCGCTCAACGCGTGGATGGCGAACTCCTGCTCGCCGATTTCCGGATTGAGAATCGCCTTGACGGTGCTGGTCGGCAGTTCCTTTGCCTTGATTTTGGACAGGTCGAGAGTCGTCGCAAGTTTGCTTGTGGTAGCCATTGTTTTTTCCTCGCTTTTGAATTGTTGATGGTTTTGTTTTGTCGCCATGACGAATGCCCGCCTACGGCCATGAATGTCGGGACATGGCTTTCGGCGGGGCCGTCATAGGGCCGATGGGTTATGCGCCCGTGCCAGTGCCAGTGCCAGTGGAGACAGCGGGCTTGGTCGGGTTGATGATGTCGAGGTCGTAGGTGGCGGTGCCGTCCGCGCCGTTGGTGCCGAGCAACGCGAGGTTCGCGAATTCGACCTGGAAGGACTCGGACTGGTCGGAGACGTCGCCGGACAGGCCGTTGACGGAGACCACCTTGGAGAGGTACTGTTCGACGATGAATCCGCCGTCCTGCTGCTTGCCGTCGGTGCCACGCCCGCCGCACAGGTAGGTGGTGGTGCAAAGGGCCTCGCTCTTCTTCAGGGCGCGGAAGCGGAAGTATTCGGAAGCCTTGGCAATGACGTCAACGGTGTTGTTTTCGTAGCCGTCCTTGCTGACGACGTCCTTGCGGTTTGCCACGTCGCTCTGATGCTCCGTGACCTCGTTCGGGGTCGTCTGCGGCAGTTCCAAGGTGCCGAAGTGTTCGATGAGCGCACCCGTGATGTTGGGCGCGTCCAGGAAGAGATGGAATTTCCCATCCAGAAGTTGACTCGTAGAAGCCATGGTTATGCCTTTGCTCTCACGCCAAGTATGGCTTCCAGTGTCATCGTCCTTTCGGGACTCGGCTGGCCTACACGAGGGGAGCTGGCCCCCGCATTATTTGTTGATGTTTTTCCTCGCTTGTCAACAGTAGCCGAAAATGTCAACGTTTTTTGAAAAATTTTGCTCACCCCGAAGTCACGCGAATCTTCAATAGGATGGAACGCCTTGAATACAAGGATGTTATATCGTCCCTCGCCGTTATTTCAGTGATTTCCCCAGTGGCCCCGCCTTCTGACAGGAGGCACTTGTCCGTCCGGATGTCGAACTCCTTTCGTATCGCGTCCTCCTTCTGGGACAGCAAAAAAGTCCCTTCGCCGACCGGGGTGAACAAATCGTATTCAAAGAAAATGGGCGTGTCTTTCAGCCTTATGTCCGAATGCGCCGATTCGGTGAGGCTGCCGTCCGTCTTCTCCGTCATCCAGAAATCCTTTCCCGACGGGTCTATCGGCCTGCCGCCGTAGTCCTGGAACTGCGTGTTGAGGTCAACGATTCCAGCCTGCGCGAGACGCCGTCTGATTGCGATTTTCAATAGCTCTATCTGCATTCCCATAATGTGTTATCCTGTCGCCTTCATTTTGGCCGCACGGGCCAGCCCACGGGAGATGATGCCGTCTATGTCCGCCTTCACGGCGTCATAGCCGTTGCCGATGAAATTCAAGGCTGGCTGTTTCCATTTCGGGTCGCCTGTCTGGTTGTAGGCGTATGTCTTGAACGTGCCGTCCAGCAATCCGCCGTCCCCGCCGTCGTTCAGCCATTTGGCGTATTTGGAGGGATTGTAGATGAAAATCGGCTCCTCAACGCCCATTTTCGCTATCGCCGCGTCGGTCAATGTCTTGTCGGCCTTCCATACGTCGATGAACGCCGCGTATTCATAATCATGGTCGCCGCCATATCCCGCGCCGAAGTAGTCGCCATTCCACGGGAATCGGTCTTGCGTCCCCGCAAGCACTGACGCCCACTTGCCTTCGTTTCCGATTTGCACGTTCCAGTTTGCGCGGAACGCCCCAGACCATCTCGGCCTGTCCTCCAGCACGATGGAAGTTCCGGGAACCTGGTAATGGTACGCCGACATGGCGATTTCGGCCTTGATGCAGTTTATGCGGTTCTCCAAGACCTTGCGGTAGTGCCGCAACGCCACTTCGGGATTCCCGCTCTTCGCGCCTGCGCTTCCGCCGTGGAGCTTGATTACATGTGCGTAGTGCGCCATAGCCTATCAGCCCCCTTTCAGCGTGAGGCGGAATTTCGCGGGGTCGTCGTTCCAGAAATCCATCGCCTCAATCTTCTGGATTCGGTAGTCCAAACCGTTCCACAGCAGAAAATCGTCGTTCGCCTTGATGCCGCCCGTCATGTTGCTCCATGGCCGTGCGTCCTCCAGCGTGATTATCTTCCCGCCGAACATCTCCTGCGGGTCGGTCGAAAGGCTCCCGCGAGTCTCCAGTAGGCAGAGGGCTGGAACAATCGCGATGAAATCGCCCTGCGCATAGACGCCCTGCGCGACTAGGTACTCGCTGGCCTTCGTGACGGAATAGAGCCAGACCTTGCGCTCGAACACGACCTCACGCTTCTGCAAAGACAGCTTGTCGTCCAGCTTCACGACGTAGCGGATGACGGCGGAGTTCTTGCGAACGCCCTTCGCCACGTTGAATGAAACTGGTGCCAGCGGATTCCGTGATAGTTTAGCCATGTCAGTCCCTGTTCCTTGTCATATATGTATGGTGATGGTCAGTAAATCGGACGTCGGTAGTTGGCCGTCGCCTCTTGAAGCATGCCGCGTATTCTCGCGAACGCCGTCATGTCCGGTATCAGCGGGTCTCCCCATTTCACCATGCTCGTCTTCCTCACAACCGCCTCCGTCTCCGGATTGTGCTGCGTCAGAGGGTCGATGAACATCCATTTTTCGGCGTTGAATCTGCGGAACATCGCGAACCGCTGCGAGTCCACGTTGGAGGGGGTGGCCGTCACGAACCGCCCCTTCTCACGCGAGGACGTGTAGATGATGTGCATCCCGTTGCC
>JAEEGL013899392.1_pt1 | contig 13398 bp, 10 predicted proteins | sample 9134231 | NCBI WGS metagenome assembly JAEEGL01 (sample SAMN16246548, study PRJNA631951) | gut metagenome | biome: gut microbiome; feature: rumen; material: fiber-attached | host: Bos | place: Iran: Karaj | collected 2018-10 | reverse complement strand
GATTCATTGCCGGAATCGGCAGGCTGCGCGGCTTCGGCAGCAGTACTTTCAGGTGCATTCGCAGACTCGGCAGGCTGTTCACCATTCGGATCCGCTCCCGTTTCAGCGTCCGGAGCGGGTTCAGCTGCCGGAACTGTCGCCGGATCCGGCATACTCAAAGCCATCCCGCTGCTGACCGCAGATTCCGTCAATGTCTGCGTTTCGTTCACAATACTGCCATCGTTTCCCGGACGTGTAAACTGAAGCTCGATCGTTCCATCCTCAAGACGTTTCAGGACATCCGTTCCACTGTTCCAGAGTTCATTCGAAATCGGTCGTGTCAGCAGCAGTTTGTATTCACCATCGTGGAATTCATACAGGTTATAGATGCCCGTCCCGGATGCTTCCTCGTGATAAAAGACACCGATATTGTCGAGAGAACCGGTAATCACCCTTTCGTTAACAATCGTAATATCCGTACAGGGATCAAGGCGAATTCCCGCACCGACACCGGCATTGACCTGACCGTCATTGACGACGATATAACAGACGGAGGATGAACCAGCCGCCTGTGGCGTCATCACAGTTGCGGCCGCGCGATCATACCGTTCCGTATCCCGGAAATGACCATAAATGACATGCCCCTCATCCGCACCACGTCCGATATTGACGACCTCCCCATTCTCGTTTACCCGAAACAGTTCTACGGATGTCGTCGATTTGCACGCACTGATGACGGTCAGGCCCACCATTGCAGTGGCTATCACAAGGAGTTTTTTCATCATAATCATTTCCAAAACCTGTTTTTTGTATTTCGTTAAAAGCTTATTTGCCGAATCTCATGGAGATATCTGCAGCATGCACGGAATGTGTCAGTGAACCGCACGAAGCACAATAAACGGGGATATCGGAAATTTGTTCAGCTTTATCGACAGTCACGTTGCCCGAAATCTCGACGAGAGCCTTATCACCAATCATTTTGCATGCTTCACGCATCATATCGGGAGCCATATTGTCGAGCATGATGATATCGGCTTTTGCATCGAGTGCTTCCCGAACGGCTTCGAGTGACTCGACTTCAACTTCAATGCGCAGGGTATGGGGCGCAAAATCGCGCACTTTCTGCACAGCTTTGGCGATCGAACCAGCGGCTGCTATGTGATTGTCCTTGATCATCGTTCCGCCGCCCAGATTGAACCGATGACTGTGACCGCCGCCGCAGCGCACGGCATAATGCTGAAGCTCCCGCATCCCCGGCAATGCCTTGCGCGTATTGACGACGCGCATATTGGGCAGAAGATCCGCAAGTGCGCGCGTCTGAGTCGCAACGCCGGAAAGATGCTGCAAAAAGTTGAGCGCAGTGCGTTCCGCTTTGAGCAAAATCTGTGTTGAACCCGAAAATTCGGCAATGACATCGCCCTTCTTTACGCGCGCTCCGTCATCGAAGAAAAACGTCACCGTCACCGGCTGATAAATTCCCAGTGCGCGCGATTCAATTTTCTCGACAATATAGGTAAAAATAAATTGACCGCACAAAACGAGATCTGACTTGGCAATCAGCTTTCCATGCGAAACATTTTTATCGTCGAATATGGCATCCGTCGTAAAATCGCCGGCACACAAATCCTCGGCAATGGCAAGATCGATGAGCTGCTCGGTAATCGGGGAAATCGTCTGCATAAATACCTGCTTTTTTGGGGGTAGGGGTTAGAGACGTGTCGCGACACGTCCGTACAGATTATTGTTGATAATAATAAAAAATCAGATGCGCCCCTTTGGGGCGCTATATGAATAGCCTATTTTCTGGCGGCATCTTTTTGTCTGAAAAGCATCTGGGCCTGTCGCGTCAGCTGAGCAGGAACGCTCTTGCTCTTCATGAGCTGCTTGAGATCGTTCGCGCGGAGCTGACGCAGAAACGTTACAGATTCAGCCAGCGGACATTTGGGATTATTGACGAGCGAAACGACGATGGGATAGTAGCGGATCCAGTCCCGACGCTGTGCAATATAGCCAATCACCTCATCCGGAAGGCTCTTGGAAGATGCGATGGAACCGACTTCGCCGATCGACATTTTGGGGCTTCGAATCACCGACATATAAACGACTCTTCGCGTATCGCGGATCAGAATGTTGCGGTCTTCGCGCGTCCCCATCAAAGCCAGACGCACGCGCTGCGGAGCATTCATCCGTTCGATGAGCTGCGTGCGGGACAATCGTTTCTGCTTCTGTTCCTGGCTCTCTTCCTCATCCATTTCCTCGAGGGATTTCGTGGCACGAAGATTGTCCAGGCCCTCCGGCTTCTCGGCTTCCGAATGGCCCTTGAGTTCTGACAGAACCTGTTCAAATTCCTCATCCGAAAGTTTGGGACCATCATCCTGCAAATCCCCCGAATTGAGGGCATCCTGAACCACCTTCAGACTCAAAAGCTCAATATTGTGTTCTTTGGCCAGAGCCAGCAGTTTATCGACCGTCGCCATACGCGCGGATGGATTGATATAGATTTTCTCAATAATTTCGGGCGATCTCAGAATTCTCACATGGTTGTTGGCAATGAGCTCAACAATATCCCTCGGAGCCGTCTCGGCCAAATCCATGATCGTTGCATCGTGCGTTTTTTGATTCAGCACGATTTTTTCAAGTACAGCACTGTCAGTCGTCGTCTTGGAAAGCCAATCGAGTACACTCTCAGGCAAATCCTTTTGAGCCAGTTCGACGATCAGCTCCGGATCAAAAGAACATACGGTTTCCTTAACTGCAGCCTGAATTTCCGGATCCGGTTCAAACGAAAGCTGGTACCAGACCAGTATCAGCAAATCCGGCGAAACGGGAAGAGCTCCCTTGGCCGCCATCATTTTTAAGGGTTTCGGTGTATCCGGCAGCACCGGTTTCTGGACCATTGCCGGAAACATATCGAGTGAAAGAGGACGATTAACCAGTGATTCCAACATAATACCCTGCCTGTTGTTCGTCTGGGTGATTTCTGAATTATCCCTTCGGCAATCGCCGGATTGCGATTGCGATGGATGTAATATAATGTGGTTTGGGTTTTTATGGGTGACTTTTTTGCTCAAATGAACATAACCTGCATTTTATTTGGCGGCGTTTTCCTCACCATTGAGATTCCTGCCGCATATTCCCAGAATTCTATGGAACGATTATGAGTCAATCATCTGATGTCCCAGCCAAACTCACTCAAAGTGACAAGCGGATTATCGCCTGTGTCGGGCTGTCCGCCGTGGTCATTGCGCTCTACTTTATTCCTTATGGCTGGTATGTTCTCTATCCGTTTATGCTCGTCTATACCTTCATTCACGAGATGGGACACGGCATTGCCGCCCTCATGATGGGCGGCGAGTTCGTCAAATTCGAAATGTGGGTGAGGGGATCCGGGATGGCCACGTTTACACTTCCAATCGATGCATCCCGGTTTGCAAAAGCCTTCGTCGCCTTTGGCGGCCTCGTCGCTCCTGCCATTATGGCTGCCGTCTGCATGGTTCTGGCACGTTCGGGCAAAGCCGCACGCGTCGGTCTCTACATATTTACCGGCATTTGCGCGCTTTCGCTGATACTCGTCGTACGCAACCTGTTCGGCATCGTCTTTGTTCTATTGTGCGGGCTTGCCACATTTGCACTCGCCAAGCTCCCCAAAAAGAACACAATTCCTCAGTATTCCACGCTTTTTCTGGCACTGACACTGCTCACCGCAGTCTTTGCACGCGGCGATTATCTGTTCACTGCAGTTGCTCACACCGATGTCGGTGATGCTCCGTCCGATGTCGCACAGATTCAGGATAATCTCTTCCTGCCCTACTGGTTCTGGGGCGGTCTCATCGCCATCATTTCCGTTGCCATTCTCATCCTCGGCATCCGCGCATTCTTCCGCGCACCGGCCAAATCCGAATCCGGCACGAAATCCAAAGCCATTCAGGAATAACTGCACGACAATTCACGCAATTAAGCACAAATATGTTCATTAACGTTTAACGGCATTTCTGCCCTAACCTCAGTAAGGAGTATCAATGACCTGGATTCCATGGATAGGTTTTCTCATTCTCGTCTTCGGCCTGCTGGCCCTCGACCTGGGTGTTCTCAACCGAAATGTTCACGAAATCAAAACCAAAGAAGCCCTCAAATGGACGTGTTTCTGGATTTCGCTGGCTCTGCTTTTTTCCATCTTCATTTACTTTTCCTACGACAACCACTGGTTCGAACTCGGCAAACACGAAGGCGCAGAAGAAACTGCTGCCGTTGCCTGGATGAACTATATCTCAGGCTATCTCATTGAAGAATGCCTGTCCCTCGACAACATTGCCGTCATCGCCATGATACTCGCTTCTTTCGGCGTCCCCCTCAAATACCAGCACCGGGTGCTGTTCTGGGGTATCCTCGGAGCCCTCGTCATGCGCGGCATCATGATTGCTGCCGGAGCCGCCCTCGTCTCCACCTTCAGCTGGGTGCTCTGGATCTTTGGTGCTCTGCTCGTCTATCTGGCCATCAAATCGACCTTCGGCGGCGACAACGAGGGTGATCCAAAGGACAAATGGATCACCAAGTTCATGATGAAGCACTTCCACTATGATCCCAAAATCGAGGGCATGCACTTCATTCGCAAAATCGACGGAAAAACCTACCTGACTCCGCTGATCGTAGCTCTCGTCGTCGTCGAATTCAGCGACGTCATCTTCGCCGTCGACTCGATTCCCGCCATCTTCGGTATCACACAGGATCCCTACCTCGTCTTTACTTCGAACATCTTCGCCATCCTGGGACTGCGCTCCCTGTATTTCGTTCTGGCCAGCATCCTCGAAAAATTCGCCGGCCTCAAATACTCCGTTGGCGCCATTCTCATGTTCGTCGCCATCAAGCTCCTGTCTCCGGCCATTTGCCTCGGTGCCAACAAACTCCTCGGAACCGACTGGGAATCCCCCTTCGAACATCTTCCCACATGGACAAACCTCGCCGTCATCGGCGGCTTCATTTTCATCGGTATCGTCGGCAGCCTCATCTACGACAAGAATCATCCCAAACCGCCTAAAGATGATAATCCCGATGTTCCTGACGAAACAACTCCCCCAGAAGAAACATCGAAAGATCTTTTCGAAGTTCCTGATGAATAATTTTCATCTGGTGGCGCGGCTATTGGCTGCGCCAATACGCCCTGCGAAGCGCCGCTATCGTCATACGATACGCGGCGCTTGCTGTTTTTCATGAATTGAATGAATTGGCGGAGTGAACCGGATTCGGCTATGCTGAAGCAGTGCGGCATGCACAGTCCCCTGCATCATCGTCTGAAATCCATGCGAAATCCATCTGCTTCACTCTTATACATAATATTCATGATGTTATTCAGTCTCGCCGCGTATGGACAGGAGCTGCCATCGCAGCAGACCATTCCCCAAAAGGCACAGCGCCTTTTGCAGGCATATCCGGATCAGCATCTGAAGTACCACGATAATCGCATCATCTTCGAAGACGGAACATCGATTGTGTTTGATGACGGCAAAACAAAGGATTTCGCATCGCTGCTGGATGATTCCGATATCGAAGATATGTTTTCGATGCGATATATATCCGAAGGAACGCCAGGGTATCTGCAGGATGCCGGACGCAGCCGGTGTGAACCATTCTTTAAAAAGATGTATGGCCGGGATGCCAAAACCGTCAGTAAAAATCTCGTTGTCGTTTCGTGGTTCGGCGAAAAGATCAAATTCAGCAGGATCAACGGTGCCGCAGACCATCTCAAAGCCGTTGCCGACGAAATCGCCCGCGAACATCCCGAACTGATTTCCTATATGAAATCTGCCGGAACCTTTTACTGGCGAAAAGTCCGGGGTGCCAACCGGCAGAGTTCACACAGTTACGGCATCGCCATCGATATCGCCGTCAAACAAAGCAATTACTGGCGCTGGGATCATTCAAAGGCAGGCGAAACAGACCCAATTGAATATAAGAACCGGATCCCGATGGAAATTGTGGATATCTTTGAAAAACACGGTTTTATATGGGGAGGCCGCTGGTACCATTACGACACGATGCATTTTGAATACCGCCCCGAATTTTTTGAGCAGCCCCGCGGAAATTGATCGTTCCAGGCAGCAGCTTTACTACAGCAAACGATAGATGCCCGGCCCCGGACACTCATAGACCCATTCCGGCGTAATAAACGGACATGATTCCAGCAAACTGGCATCGTACCAGGGGGTTGAAGCATTTGGATTGGTTAAAACCTCGATCTGCTGAGCCGGAATATAACTTTGTGCGAGCAGGAACTTCTTGTTTCCCTGTTCATTTTCGACGACATCGAGGACGATAATGAGGTGTCCGACGCCTGCGATGGCATCCCCGGGACGAAGGTCGGAAACAGAAATGACAGGGCTCTCTTTCATCACCGAACTGACGCCTGCATACATAAAGAGCATTTTCTGGTAGCTCCGGAATGAATCGAGACTACCGCCCGGTTTTGCGGTCTTCACCATGACCGTCTTTCTGTCTTCTCGCTTTACGCGGTATCCCTGCTTCCACTGATTCCAGGAAAATTTCATCCCGTTGACGAAATGATAGCTGATCTTATCATGTTGATCGGTCTGAAACAGATAATCCGTCCTGAGTCTTTGTGCAGCATCGGAACATTGCTGCAAATCGCGGTCACCGACGTCGACATCGAGGACGCCGACATGATGATTCTGCGCGGGTTTTAATGCTCCATTGAACAGATAAACCGGAGAACCGTCGGGGAGCATCGGGAGTTTGCGCATATAACTGACATAGGGATCATCGTCATTTTTACGCACATATCCCTGTGGCGGAACAAACCGGGATTCCACGGTCATCCCCCCGGGATTGAGCCACTCGGGATGACTTTCCTGCGCCGGGCATTCCTCCATCATCCATGTATTGAACGACAAAACAGCAAGGATGAGAGACAGCCATTTCATAGCACTTCCTCCGTAAGCAGGGGGGTATTCCCAGGGCAGCTCCGGGAACAATACATCTGCAATACTATCGGAAATATCGGGCTCGTTCAACAGCTGCGGCTGCGCACCGCAAGCAAGTCATCAGCCGGGGCGGCTGACGGGCGCCCCGGCATGCGCCGTCTTACATTTTGAGCATGAGCCGAACGCCGTAGCTGCCGCCGAATTCATTGAATTCGGAGTTTTGATCCACCATGAGCATGAATTTTTTACCATTGTTTTCGACCATATAACTCCCGATGCCCGCTTCTTTGAGTTCAGCTGCAGTCATCTCTTTTCCGCTCATGGCATGCGAGAATTTAGCGCCTTTTTCGGCGAGTTTATCAATGATGAGATCGCGGCAGGCGATGCTTTCTTCTTTGGTCGTGAAATGATCCTGATAGAAGCTGATTTTTATATTGCCGCCATTGGCACCCTCAGACATTGAGACGGCGCGGACACTATCATTGATTTTGAGATCTTCGGCTTTCAATCCGAGAGAATCAAAACTGCCTTTGAACTCCTGCTCCGTTTTTAAGGGATTCAATGAAATACTTAAATTGTAAACGATAAAGAACTGGGCATCATCACCTTCACCCCTCTCTGTGATTGTGAATGCCGGATTATGTTTATCGGGATCGACATAATACTCAAATTCCATATCATTGCCGAAATCGTACGACAGGCGCATTCTGTAAGGCTGTTTTTCGTTTGCCAGATAGATCATCGTGTCGTGATCGTATTTGCCGTTCAATCTTTCCTTGTCGCGGTCATGGATGCGCAGACCTTTGGCAGTGAGTTTGTCGACCCAAGATTTGAGTTCATCCTGAGTGACACCATGGTAATTGACCTGATACTGATAGGGACCTTCGCCGATGAGCTCTGTATAGACGATTTTGCCCTTTGTCGAGATTTCGTCGATGCCATATTTCGAATAGACAGCAGCCGGCCATTGGCCGTCTTTAAGATTGGCGCTGCCGCCGTCTGCTTTTGCGGAATCGCCGGATTCCGGTTTTGCAGAATCATCGGCTGCGGCAGCGGTATCCGTTTTCGGATTGTCGCTGTCTTTCTTTCCGCATGCAGCCAGTGTGGCCTGAGCCATTAACACGCACCCCAAAACAACCAGAACTTTTTTGAACAACATATCGAAACTCCGTTATCAAAAATGCCGAACCAATCAACATCGCAGATTTTCTGTATGAATTCTATCACCCTGACGGGCAAATAACGCATTCACACATAAATACGACCGCATTTCAAGAAACGCTCATGAGGATTATCATATATTATATACGCGTCAAAAATAATGAACTGCCGATAGTATTCATGTTACATAAACAGTTTATGTAATTTATTTAATTCAAATTGTATCGACAATAAAAGTGTTATTTATTGGCTCTGTTTTACGAGTGTGAAGATAACGTAAAGAGTTGCCTGTTGGGCTTTTTCGTTTAATAGACGCTATTATCTATTAATCCCGCAGTGATTGCATAATAAAGATCTTTTGGGAATCCCCTACGGGGATAATCCGGTTGTTTCCTTTGTTCCCCCGGTATTCGCTTCGCTCAAAGCGGGTGCTGCAAATCGTGAAGTCCTGCGGACTTCTTTTTCCTCTTCATGCGATTCAACGGTATTCGCTTCGCTCAAAGCGGGTGCTGCAAATCGTGAAGTCCTGCGGACTTCTTTTTCCTCTTCATGCGATAACTGCTATTCCCCCGGTATTCGCTGCACTCAAAACGGTGACCACAAAAATGAAAGCCCTAAAGGGGTTTGACAGGGCTTGAATTGTTACGACCGGGGGCTGCAAGCGGCATGGATAAATTGACAATGACGGAACTTAAACGATAAAGTCTGACGCGCGATAGCGATATCGCATCCATGTGTATCCATTTGTTTAAGGAGACAGCTATGAATAAATCACTCCTCTTTATTGCAGCAGCATCGATGTGCATTGTCTTCTCGGCATGCCACTCCGGCGCACAAAAGACCGATGCGTCGCCATCCGAAAATTCAGCCCCTGCGGCAGAAGCTCCGGCAGCCGCGGCGCCGGGCGAATCGGCCCCCCAGGCGGAAGCACCGAAAGCAGAAGAAGCGCCTGCTGCAGAAGCAGCACAGAATGCTCCGAATGATGAAAAAGCAGCTGTTCCATCCGCAGAAACAGAGGTTCTGGTCGCCTATTTTTCGTATTCCGGAAATACCCGCTACGTTGCAGAATATATTCAGAAGAAGACGAATGCAGATATATTTGAAATCAAAGCCAAAGTTCCCTATCCGGCCGAATATGATGCGTGTGTTGCGCAGGCCAAGCAGGAGCTGGAGGGAAAAGCATTTCCGGAAATCGAATCGACGACGGATGTAGGAAAATACAAGACGATCTATATCGGATTTCCCAACTGGTGGGGTTCGCTTCCCAGACCGGTCATGACATTCCTCAAACCGCTCGATCTGAGTGACAAATCGATTCGTCCGTTCCTGACCCACGGTTCCGGCGGTGTGCAGCAGACGGAGGCCGATCTGAAGGCTGCGGTAAAGGCGGCAGAATTCAAGCCCATACTTTCGATCCGCGACAAGGATGTTAAATCTGAAGAGACGCAAAAAGCAATTGATGCATGGATTGCGAATTGACTTTTGCTTACCTCCTCCAAACAATCATGAACGATAAGCACGCGGCATGGGTGGCTAAATTTCATCATATAATCATAATTGTTAGATTTTGACAGGTGGTTGTGCAATAATAGCGATCGGTTTGAACTAAATTCGATGGAGTAGACTATGCATACCCTATCAGAAGAAAAAGCAAAACGAAGCGCAAAGGATGCGTCTGCACCAAAACAGGCTGACAGCACATCAGCTGCGCTCGCAGCACAATCCGAAACATCTGAGAGTGCGTCGGAGAAAAGCGCACTGGACAAGGTCACGGAAGCTTTGTCGAGCTCGAATGGCAAGGCTGTTGTTAACGCCCTGATGGCAGCCTCACAGGCAGAACTCAAGGAGATCGCCGGGAAACCAGACACTGTCAGACAAATCATGGCGCTTGAAAAAGCGTACCGGAATCCATCGCTGGACTCACTTTACAGTTATGTAACGGAAGTCGGTCTCATGATCGAAATGGTCGATGCCCGGTTTGGTGTACCGCTGGGAAGTGCGAACGTAAAGAATCCTGATGATGTGAAATCCGTTGAGCATGTCAAGGGTTTGATTGAGAAGAACAAGGACAATCCACAAACCGAGGTGGCCTGGACACTGAATGGTGCCATGCATGTCTATTCGACATACCTGCTGCTTCCCCAGGGACACCTGGACATGATCAAGGCGGTACTGACACTTGATACACGTCAGAGCGGAGTGTCAGGTGCAGCTTACTGGGGCTATGGTGTCTATTATGTCAATTACAATGACAAAAGTCCCAATGCCAAGGAAAATGGGGGACATACGGAGCCTTTTGCCGGCCTGAGATATGGTCATAAGGATACCCGCAATGGTCTGGTCATGCTCGATATGACGATTGCACATGAGCTTGGTCACTGCGTGGATGCCAGACTCGGTATGCTTTCTGATAAGGCTGATTTTCTGGAGATCTCCGGGTGGGAAAAACACGATAAATCTTCGCCAGAAAAACTCTATGATGCCATCGTGGCATCCTTTGAAGAACCCTATCCTTCGGACTTTAATGCGACCGAAAAGGATATTGCCCGAAAAGCCGGTTCAAAGATTCTTTCTGAGCGAGCGGTGAAAAAGACGGATCGTGATGAAATTCTGGCCCAGGTCGTCGAAGATGAATACAAGGAGCCGGAGAATGCCTCATCACGTGGATTTTTCGACAAATTGTTCAACAAAAATTCGGGTGGCAGAACATCGGCGTCTCTGCTCAATGCATTAAAAAAAGTCAAAGTAATCAAGCATATTACGCGAGGTTTTGCCGACAATAGTCCGTGGTACAGCGGCGAACTGTTTTCGGGCATGAAACGTCAGATTCACGAAGCCTACGACACGGATTCGTGCTGGTTCTCGTATAAGAATGAAGCCTGGAAGCGCGGCAAAATCAGCCGTTACCAATTCAGGGCTCCGTGTGAGGAGTTTGCGGAGCTGTACGCATCCTATCACGTTGCCAATCCCAAAGGATCGCACACGCCGGATCTGTTGAAAACCTGGTTCCTGAGCAAGGGACTGGACAAGATGGAAAGTACGGAAGGAGCGAACACAAAGAGTGCATCTCCGGAAGGTTCGGGTGGCAGCGGACGCGGCGGAAAATTCTGAAGCATCCATACTAAAACACCATATCGGCGCGTATTCGCATGCGAATAGCGCCGATGCGCAGCCCGTATCGTCCCCGGGGCGATAGGGCGCGCCACACAAAAATCACGAGTCTTATGAAAGCTGCACTTTTGATTTGTTTTTTAGCCATTGCGGCATTGTTATGCGGCTGTAATGTTTCGACTGAAACGGCGGCGACTCAGACGCCGGGAACTCAGGCATCAGAAAAGCCGGCTCAACCTCAGGAAAATGCCCCCACAGCACCGGAGAATGCAAAGCAGCTTCCGCCTGCAACAGCCTGGCGCACACTATATCGTGATAAAAAGAAAGATGATATCCGGGGATTGTTTGATCGCGCCCGTGAACTTGTGGAACAGCAAAAAGGCGTAAAGGGCGAGATCGATGTCTGGTCAGCATATTTTGGTCCGTGGTTTGTGATTAAAATCAAGCCGGAACCCCAAAATCCAGACACAGCTGCGTTGGATGCACCATCACCAAAAATGCGTGCATACCTCGTTGATATGAACCATGAAGTGGTCATCGAGACAGGTGACTGGCGTTCGGCCAAACCCTTTTTTGATGCGTTGATTGACGTATTTGAAAAGGGATTTGACAATTCTGATGATAAAGTAAGTTTTATCGATCGATTCGCATCAGCGGCATCTGTCGTCGGTCTGGGACATGCTGAATATGTTGAAAATCCTCAGGATGGCGTAAAATATCCCTCCCCGGTGACAGGTCCAAAACTGGCGAGCCGCATGGGTAAATACGAACTGGTTTATTATGTTCAGGAAGGCGGCATGACGCTGTCATATACGCGATGTACGCTGACAGTGACGCACACCAATATTATATTTAATGCAGAGATTGCTGAACTTAATTGACGGATTCGGGATGCGCTCAGAGAACTGGGGTTCCCAACAATGATGGAACTTTATGACAGAAGAAAATTCTATGCAGCCATCGGATGTTGTTCGCGATGATGCTTATTATGCGTATCGTTCGACGCAGCAGCGCTTTGGCGATGCGTGCAATTTGATTAAGGGTTTGCTTCTTCGCTATGTACGCCGCTACAGTGCACGATTGCTGAACGACAGGGGCGGCCAGGATCCGGCAAGGACAAGTGCCCGGGAAGTGCTTCACATTGCAGGTATTGTACCGGAAACAGCCGGAGATGCCTGGCTGACGGAACGTGGATTTCCGACATTCGGCGATGTTGAAGAACAGCTGGAAGGTTTTCGGGCACTTATTGAACGGCGCATCGAAGCAACTTATGCGCTTGAGCATCCCGAACTGATGCCGCCCGAGACGATACAGGCCCAGTTTCAGCTGAGCGAAGAGGAACTTCTGCTTTTGTGTGCCGTTGCAGCGGGACAGCTCAATATTGAAATCGCGCGTCTGTATCGTTTTGCCACCGGTTTGGATACGACCATCTTCCCGGCCTGGTTTTATGCTGATTTGCTGGCAGATTCCCCCGAAGACAGGCCCAAACTTCTTCATTTGCTCGAACCGGATCAGCCGCTCCGTATGTTTGCACTCATTGAAGTCGGCCAGCGGACGGAGTGGGGAATCCGAACGCCGGTTTTGCAGGCACCGGTGAACGTCCCCAATCGGATAGCTGCATTTTTGATGGGCGATGTTTCGGAAGTCAGCATTGAATACGCCAGTCTCTGGTGCCCGGATTCCCAGCAGCGGCCGGAATTGATTTTACCTGAATCATTCAAGAAAGCAGTCAACAGGCAGTTCCGCAAAATGCGATCCCGCATGGGACTTTATGGTGCGGATGGATCCGGCAGGCGAGCATATATCCGCGAATGTGCTGCAGCTGCGGGGCAAAATGTACTCGAAGTGGATTTGGCGTCGCTGACACCGAACGAAACAGAACAGCATTTATGGATGGTGGCGGGTCTCTGGTTCCGCGAAGCACGTCTAAAAAAAGCGACGATGATTTTTGACTGCAGTCAAAGTCTTTCCACAGAAGTATCTCAGCTTCTGGCCCAGGCTGCACCACACATTCTGATGATGAGTGAGCGTCATCCGGGGGCGATCTGTATTATCGGCAGGACACCGGCTTCATGGATTCGCAGTCTTTTTGGGGACCATGCCGAAATCTTTTGTCCGGAACCCAGACGATCCGAGCAGCCGGCATTGTGGCGTTCGGCCCTGAGTTCGAGGCTTTCGGATGCTCAGCTTGAGGAAGCAGTTCAATATGTAT
>JAEEGL013011195.1_pt1 | contig 13398 bp, 9 predicted proteins | sample 9134231 | NCBI WGS metagenome assembly JAEEGL01 (sample SAMN16246548, study PRJNA631951) | gut metagenome | biome: gut microbiome; feature: rumen; material: fiber-attached | host: Bos | place: Iran: Karaj | collected 2018-10 | reverse complement strand
TCACTCCGATTGCTGCGACACAAGTTTTCAGTGATTCCGAGGACACGAAAACAGGAGGTGTGTTTTTGCCATGGTAGCAAAAACATGACCTCGAAATCACTCATATGTACTTGTGTCGCAGGCGTATCATACCACGTTTTCTGCTGCTTTGCAAGAAGGATTATCCCACAATTCCCTTTCACCTGTTGTAAAAAGTGGATCAGACCGGCTTATGGGACTAAACGGATGATATAATCTCTCCAGAATCATTAAGAAGGATGTTTTGGAGGTTCAACATGGGAGTTACAAAAACCGATTTTGTTCGCGGAATGCAGTGTCCAAAGATGCTTTGGCTGGATCGGCATAAGCCTGAGTTGAAGGAGATTCCGCCAGAGGTTCGGGAAAAGCTGGATCAGGGCAACGATTACGGAGACCGGATGATGGGAATGTTCGGACCGTACATCGAAGTACAGGAATACTACCCCAGAACCAAGTGGCCTGACCGTGTTCGCATGGCTGCAAAAACTGCCGAGCTGATTGATGCTGGAACGCGGATTATCTGTGAAGCGGCCTTTATGGACGGAAACGGAAACTATTGTGCAGTTGATATTCTCCGTTGGGACGATGAAAACAACTGCTACGATATGTACGAGGTAAAAAACGCTACCGAGATTACAGATCGTTTTGTACAGGACGCAGCGTTCCAAGCATATTTGATTCGGCGCACCGGATTGAAACTTGGCCGCGTTTTCATCGTGTACCACAGCGATGAACCCTATGATATCGAAGAGGTTACGAAAACTGTTGAGAAATATGCTCCCTGGGTAGACGAAAACATTGATCGCCTCGGTCTCATCAAAGACCAGCCTGATGAAGTAGTCTGCGAGATGGGTGTCCATTGTGCCTGCCCATATGAATGCTGGTATTGTGGATATTGCCGGGCTTTGACCAAAAAGGAGAGCTGCTCGTCATGAAGCGGAAATATACAGTGCTTCCTTTTGGGAAGAGGGAAAAGCGCATCAGCGTTGTCCTCTGCCAAAAACCACTGCAATCCGGTTTGACTGGAATGATCCGCGGTAAAGCGCTGGGTCGAGACATAGCAATTGTTCTGGACAAATCGTCTTCTACCGAATCTGATTGCCTTTATGCCTCACTTGAACGGATGCGCAATGGTACCTACTCTGTTCGAATGACCAGCGAGGTATTACATGGGTTGCGGCGTGGAGACGCTATGGCGCGAACCTGTCTGTTCCATGAGCTTGGACATTTTTTGTGTAAACACCTGGAGGCCCCAGGATTCAAATCGGAAAACTATGATGAAGAGCGCTATCGCCTTGCGTCCGAGGGAGAAGTGCTTCATCTGGAACTGGAAGCTGATGCTGCCGCAGCAGATTATCTTGGAATTGCCATTGTTGCAGAAGGGCTGGCTGCTCTCCGCGATAAGCTCAAAGAACCTTTGATTGACGACGCTTTTGACCCGGAAGCAGCCGCTGTAGCAGTGCAGGAACTAAATCTCAGAATATTCGCATTGTTCGAAAGATAATAGGATCTCGGCATTATGTCAACCTATCGAGGACGCAAGGAACGCAGAACGGAGGTCATCGAGATGGGCCTTTTTTTGAAGAAAAAACCGGGTTTTGCAGTCAAGCAAAACGGAAAATGGTATCGAGAAGAGCATATCTGGGGGAAGGACTCCTATCGTTGCTCCGTATGTGGCAGCACCTTCCGCCAAAGTACGCAAATATGCCCATTTTGCTGGGCGAAGATGAATAAGACCGTCACAGATCCAGTTTGGGTTGACGAGATGGCGCTATGGGAACCATAGAAAGGCACTGGGATTAGAACACGGCTTGTCAAATAAACAAGCCGTGTTGCTACTAATGCTAGATTTACAGGGATACTGTTGACATCCTCACTGTTTGTTAATGTCGATATCTTTTGGCTCAAACCACAAGTTCATGAGTGCAGATCAGTCCTCTACAAATTCAACGGTAAACTCATTTCCAGGTAACCAGATCTGCTCAACACATTCTTTTAAATGAGATGGGACAATAAGTTGTTTAAGATATTTGGCTCTCTGAAATGCGGTTTTTCGAATTTTTGTTACGGATTTTGGAACGTTATATCTACTATCTTTCTTTCCGGCTGGATACTTGACTAACTCGGTCATCTTGCGATTGTATAGGACACCATCGGGTGCAACAAATTTGATTGACTTACTGGATGTAATAAATTCGCAGAGTCCTGAACAACCGTCAAAGGCACTCAGGTCAAGTTTTGTAAGTTGTGAAGGAAGTGTAATCCTCTGTAGATTCCAGCAGTTCTTAAATGTGTCCTTCATTAAAGCTCGTATGTTATCAGGAAGCGTAATCTCTGTTAATTCCCAGCATGACATAAACGCTCCTTCATCGATCACATTTATGGATGATGGCAGATGGATTGTTTGAATTGCAGTTCCATAAAAAGAATGATACTTGATCCATTTGATCGAATCGGGCAGATCGATACATTCCAAAGAGCTATTAGTAAAAATCCCACTTTCAATCCTTTCGACACCGTTGGGAATGGAGATTTTCTTTAAATTGAAGCAATATGAAAAGACAGCATCTCCGAAATCCTTAATGCTGTTTGGAAGAGAGATCGATGTTAGGTGGGAATTCGCAAAAGCTGCTCGCCCGATAGAAACAACACCTTCCGGAACAATAACATTCTGCACATTTTTCCCCATAAAGGCAGTGCTTCCGATTTTGACTATTCCAGCTGGGAGTACAATGTCACTTTCTGATCCATCATAATTAATTAGGATTCTATCTTCAATATGAAAACCATGTGTGTTATCCATTGAGTTACAACTCCTTCGCCTTTTGTTTATTTCACCTTTATTAGTATACAAGTAAAAAATCGAAAAATCAACATTGAAACATTTATAGTTCAGTAGTAGCGAAGATTCGACCATCCTTTTCTTGCAAAAAAACAATAATATGGTATACTATTATTGGTATAGTGTTTGTAAGAAGGAATGTACTCATGAACTGATCGCCAATATCTACACTATTCTGGGGCGATTTCATGGCGAACCTACACCCAAGAAGCAAGCATTCAAATGCTTCCGTGTTCTTCTTAATCTAATACATACCAATGAATGAAAAATGAGAAAGAGATATAGGCAACCTTTTCAAACTAGGTTATTGCCCCGTATGCCGCGATACCTGGGCAGGATTGTTTATGGTGCATATTATTATCGTGAGGTGGCCATCTATATGAAATCCTTTGTATTTCCTTATTCAATCTCCTCCGGGAAATTGGACGAGACAGAAAGTTCGATTACGGTCGCGTTATCGGACGAAAAAGCAAAGCGCCTGGAACGTTCCGCAAAAGAGGGCGGGCAAGTGCGTCTGGATGGAGATACCGATTTAGAGGACGTCCATGACGACGTGTACGCTGCGTTCCTTCGAACAGAGGAGAAGATACTGAAAGCCAATCCATCAGCGGTTGAGGCAGCACTTAGCTGGGATGAGGACTATGATCCCGCGAAACCGGTGACCTTACGTCAGATCCGGGAATATCTTGCCGATTTGCAGATCGTTTTCTATTACCCCGCCGAACTGCAGAACCTTCCATCCACGGTACGCCGCCGCGCAAAGCAGAAAGAAAACCCCTGCGTGACCATTCCCAGGGAAGACGCAGCGGAGTACCTAAAAGAGACTGCACATAGGGATTCAGTCGTTTACGTTGATGATGGAAAGACGCTGTATTATGTGCCGAAAAACTACGCCGGAAAACTAACAATTTCCTCCTCTGTCAGGGCTTTTGAGCGCAATGTCTTGACGAACCATACCAAAATCACAGAAATCATCATTGAGGATGGTATGGAAATTGTCCCGGAGGAAGCATTCCACGACTGCAAGGGTGTGACGAAGATCACTTTGCCAGGCTCCGTTCGAAAAATCTCCTTTAATGCGTTTCGAGGCTGCGAGCGGCTGACTTCTGTGGTTCTTTCAGAAGGCTTGGAAGAGCTGGACAGTACAGCTTTCCGGTTTTGCTATGACCTGTCAGAGCTGCATTTTCCTGCTTCTCTCAAGGCGCTGAATATGTATATCACAACTTATTGGAATAAGCTGCGGGATCTGTATTTTGCAGGAATGGACACGGAAATACAATTCGCTAAAAATGTCGACTGGAAGCGGGTAACGCTGCACGGATTACCTAGCTCCCGAGTGGAGGAATTTTCAAAAAAGCATAGGATCAAGTTTTATTCGATTGGAAATAGTTGAACTGTAGTGCCGAAAAGATGCTCTGCAAGGATTAGGAGGCTGCTTGAATGAAGATATTTGACAATGTCACAGATATTGTCCGTGACGACATGGAGAAAACCATAAAGAAGGGCAGCAAGGTTTCTATCGCAGCGGCCTGTTTCTCCATGTATGCCTATCAACAGCTGAAAGATGAACTGGACAAGGTTGAGGAGTTCCATTTCATCTTTACTTCACCTACCTTCATTAAGGAGCGTGCAGAAAAACAGAAGCGGGAGTTCTACATCCCGCGTCTGAGTCGCGAGACCAGCCTCTATGGCACAGAATTTGAGATCAAGCTGCGCAATGAGATGACCCAGCGTGCCATCGCCAAGGAGTGCGCCCAATGGATCAGCCAGAAAGCTGTCTTTAAGTCCAACGTCACTGGAGAGAACATGGGCGGCTTTATGACTGTCGATGATCCATCGGAGCAAGTGGCTTACATGCCGCTGGGCGGGTTCACAACGGTGGACATTGGCTGCGAGCGTGGCAACAACAGCTACAACATGGTCAACCGCATGGAGGCTCCCTTCGCCACGCAGTATATGCAGCTCTTTGAAACGCTCTGGAACGACCGCGAGAAGATGCAGGACGTGACGGACACTGTCATCGAGAACATCGCCAATGCCTACAACGAGAACTCACCGGAGTTCATCTACTACATGGTGCTCTACCATGTATTTAGCGAGTTTCTGGATGACATCTCAGAGGACGTCCTGCCCAACGAGGCTACAGGTTTCAAGCAAAGCAAAATCTGGAGCATGCTGTATGACTTTCAGCGGGACGCGGTGCTGGCAATCATTAACAAACTGGAGCAGTACAACGGCTGCATCCTTGCGGACAGTGTCGGCCTTGGTAAGACCTTCACGGCGCTGGCGGTCATCAAGTACTATGAGAATCGCAATAAATCCGTGCTGGTCCTCTGCCCAAAGAAGCTGGCCGAGAACTGGAATACTTACAAAGACAACTACGTCAACAATCCCATTGCCAGCGACCGGCTGAACTATGACGTGCTCTTCCACACGGATCTCTCCCGGAATGGCGGTTTTTCCAACGGCCTCGATCTGGATCGTCTGAACTGGGGTAACTACGATCTGGTGGTCATCGACGAGTCCCATAACTTCCGTAACGGTGCCGGTACGCACGCCAACACGCAGGAGAACCGGTACGTCCGGCTGATGGACAAGGTGATTCGTGCCGGTGTAAAGACCAAAGTGCTGATGCTCTCAGCCACTCCGGTCAACAACCGCTTCGTGGATTTGAAGAATCAGCTGGCCCTTGCTTACGAGGGAAATCAGGAATTCATCAATGAAAAACTCGATACGAAAAAGTCTATCGAGGAGATTTTCCGGCAAGCCCAGAAGGCCTTCAATGCATGGAGTAAGTTGGAGCCGGAAGACCGGACCACGGACGCGCTGCTGCGTACGCTGGACTTTGACTTCTTCGAGGTGCTGGACAGCGTTACGATTGCGCGGTCCAGAAAGCACATTGAGAAATATTACAACACGGCAGAGATTGGAAAATTCCCGGAGCGTTTGAAGCCGATCTCCAAACGGCCCAGCCTTACCGATCTGAATTCTGCCATCAACTACAACCAGATCTATGAACAGCTGATGCTCCTCAGTCTGGTAATATACACGCCTTCCAATTACATCTTCCCCAGCAAACTGTCGAAGTATGTTGACCTGACACATAATAAGGGAAACAACTTGACCCAACGTGGACGTGAGCAAGGTATCCAGCGCCTGATGAGTATCAACCTCCTGAAGCGTCTGGAAAGCTCTGTCTACTCTTTTAACCTGACCCTGAAGCGCATACTTGAGCTGATCAACAAGACCATCGACGCCATCGACCGGTTCGAGAATTACGGCAGCGCCGATCTGGATATGTACGAGGCCTCCGACAACGACTTCGATATGGAGGACGGCAACACCGACTTCTTCACAGTCGGCAAGAAGGTGCAGATCGACCTTGCCGACATGGACTACAAGACGTGGCGGGAGGAGCTACGACAGGATGCGGATACCCTTGAGCTGCTGACCTTGATGGTCGCGGACATCACACCAGAGCACGACACCAAGCTGCAGACCCTGTTGGCATTGCTGGACGAGAAAATCGCTCATCCCATCAATGCGGACAACAAGAAGGTCCTGATCTTTTCTGCATTCTCTGACACGGCGGATTATTTGTACGACAACGTCAGCGTCTATATGAAAAAGAAATACGGTCTTGATACAGCCATGATTACCGGAACCGTGGATGGCAGGACGACGATCAAAGGCCTGAAGGCTACCTTGAATAATGTATTGACCTGCTTCTCTCCGATATCCAAAAGTAAGGATGTTCTTATGCCGAATAATCCGGCTGAGATCGATATCCTGATAGCCACCGACTGTATTTCCGAAGGTCAAAACCTGCAGGACTGCGATTATCTGGTGAACTACGATATTCACTGGAATCCGGTACGTATTATTCAGCGTTTCGGACGTATCGATCGAATTGGCAGTAAGAATGAATTCATCCAGTTGGTGAACTTCTGGCCGGATATGACATTGGACGATTACATCAATTTGAAGTCCCGCGTGGAGACGCGCATGAAGATATCCGTCATGACCTCCACCGGAGACGACGACCTGATCAATCCGGAAGAGAAAGGCGATCTGGAGTACCGAAAGGCACAGCTCAAGCGCCTGCAGGAAGAGGTCGTGGACATCGAAGACATGTCCTCCGGCATATCCATCATGGACCTCGGCCTGAACGAGTTTCGGCTGGATCTGCTGGAGTATGTGAAGCACCATGACGACCTGAATAAGAAGCCGAAGGGTCTGCACGCTGTAGTCCCGGCTGACGCGGAGAATCCGCAGGGCGTCATCTTCGTGCTGAAGAACATTAACAACAGTGTCAACATCGATAACCAGAACCGGGTCCATCCATTCTATATGGTCTATATCAGCAACGAAGGCGACATCGTTTGCGATTACCTGAACCCGAAAAAACTGCTTGACACCATTCGCCTCCTCTGCCGAGGAAAAGCGCAGCCCATCACAGCCCTGTGTGAAAAGTTCAACAGGGAGACAGATGACGGCAGGAACATGCAGGAGCTCTCGCAGCTGTTGTCTGATGCGATCAATTCAATCATTGATGTAAAGGAAGAAAGCGACATCGACAGCCTGTTTTCCGCAGGCGGAACATCCGCGCTCATGTCGGAAATCTGCGGGCTGGATGACTTCGAGTTGATTTGCTTCCTCGTCGTGATATGAGGAAAACCATGTTAGGATTGCCAAAAAGCACGGAGTTCAACCGCCGGATTCCGAAGCAGAAATTCTATGAGAATATCGATATCTCTCCTGTGTTGAAGCGAGTTTTCATAGAGAAAATCAGAATCATCTATTGGCGGAACAAGATCGCGCCAACAACCGTGAATTTGGCGCAAGGAGAAAAGGTCACGGAGATTGAAGTGTTCGAGGTCAGGCTGACCGAGCAGATGCAGCCAGAGCCGGTGCTGCGGCAAATCGACAAGGCGATACCATATCACATCGTTTTCCTGCTGGAGTACGAAGGCCGGTATCAGGCTTGGACAGCGTACAAAGAAGCATCGTCAGGCGTGAACGCATTTAAGGTGCACTCTTACTACCATACGGATTGGTTGCCGGAAGAGGACTTGCCGCTGAAACTCGAAGGCTTGAACATCGATAAGGTCTATGAGAACTTTGTTCGTCAGATCGGTGGCGAATCACTCACAGCAGAGGGAGAAGAGACGCTGCAGCAGTCCGTTGAGCGGGACATTCACCGGCAAGATTTGCAAAAACAAATTGCGGCGCTGCAGGCAAAAGTGCGAAAAGAAAAGCAGCTGAACAAACAAGTGCAGCTGAATGCCGAACTAAAGAAGCTCAAAAAGGAATTGGAGGATCTCTAATATGGATAAAATGAGAATGGAGTCGATTGACATGACAGCCCACAACATCGATCGGATTGCGCAGCTCTTTCCGAACTGCATTACCGAAACTCGCGATGAAGAAGGAAAACTGAAAAGAGCAGTAAACTTTGAACTTCTGCGGCAAATGCTATCTGGTGATGTTGTAGATGGAGATGAAGCGTATGAGTTCACTTGGGTGGGGAAAAAAGCTGCTGTCGTGGAAGCAAATCGCCCAGTCAGAAAGACACTGCGCCCCTGCCCGACAGAGAGCGTCGACTGGGATACAACGGAGAACCTTTATATTGAGGGTGATAATTTAGATGTGCTAAAGCTCTTGCAGGAGAGCTATTTAGGGAAAATAAAATTGATCTACATTGATCCTCCTTATAATACTGGATCAGATAATTTCGTATATCCAGACGACTACACTATGGATGAAGACGATTACATCGGTGGCATTGGCCTGTACGATGTTGATGGGAATAAACTTTTCAAAGAGAATAATACGGGCAATCCGCGCTTTCATTCTGATTGGTGTTCGATGTTGTATTCTCGATTACTACTTGCAAAAAATCTACTATCGAAAGATGGAGTAATATGCATTCAAATAGATGACAATGAATATGATAATTTAAAAAAGATCTGCGATGAAGTGTTTGGCGCAGCGAATTTCATGACTACAATAGTCGTAAAAATGTCCGAGCCGACTGGAATGAAAATGGCACACGCAGATATGCGAATTCCCAAGCTTAAAGAATATGTTCTGGTATACACGGGTGGAACAAGAGTAAAACTTGGAGAAGTCAGCATTCCGAAGGATAAATGGGATGGCGAATACAAAACATTCCTAGAGTATATATCTCAAGACGAAGTAGCCCGCCTCAAAGAGATTCGGGATAATGAGAATCGAAGCAAAGAAGACATAGAAGAATGCGATACAATTCTTTCAAAAGTGGAGTACATCCCTCTTGGAACAGCTTATAAAAAGTATGGTGTTCCAGAAGGGGCGCAGCAAGATTTCAATTTTAATAACGCTTGGCGCATTGTGCAAACTGTATCAATGACAGGTGGTGCAAAACAACTTGCTGATGAAAAGAAAAAGACTTCCAGCCAAACATTCTACTGTATCGTTACACCTCAACGGAAAATGTATTTCATAAAGGGCGATTATTCGGATGACATAGCAAAACCCCGGATCAAGATCCTCTTTGCTGATGATTATCTCACGGTTAATCCGTGCGACTTTTGGCAAGACATAAAAACGACAGGGCTCGATAATGAAGGGTATGTTGATTTCAGAAACGGGAAAAAGCCATTAAAGTTGATAGAACGCATCATCACGCTGTTTACAAATAAAGATGACATCGTAATGGACTTCTTTTCCGGGTCTGGTACTACGGGACAGGCGGTTATGGAGTTTAATACGTCAGCAGAATTCAAGAGAAGGTATATTCTTGTTCAGCTCCCAGAGGATTTGGATGAGGAAATAAAACATCAATCCGGTGAAAGCAAAAAGGAAACACAGGAACTAATTGATTATTTGGATAGCGTGGGGCGTAGGCATTTCCTTTCCGAAATTGGAAAAGAGAGATTAACTCAAGCAGGTAATGCAATTGGTTCAATTGGAAACGATGTAGGCTTCCGGGTTTTCAAATTAGATAGCAGCAACATGACGGATGTTTATTATTCTGCAGGCGAATACACTCAAAATTTATTGACAGCATTAGAGTCCAATGTAAAGGCCGATCGAAACGATCTTGATCTTTTATTTGGTTGCCTGCTTGAGTGGGGACTGCCGCTTTCAATGCCATATAAGTCTGAACAAATTGCTGGCTGTACTGTCCACACATACAATGACGGTGATTTGATCGCTTGCTTCAATGAAAACGTACCAGATAGTGTTATCAAGACAATTGCCAAGCGGCAACCATTGCGGGCGGTGTTCCGCGACAGCAGCTTTGATGGAAGTCCAGCAAAGATCAACGTTAGCGAAATTTTCAAAATGCTTGCGCCGGATACTAGAGTGAAAGTTATCTAAGGAGGTGGCATCCGATGAGGATTCTATATAAGCATCAAAAGTTCCAAGCTGATGCCGCCAAAGCCGTCGTGGATGTTTTTGCCGGACAGCCATACTTAACCCCAACTTATATGATGGACAGAGGCGACGGAGTATACCAGATTGGTCTTACTGAAGACGCTGATTTTACCGGATGGAGCAACCAACGCATCGTGCCGGAGTTGAATGATCAGCTGATTCTGGAACATATTCAGAAAATCCAGCGGGCAAATCAGATTGCCCCTTCCGCAAAACTGGAAGGTCGTAGCGAAGGATACAACCTCACGATTGAGATGGAGACCGGTGTCGGCAAGACCTACACATACATCAAAACGATGTATGAGCTCAACCGCGCGTACGGTTGGAGCAAGTTTATTGTCGTTGTGCCAAGCGTTGCTATCCGTGAAGGCGTCTATAAATCCTTCCAAATGACGGAAGAGCATTTTGCAGAGGAATATGGCAAGAAGATCCGTTTCTTCATTTACAACTCCTCGCAGCTCACGGAAATTGACCGTTTTGCGTCGGACAGTTCGATCAACGTCATGATCATTAACTCGCAGGCGTTCAATGCTACCGGCAAGGATGCACGACGTATTTATATGAAGCTGGATGAATTCCGTAGCCGCAGGCCAATTGACATTATCGCAAAGACGAACCCCATCCTGATAATCGATGAACCTCAGTCAGTCGAAGGTAAACAGACAAAAGAACGGCTGAAAGAATTCCATCCGCTGCTGACGCTGCGCTACTCGGCCACGCATAGAAGCGACAGCATCTACAACATGATCTACCGATTGGATGCAATGGAGGCATACAACAAACGGCTGGTCAAGAAGATTGCTGTCAAGGGCATCACCGAGAGCGGCAGCACTGCGACGGACAGCTATCTGTACCTTGAAAGCATCAACCTTTCAAAAGGCGATCCGACTGCAACGCTTTCGTTCGAGGTGAAGATGGCCAGCGGAGCACCGAAGAAAAAGAGCCGTATCGTCAAAATCGGCGATAACCTGTATGACTACTCCGGTGGGCTTGAAGAATACAACGTCGGCTTTGTGGTAAAACAAATAGACGGCAGAGACGATTCCGTGGAATTCATCAATGGCATAAAAATTTATGCTGGCGATGTGATGGGTGCAGTGGATGAAGATCAGCTGCGCCGCATCCAGATCCGCGAAACGATCCTCTCTCATATTCAGCGCGAACGGCAGCTTTTCTACAAAGGCATCAAAGTGCTGTCCCTGTTCTTTATTGATGAGGTCGCCAACTACCGCGAATATGACGCGGCAGGCCAGCCGGTCAACGGCAAGTACGCCACAATGTTCGAGGAAGAATATGCTGACATTATTGGAACAATGCAGCTCGCCGCAGGCGAAGACGATTACATTCGTTATCTGAATTCGATCCCAGCAGCGAAGACCCACGCGGGTTACTTCTCCGTGGACGGCAAGGGCAAAATGATAAACAGCAAGGTCGGCAGAAAAGAAACGACCTCAGATGACGTCAGTGCCTATGAGCTGATCATGAAGAACAAGGAGCTTCTGCTGGATCGTGATCCGAAGAAATCGCCTGTCCGTTTCATCTTCTCCCACTCCGCCTTGCGCGAAGGATGGGATAACCCGAACGTATTCCAGATCTGCACTCTGAAGCAGAGCGGCAGCGATGTGAGGAAGCGTCAGGAAGTCGGTCGTGGTCTGCGGCTGTGTGTCAATCAGAACGGCGAACGCATGGATACTAATGCACTCGGGAACGACGTGCATAATATCAACGTTCTGACGGTTATCGCCAGTGAGAGCTACGACGCGTTTGCAAAGGGACTCCAGACCGAGATGGCGGAAGCCGTGGCGGATCGTCCGCGTGCCGTTACTGTGGAATTGTTTGTCGGCAAGGTCATCAAGGATGAGCATGGCAACGAACAGGTTATCGATCGCGATACCGCAACAGCGATTCATTTCGACCTTATCTCTGCTGGTTACATCGATCGGAAGGGTGCGCTGACAGACAAGTATTATCAGGACAAAGCCAACGGCGAAATCAAGGTCGCGGAAGAAGTGGCGGACAGCGCGGATTCTGTTATCGCTATCATTGATTCTATCTACGACGCCCGCGTTATGCAGCCAGAGAACGCCCGCAGCAACAATGTGGAGCTGCAAGTTGACGAAGAAAAACTTGCTATGCCGGAGTTCAAAGCGCTCTGGTCGCGGATCAACGCACGATCTGTATATGTTGTTGATTTCGATACCGATGAACTGGTCAGGAAGGCCATTTCGGCACTCGACCGGAAGCTCCGCGTCTCAAAGATTTACTTCCAAGTGGTTTCCGGCGCGATGGATAGCATTGGCTCGAAAGAAGAACTTGCAGCAGGCGGATCATTCGTGAAAGACAAATCCGCCAGCTACAACGTGGATATCGCGGCCAATTCCAATGTCAAATATGACTTGGTCGGCAAGTTGGTCGATGAAACAGGGCTTACACGCAAAGCGATCATTGCAATTCTGCAGGGCATCCAGCCGGTCGTGTTTAACCAGTTCAGAGACAACCCGGAAGAGTTCATCGTGAAGGCGGCAGCGCTGATTAACGAAGAAAAAGCCACGGCAATCATTGAGCATATCACATACGATGTTCTCGACGACCGTTACGGAACAGACATCTTCACGGATCCAACGATCAAAGGCAAGCTGGGCGTGAACGCTATGAAAGCGCATAAGCACCTGTACGACCACATCGTTTACGATTCCAGCAATGAACGCGATTTTGCCACAGAGCTGGATACCAATACCGATGTTGCCGTATACGTCAAGCTGCCGGATGGATTCTACATCTCGACTCCGGTTGGCAGATACAACCCTGACTGGGCAATCGCATTCTACGAAGGTACCGTCAAGCACATTTACTTTGTGGCTGAAACCAAAGGCTCGATGAGCTCCATGCAGTTGCGCCTGATTGAACAATCTAAGATTCACTGTGCGAGAGAGCATTTCAAAGCAATCTCGAGTGGCAACGTTGTATACGATGTGGTGGACAGCTATAAGTCCTTGCTGGAAAAGGTTATGAGATAAAGAGGCGGAGGTGCAATATGTCCAAGCTAAATATTGATCAAAAAAGCGTGAGAGCGCTTTTCAGCGAAAAGAAGTCTGATTTTCTGATTCCAGATTATC
>JAEEGL011105069.1_pt1 | contig 13398 bp, 12 predicted proteins | sample 9134231 | NCBI WGS metagenome assembly JAEEGL01 (sample SAMN16246548, study PRJNA631951) | gut metagenome | biome: gut microbiome; feature: rumen; material: fiber-attached | host: Bos | place: Iran: Karaj | collected 2018-10 | reverse complement strand
TTTTATTTTGGAAGTAATGTTACTGTAGATGAAAAAATTAAATATGAATGGGAGAGAATACCTCATTTCTATTATGATTTTTATGTATATAAATATGCTACGGGGCTTAGTGCTGCTACAATGATTGTTAATAATATATTAAATGAAAGAGATGGTGCAGTGGAAGGGTATATTGAATTTTTAAAATGTGGCTCTAAACTTAATCCAATTGATTCTCTTAAATTAGCTGGGGTTGATCTTACAAATAAAAAGGTTATAGAGGGTGCATTAGACGAGTTTAATAATATTATTAATAAATATAAGGACATTATTAAAAGAGACTAAAGTCTCTTTTTAATATATTTTTAATAGATTTCTTAAATATGCGTTGACATCCATGGAATTAACATAATACCTCTTAGTATTATTAATATTTAGAACCAATGAAGAATCAGAAGTTAAGAGTATTTTTATTGATTGAATTACACTTTCTTTTTCATAAGTAATTGTAAGTGTTTCATAACATTTTTTTTCTTCGCTAGTCCACGGACCATTATCAACTAAATCTCCCCATTTGGTAAATAAAACTTCAACTGTTTCTTTGGGTAAATCTACTTTTCTATCATTACAATCTTCCATTGATACTTGTATATTATCTGCTGATAATATTTCTTTTTGCCAATTATTTTTTTTCTTTGGTAATAATATCAGCATAATTATTATAACAAAAAATACAATAGTGCCTAAAATGATATAAATTTGTTTCTTATTCATATTGCCTCCTATCATATATTTTAATATTAACACGATTAGATTTTTTGTGCAATATTTTTGGTAAATAATCTTTCTTTTTTTTATAAATTAGTTTATACTTATAATAGGTGATTGTATGGAACTTTATGAATTAAAGAGGGAATATGATAAACTAGAAAATAAGATTATTGATTTAAGGAGGTCTCTTTGACTTAGATAATAAAATTATTAGAGAAAAAGAAATTAATAATTTAATGGTTAATAACTCTTTTTGGAACGATGTCGATGCTGCGACTAAATTAATTGAAGAACATAAAAATTTAAAAGAGATTATTTATCGAATGGAAAATTTAGAAAAAAGAGTAAACGATAATTTATTGATTATTAATAATGAAGATGATACTGAGTTATTAATGATTGCAGTGAGTGAACTTAATTATATTAATAAGGAAATAGAAGATCTTGAACTTAATGTTTATTTTAGTGGTGAATATGATAGCTCTGATGCTATTTTAGAAATACATGCCGGTGCAGGTGGTACGGAATCATGTGATTGGGTTAGTATGCTATATAGAATGTATACTAGATTTGACGAAAAAAATAATTATAAAATTATAGAAATAGATAAACAAGATGGTGAAGAAGCTGGTATTAGATCGGTAATGTTTGAAATAGATGGAACTAATGCGTATGGGTATTTAAAAGATGAAAAAGGTGTTCATAGATTGGTTAGAATTAGTCCGTTTGATGCTAATAAAAGAAGACATACTTCTTTTGCTGCTGTTGATGTAATGCCGAAGATAGATAAAAATATTAATGTTGTTATAGAAGATAAAGATATCCGTGTTGACATTTACCGTAGTAGTGGTCCTGGTGGACAGGGGGTTAATACAACAGATAGTGCAGTTAGAATTACACATATTCCAACAGGAATCGTTGTTACTTGCCAAAATGAGAGAAGTCAACTTAGAAATAAGGATAAAGCTATGGAAATATTAAAAAATAAGCTTTATTTGGTTGAAAAAGAAAAACAAAATGAAAAAATTAATGGCATAAAGGGGGAACAACTTTCTAATGGTTTTGGAAGTGCTAAAAGAAGTTATATTATGCAGCCATATACATTAGTTAAAGATAATGATTCAGGTTACGAATCTAGTAATGTTACTGCTATTCTCGATGGTGAAATAAAAGATATGCTTGAATATAATTTAAAGAATAAGAGGTGATTTATGTGATTTTTTTTGATAATATTAGAAAGAAAAAAATTGATGATATTGTAGAAAAAGTAAAGAAGAAAAATGTCGGTAAAAGATATGCAATGTTATTATTAGGATGTTTAATAGTGGCTTTTGCTTTTAATCTCTTTTTCTTAAAATATAATATAGTGTGTTTTGGTGTCAGTGGTATTTCCATTGTTTTGAGTGAATTTGGAATTAATCCACCGATGTTTATTTTACTTGCTAATATATTTTTAATGATAATAGCTTATTTTGCTTTAGGATTGGAAAGTGCAAAGAATCAATTTGTTGGTGCTATATCTTACCCAATTTTTGTTGAAATTACTAGTTTAGTTACTGACAAGATTGATCTTGGTGGTACAGAAATGGTAGTTATTGCTATTTTAGGTGGTGTATTTGCAGGAATTGGTTATGGATTAATATATAAAAGTAATTTTTCAACTGGTGGAACGGACGTTATTATTGAAATTTTGTGTAAGTATTTTAAAATATCTATGGGAACTGCCGGACTTATTGTTAATTCTATAATTGTTATTATTGGAAAACTAGTATTTTCTTGGGATATTGTTTTATATGCTATTTTAGTATCATATTTAATATCAATATTTACTGATAAAGTACTTTTAGGTATATCTAAATGTAAGGCCTTTTATATAGTCGTTAACGATAATATTGCTAAGGAAGTAAGAGATTTTTTAGTTTCGTTAGATGGTGTTGGAACTACTATTATCGATGCTGAAGGTGGTTATTCAAAAGCAGATGAAACGCTTTTACTTGCTGTAGTTCCTACTAGATATTATTTTATTGTAAAAGAAGGATTGAGAGAAATTGATAAGGATATTTTCTTCTTAGTGTGTGACTCTTATGAAGTTAGTGAGAAGAGTGATTTTGAATGAAGAAGAAAGTAATTAATTTTTTATATTTTTTAGTAGGTTTAGTATTAACTAGTGTTGCAGTAGCAATATTTTATCAGCCAAATAATGTAGTAACAACTGGCAGTACTGGATTATCAATGTTAATTAGCTATTGTACGGGAATTGATTTATCTCTTCTTTTACTTTGTTTTAGTTTGATATTATTAATTATTGCTTTTATGGTGTATGGAATAGAATATGGAACTAAAAATATACTTGGTTCTCTTGCTTCTCCACTTGTTATAAAATTAGCTTCGTATATAAATAATTATGTTTCTTTTAATAGTACATCATTATTTCTTTTGATATTAGTGGGTGCTGCCTTAAGCGGTATAGGATTTGGACTTATTAAAAGATCTGGTTATAGTTTGGGTGGATTTTATGTTTTATATGATATTATTCACGATAAATTTAAAATTTCTGTTGGAAAAGCAAATTTGTTTTGTAATGCTTTTATAGTTTTTCTTAGTTTAATTATTTTTAGTTTAGATAAGTGTATTTATGCCGCTATCAGTTTATATATTTCTAATTCGATTGCTGATATGATAATGCTTGGTATTTCTAGAAATAAGGCTTTTTATATTATTACTTCTAAGCCATCTGAAATTAAGAATTGCATTATTGAAAATTTGAATTATACGGTTACTGTTGTTAATGCTAAAGGTGGTTATTCTAATAAAAAGAAAAAGATGTTACTTTGTGTTATTCCAACAACAAAATATAATTTTATTAAAGATATTATTAAAGAAATTGATAAGGATGCTTTCTTTTTGATAACAGATAGTTATTCAGTATCTAAATAAGTAAATTTTGGTAAATTTTATTTATTGTATTTTAAAAAGTATTATTTAATGTTATAATTATAAGTGCAAATATGGAGGTGTAGTATGGAGTTAATTAAAGTTAATAATGTTCAAAAAACTTATAAAACTGGTACTGTTGCTTTATACGATGTAAATATAAGTATTCAAAAAGGTGAATTTGTATTTGTTATAGGTGCTTCTGGTAGTGGTAAGTCAACTCTTATTAAAATGCTTTATAGAGAAGAAAAACCAGATAAGGGTTCAATTATAATTGGCGGAATTAACGTAGCAAAACTTCGTAATAGAAAGGTATATGCCTTAAGAAGAAAACTTGGTGTAGTATTTCAAGACTTTAAACTACTATCAAAATTAACTGTTTATGAAAATGTTGCTTTTGCTATGGAAGTATTAGGATATGATAAGAAAGAAATTCATAAAAGGGTTATGGAAGTATTAGATTTGGTTGGACTTAAAAGTAAGGTAAGACAATTTCCAGATCAGTTGTCAGGTGGTGAACAACAAAGGGTTGTTATTGCTAGGGCAATTGTAAATAAACCCAAACTTCTTATATGTGATGAACCTACTGGTAATTTAGATCCGGATACTTCAATGGAAATTATGCATGTTTTAGAAGAAATAAATGCTATGGGAACTACTATTGTAATGGCTACTCATGATAGTGCTATCGTTGATAAAATGCAAAAGAGGGTTATTTTATTAGATCATGGTAAAGTAGTTAGTGATATTGAGAAAGGAAGTTATAGTCATGAGAGCGCTTAGAACTATAAAAAGATATTTTAGGGATGCTTTTCATGGAGTATTCAGAAACTTTTCTTTATCAATAGCATCCATTTCTTGTATAACTATTACTTTAATAGTGGTAGCGGTATCGCTTATATTATCTGCTAACGTAGAACATTTTTCTGATTCTATTAGAAAAGATGTTACAGTTGTTGTATTTTTAAAGAGTGAAACAACAGAAGAAGATGAAAACAATATTACAAAGGAACTTGAAGGCATTAAAAATATTGATAAAGATACAATTGTTTTTAAATCTAAAACTGAATCGGCAGAGGAATTAAAAAAAGGTAATGATATATTTGCTACGACAGTGGATAGCTGGACTGAAAAAACTAATCCTTTACTTGATAGTTACATGTTTAAAGTAGTTGATATAGAAAAAATTGATGAGACAGTGAAAGATGTAAAAAATCTTCCAGTTGCTAAAGATAAAATTAACAATATTAATTATGGTGAAGATATTGTTCATCAGTTAATAATTGTCTTTAATGTAGTTGAAAAGGTATGCATAGTTGCAGTAGTAGCATTAGTTCTTGTAACAGCGTTTCTAATTGGTAATACTATTAAACTTGCTATTTATTCTAGAAAGAAAGAGATTGAAATAATGAGACTTGTAGGTGCATCTAATATGTCTATTAAAGTGCCATTTATTATTGAAGGATTATTTATCGGTATTTTGGGTAGTGTTGCTCCAATTCTTATTACTATATTTGGTTATGCTACATTATTTGATTTCTTTGGTGGTAAATTATTTGGTTCACCACTTGCAGCATTAGTGGTACCAGATCCTTTTGTATATCAAGTATCACTATTATTACTTCTTATTGGTGTAGTTGTGGGTATGTTTGGTAGTTATCAAGCTGTAAGAAAATACTTAAAAATATAGTATTTTCTTTTTTTATTTACTTTAATGGTAAAATAATATATAATTTAATTGGTGATTGCATGGATTGTAATAATTTATCTTTTGAACAAAAAATGGGACAAAGATTTATTTTTGGCATTAATTCTGATAATGTTGATTGCATTATTAATTTAATCAAAGAATGTTATATTGGCGGCGTAATATTATACAAGAAGAATTATAATAGCTATCAAGAAATGGTTGATGTAATTAAAAAATTTAAGAAGGCTAATGAAAAGAATGAAATACCATTATTTATCGCTATTGATCAAGAAGGTGGTAAAGTAAATAGGATGCCTAAGGAAATACATAATATTAAAAATATTTATGATGTTTCTAAATCTAATGATGATTTAGTGGGTGATGTGGCAGCACTTATTGATTTGATGCTAAGTGATTCTGGTATTAACATTAATTTTGCACCGGTTATTGATATTTATAATAATTCTAATTCAAAGGCTTTATTTAAGAGATGTTTTTATGGTGATTATCTTGATGTTGTTAAGAGTGAAAAAAAATATTTTGAAGCTACGAATAATATTATTTCAGTAGTTAAACATTATCCTGGTCATGGTGCTTCTATATTCGATTCACATTTTTTTGTACCTTTTGTTTTTGATTATAAGAGTATTTTAAATAAACATATCATACCATTTGAAGAGGCAATTAAAAGTGGTGTTCCCGCTATTATGGTGGGCCATTTGGTTGTAAGAAATTTAACAGGTGGACTACCTGCTAGTATATCTAAAAGTTTTATTGATAATTATTTAAAAATAAACTACGATGGTTTAATTATAACTGATGAAATTAATATGTTAAAAAGAAATTTAATATATAATTTGTTTTATTTAAGAAAAGCATTAATGTCTTCGAGTGATATTATTTTAATTAAAATTAAGGATTATAGTGAAGGAAAAATGATTATCGATAAGTATACTAGCATACTTAAAGAGAATATTAAATGTAGTGAATCGCTTGATGATAGTGTTAAAAATATAGTTAGGGTAAAGAAAAAATTTAATATTACTGATAATACCGATTATATTGGTGTAAATGTCGATAATATTAATAAAAAAATTGACGAAATTAATAATAAAATAGTATGTAATTAAAACAAAATATCTATTTAGATATTTTGTTTTTTTCTATGATACCATAATCATTTTTTGTTATGTCATAAAAAAGATATGTATGTGGTGGATTGTAAGTAAGATATATAAAAAGAACATATATAGAAAGTATTACTAATATAGTAATATTGTTTAATATTTTTAATTCTTTGTATTTTAAAATTTTATAGCTTATATATTGGCTTATGGTATAGACTATAAATAATAATAATATTGATATAACAAGATTTTCTCCTATTAATTTATATATTGGTAAATATACAATAAGATATATTGGTATTGTTATTATTGAAGTAAACCACAATTGAAATGGAAAATTATGATAATTTATATTATTATTTTTTAATAAGATATAATCTATTATTCCATATATTAATGTAGAAGTGAAGGGTATTTTCATATGTTCCCAGATACTTTCATTTACAGGAAAAAAGAATGAAAAGAAAGTGTTGGGAATGAAGCTATATATAAAATGAGAAAAAAACGATATTAGAAATATACCAAATATAGCTATTATTTTTATTTGTTTTAAATTTAATTTCATATAACCTCCTATTAAATATTATGATTAAATTTTTAGAATATAAAAATGTATTTTACTTTATTTTGCGTATTTTTTTTGATACAATATTATTGGGGTAGATATGAAAAAAAGATATATATTAATAGGAGTATTTATTGTTTTTATATTTGTTATAGCGCTAGTTGGATCTTTGATTGTTTTAGGCAATAAAAAAGTTCATGAAGAGAAGGATATATTTACTATTCAAGATAATTATGAAAAATATTTTACTAGTTATGGGTATACAATTGATAATCCTAATATTATTATTAATCCATATGGTAATAGCCCACTTACGGCTATTGTTATGTTTGATACTTCTGATTATAGTAAAGTAGATGTAACAATTAAAGGTAAAAATGATAATGATATTAATTATACATTTGATAATGATAAGCATCATTTAATACCAATATATGGATTATATGCTAATTATGAAAATACTATTATGTTAAAAAGTGAGGGAAAAGAGAAAATAATTAATATTGAAACAGGTATACTTCCTGATGACTTTAAATATGTTGATAGTTCTTATGGTAATTTTAAGTTTTTAAATGGAAATTATCCTTATGCTGTTGATAATAATGGTGATGTTAGATGGTATTTAAATAAGCATTATTATGGAAATATATCAGTATTAGATAATTCTAAAATTATTGTTGGTAGTGATAAATACACAGAAAAGGGAAATACTATATCATTTTACCAAATGAATTTACTTGGTAAAATATATAATGAATATTTGATACCTAAAGATTATTATGGAATCAATTATGTTGATAATGATAGAGTATATATTTTAAGCAACAATTTATATTTAATTGATTTACAGACAGGTAAAATTATATCTGATATTTTTAAAAATAAGGATTTTAATTTTGTAAATGTAATTAATGATGAAATAATTGTTGGTGATGGGGATAAATGTTATATTTATAAAGAAAAGAAGTTACGGGAGCACGAATGCATTAGAAATAATAATAATTATTCTTTATATAACAAAACAACTAACTATGTTATTAATGGTCCTAGAAAATATGGAACGTTAAATCAAACTATTATTAGCGGTGAAAAGGTATCTTTATTTAAATATGATAATAAGGATTTTGATGGTATTAATTTTAGTGTTGATAGTGATAGAATTACTATTACTAATACTACTGGTAAGAAAGTTTATATTATTTTAGATAAATTGTTTGATAGAAAAGTATATGAAGTTGAAGAAATTAAGTATATAAATAAAAAAGGATTGAAAGGGAAGTATACGATTTATATTAAAAAAGGTAAAAAAATATATAAGACAAATTATTATATAGAGGTGTAAATTATGGATAGAATAATTTTACATGTTGATGTTAATAATGCTTTTCTTAGTTGGACTGCTGTATGGATGCTTAAAAATGGTTATAAAAAGGATATACGAGAGAGATATGCTATCATTGGTGGCGATGAATCGGAAAGAAGGGGTATTGTTTTAGCTAAGAGTAATCCTTGCAAAAAGAAAGGCGTTGTAACCGCTGAATACATTGGCTCGGCCAGAAGAAAATGTCCATATTTAGAAGTATATAAGCCTAATTTTAAAGTATATAAGTATTTTTCTGATAAAATGTTTGAATATTTAAGTACTTATACGGATATTATTGAAAGATATTCAATAGATGAATGCTTTTTAGATTATACTAACAGCGTTAATTTATTTGGCAATCCAATAAAAATTGCTTATAAAATAAAAGATGATATTTATAATAAATTTGGTTTTACTGTTAATGTTGGAGTTGGTAATAATAAACTTTTAGCTAAGATGGCTTCAGATTTTGAAAAACCTAATAAAGTTCATACATTATTTAATGATGAAGTAAAAGATAAAATGTTTAATTTACCGGTATCTGATTTATTTATGATAGGAAAATCCAGCTCGAAAAAGTTAAATGAAATGGATATAAAAACAATCGGTGATTTAGCTAATTATCCTGAAGATAAATTAATTAAAAAATTCAAAAGTATGGGTAAAATGATGCATGAATATGCTAATGGTATTGATAATAGTCCTGTATATAATGAAAGAGAGGAAGTAAAGAGTATTTCTTCTTCAACTGTTTTGCCATACAATTATAAAGAAAGAAATATGATTCATGATATTATTATAAATCTTTCTATGGAAATTGGTGAAAAATTAAGAGACAATAAAATGTATGCAGATACTATAGGAGTTTGGTTTAAATACAATTATTTTGATAAGCTTAGTAAACAAGAAAAATTAGATAACAGTATCTCAACAGATAGTGAAATATATGATAATGCTATTAGAATATTTGATAATATTTGGAATGGTGAAGATGGGATTAGGAGTGTATGTGTATTTATAAGTGGATTATCACATGCAAAGAAAAGACAATTATCAATATTTGATATAGATAATGATGTAATTATAGATGATAAGGATGAGAAAATACAAGATGTAATTGATAATATAAGAAATAAATATGGTAAAAAAAGCATTAATTTTGCTAATATAAAGAAAAAAGATGATAAATAGGAGGAGTATTTATGAAAAAAGGATTTGATAATAAGAAATATGTCAAAATTCAAAGTGAGGAAATTAGAAAGAGGTTTAAACTTTTTGATAAGTTGTATCTAGAGGTAGGAGGTAAATTATTTGATGATAACCATGCGGCTAGAGTACTTCCGGGTTTTGAGCCAGATTCTAAAATAAACATGTTTAAAGAATTAAAGAATGATATGGAAATAATTTTCTGTATAAATGCTAATGATATTGAAAGAAACAAAACAAGAGCTGAATATGGTATTACTTATGATACCGAGGTGTTAAGGCTGATTGATAATTTACAAAAAATAGGATTTAGTATTAATAGCGTGGTTATTACTCTTTTTAATAATCAGTCTAATGTTAAACAATTTATAAAAAAATTGGAAGCTAATAATATTAAGACATATATTCATACTTTCACAAAAGGTTATCCTACCGATGTAGATACGATTGTTAGTGAAGAGGGATATGGTGCAAATCCATACATTGAAACAACTAAAAAATTAGTATTAGTAAATGCTCCTGGACCAGGAAGTGGTAAGCTTGCTACTTGTTTATCACAACTATATCATGAACATAAAAGAGGTGTTAATGCTGGTTATGCTAAGTTTGAAACTTTTCCGGTATGGAATTTGCCATTGAAACATCCTGTTAATATGGCATATGAAGCCGCTACTGCGGATTTAAAGGATGTTAATATGATTGATCCTTTCCATTTACAAGAGTATGGTGAAACCGCTATTAACTATAATAGAGATATAGAACTATTTCCTGTTTTAAAGAACATTTTATTAAAGATAACAGGCAAAGTTATATATAATTCTCCAACTGACATGGGAGTAAATATGGTTGGTAAATGTATAACAAATAATGAAATAGTGGAAATAGCTTCAAAAAAAGAAGTAGTAAGAAGATATTTTAATGAAATGTCTAGTTATAAAATTGGTCTTATTGACTATGATGTTCCTAAAAGAATCAAAGTTTTAATGAATGAAATGGGAATAGATGAAAACTATTTAGAAGTAGTAAGACCAGCTATGGAAAAGAAAAAAAGAGAAAATAAACAAGTAGTAGCTATTAAAATAGGAAAGAAAATTATTACAGGTAAGGAATCAGAACTTTTATCACCAGTATCAGCAATGTTTATAAATGCCATTAAGGACATTGCAAGTATACCTGATGAAATTAATTTACTTCCACCTAATTTAATTGAACCTATTTTGAAAAATCGTCCAAATAAATCAAGTGATCCACTTAAATTATCAGAAATATTGGTAGCGCTTAGTATTTGTTCGGTAACTAATCCTACTGTTGAAAAAGCATTATCAGCAATTCCAAAACTTTCTGGTAGTGATGCTCATGCCACTTATATTTTATCAAAAGAAGAAGTTAAGACATTAAAATCACTAAATGTGAATGTTACTTGTGAACCTAAATTTTATTCAGAAGATACATTTATATATTAATATCAATATAAAGGAGAAATAATGAATACACAGATTATTAATGAGATTGCAACGAATTTAAATATTAAAAATAATCAAATAGAAGCAGTGCTTAAATTATTAGAAGAAGGTAGTACTATACCTTTTATAGCTAGATATAGAAAAGAAGCTACCGGTGCTCTAGATGAAGAACAAATTAGAAGTATTAATGAAGTATATGAATATCAAGTTAATTTGCTTAAAAGAAAAGAAGATGTTATTAGGCTAATAGATGAAAAAGGTTTACTTACTGATGAAATTAGGGATAATATTATGAAGTGCAGCAAGTTAGTAGAAGTAGAAGATATTTATAGACCTTATAAGGAAAAGAAAAAAACTAAGGCTACGGAGGCTATTAAAAATGGTTTGGAACCACTAGCTAAAATAATTATGTCATTTAAACCTAATAATATTAATAAAATAGCCGAAAATTACTTAAACGATAATGTTAAAACAATAGAAGATGCTATTACTGGGGCTAAATATATAATAGCGGAATGGATAAGTGATAATGCTTATTACCGAAAATACATTAGAAATAATATGAAAAATAATGGTGTTATTAAGACTTCTATTAAAAAGAATGCTATTGATGAAAATAAAATATATGAAATGTATTATGATTACGAAGAGAGAATTAAATATATTAAACCACATAGAGTTCTTGCTATTAATAGAGGTGAAAAGGAAGATATATTAAATGTTGATATTAAAATTGATGATGAATATATTATTTCTTTTTTAGAAAGTAAAATAATTAAAAATAATGATGTGGAAAGTGCTGAAATAGTTAAAGATGCTATTAAAGATAGTTTAAAGAGATTAATTATTCCTAGTATAGAAAGAGAAGTTAGAAGTGAACTTAAAGAAATAGCAGAAGATGGTGCTACAGAATTATTTGGTAAGAATTTAGAAAATTTATTATTAACTCCACCAATGAAGGATATTAAAGTGCTTGGTTTTGATCCGGCTTTTAGAACGGGATGTAAACTAGCGGTTGTATCTCCGACATCTAGTGTTCTTAATATATCAGTTATATATCCACATGAACCTCATAATAAATGGGAAGAATCTAAAAAAGTATTAAAAGATATATTTAAAAAATATGATATAGATGTAGTAGCTATAGGTAATGGAACTGCTTCTCGTGAAAGCGAAAAGTTAGTAGCGGAAACAATTAATGAGTATAAAGATAAGAAAATTAAGTATATTATAGTTAGTGAAGCAGGTGCCAGTGTATATTCTGCTAGTGAACTTGCTATTAAAGAATTTCCTGATTTAACTGTTGAAAAAAGAAGCGCAATTAGTATTGCTAGAAGATTACAAGATCCTTTATCTGAACTTGTAAAAATAGACAGTAAAAGTATTGGCGTTGGACAATATCAGCATGATGTAAATGAAAAAAAATTAGATGAATCTCTGGATTTTGTAGTATCTAAATGCGTAAATAATGTCGGTGTAAATATTAATACAGCAAGTAATTCTATATTAAAGTATATATCTGGATTAACAAAAACTACTATCGATAAGATTATAAAATATAGAGAAGATCATGGCAAAATCAAATCAAGAGATGAACTTATTAAGAATAAAATATTAACTCCAAAGGCGTATGAACAATCTATTGGTTTTATGAGAGTAATAGATGGTGATAATATAATGGATATTACACCTATACATCCAGAAAGCTATAATCTAGCTAATAATTTATTAAATAGTTTGGGATTTTCTATTAATGATATTGGAAGTAAAGACTTATCTAATAAATTAGATAGTTTGAATATTGAAAAGACCGCTAGTGAACTCAGTACTGATAAATATACAATTGAAGATATTATTAAAGCTTTAAAGCAACCTAATAGAGATTTTAGAGATGATTTTGAAAAACCAATATTAAAAAGTGATATTTTAAAATTAGAGGATTTAAAAGAAGGAATGCAACTTCAAGGTACAGTTAGAAATGTAGTGGACTTTGGGGCATTTATTGATATTGGTTTACATGAAGATGGTCTTGCTCATATTTCTAAATTAACTGACAAATACATTAAACATCCTATGGAAGTTGTGTCAGTAGGTGATATAGTAACATGTTATGTTGATAAAATATATTTTGATAAGGGTAAAGTAAGTTTATCATTATTAAATCCAAATAGTGTAAAATGAATAAAAAAGGCAACACAAATGTTGCCAAACAGGCAATTTTATAGTAATATTTATATTGCCTATTGTTGCAGGTGTGGTTTAATGTTAGAACCTCATCCTTCCATGCTGTCTGCGTGAGT
>JAEEGL010605433.1_pt1 | contig 13398 bp, 11 predicted proteins | sample 9134231 | NCBI WGS metagenome assembly JAEEGL01 (sample SAMN16246548, study PRJNA631951) | gut metagenome | biome: gut microbiome; feature: rumen; material: fiber-attached | host: Bos | place: Iran: Karaj | collected 2018-10 | reverse complement strand
CCATATTTAAGGTTACCACGTTGCGGAACGACACTTTACCCGCTTTGTTGAGTTCGATCAGCGCTTTGTACATACCGAGGGGCGAAGAACCGGTCGGCAGACCCAATACGAAAGGTTTGCTCTCCTTGGGGTCAAACTCATTGATACGTTTTGCTACATAATTCGCAGCCCACTGGCTCAGCAGGTCATACGAAGGTTCGATAATTACTCTCATTTTATTCTCCAAATAATATTTGTTCTATTTCGGGTTCCTCAAGGTTGATACCGAGGATTTTTCCTTCGCGGTCGATGAGGATGGTATGCGGGATAAACTGCACGCCGTACTTGTCGGAGCACTCATGTGCTTCGTCCTCGCGCGCCTGTGCCCAGGGCATCTGCTCTTCAGCCAGCGCTGCACGCCATGCCTCTTCCTCGCGGTCTACGGAGCAAGAGAAGATCTGCAGACGACCGGCAGGTTGGCTGTTGTAAATCTCTTTGAGCACCGGGATCAAGCGACGGCAAGGGCCGCACCAGCTTGCCCAGAAATCCACGAGCACGAAGTCCGTTTGACCCACGAGGTCGCTGAGCGACAACTCCTGACCTTCCGGCGTGAGGGCGGTGAAGTCGATAAACTGTCCGCCTACTTCAGGAACGGCTACTACGATCTCTTCTGCAGCTACCGTGTCGGCAGCAGGTTTCTGCTCTTCTGCGGCAGGTTTATGGCAGGCTACCAAGGTCAAGGCAGCGGCCATGAGGATAAAAAGTTTTTTCATATTAATCGATTTTTTGTAATACTACTGCGCTACGGGCAGGGAGGTACATCTTGAGCCAACCCTTACCATCTTTTGCATAGAGGTTATCGTGCTCGGTGAAATGCTCCACGGAGTCGTCGCTCAGGCCGAAGCCCGCGAACTCTTTCGCGTCGGTGTTGAGCACCACTTTGTATTTGCCTTCGGGAACGAGCATGCCGTAGTCGGTGAAGGACTTCTGACCGTTCCAGTTAAAGATGAACAGCAGATCACCACGCGAGTAAGCCGCTACTTGGTCGCCCTCGTTGTCCCACCATTTCATCACCCACGGCAGGTGTTTGCCCACATTGTATTTCTTCTCTTGCGCCGTCGGGTTTTGAATCAGAATATGTTTCTTGAGCAACTGAATCATCGCCTTGTCGAAGCGGTTGAGGTCCGCGAAGAAATAGTTGGGGTTGTCCACGAGACTCCACTGGCGGCGGGCATACTTATAACTCCATCCGTTGCCCTCGCGCGGGAAGTCAATCCATTCGGGGTGGCCGAACTCATTACCCATGAAGGTGAGGTATCCGCCGTTGATGGTAGAAGCGGTGATGAGGCGAATCATCTTATGGAGCGCTATACCGCGGTCGGCCATGTAGGTGGAGTGACCGTGCTCGAAGTGCCAGTACATATCGGCATCCACGAGACGGAAGATGATGGTCTTGTCACCCACCAGCGCCTGGTCATGCGACTCGGCGTACGAGATGGTCTTCTCATCCTCGCGGCGGTTGGTCATTTCATAGAGAATGTGGCCGGCTTTCCAGTCTTCGTCCTTGACTTCTTTGATATACTTGATCCAGAAATCGGGAATACCCATTGCCAGACGATAGTCGAAACCTACGCCGCCATCTTCGATGGCTGCAGCCAGACCCGGCATGCCGCTCATCTCTTCAGCGATAGTGATGGCCTCGGGTTTGACCTCATGGATGACTTTATTGGCTAAGGTCAGATACATCAGTGCGTCGCCGTCTTCGTTGCCGTTGAAGTAGGACGGATAGCCGTTGAAGTCTTCGCCCAGACCATGGCTGCGGTAGATCATCGAAGTCACACCGTCGAAACGGAATCCGTCGAAGTCGTATTCGTCGAGCCAGAACTTACAGTTCGAGAGCAAGAAATGCAGCACTTCGTTCTTGCCATAGTTGAAGCAGAGACTATCCCAAGCGGGGTGCTCGCGGCGACCGCCGTCATGGAAATATTGATAACCTGTTCCGTCGAAGTTTCCGAGTCCCTCAAGTTCGTTCTTTACCGCGTGGCTATGCACGAGATCCATGATGACATGAATACCGCGACCGTGCGCATCATCGATGAGGGCTTTGAGCTCGTTCGGTGTACCGAAACGACTGCTGGCAGCAAAGAAATTCGATACGTGGTATCCGAACGAACCGTAGTACGGGTGCTCCTGGATGGCCATGATCTGGATGCAGTTATAACCCAACTCCGCGATACGCGGTAATACGTCGCGGCGGAACTCTTCGTAACTGTTCACTTTCTCCTGCTCCGAACTCATGCCTATATGGCATTCGTAGATGTATAATCCGCCTTTCTCTCTGAATTTCTTACCCTTGTTCTTCCATTGATACTCGGGTTCGTCCCACACTTGTGCGGAAAAGATCTTCGTCTGCTCGTCTTGCACTACGCGGCGCACGTAGGACGGGATACGCTCGCCGTAGCCGCCGTTCCACTCTACCAGCAGTTTGTACATCTGGCCGTGCTGGAGTGCGTTTTCCGGCAGTTTGGCTTCCCATACGCCGTTGCCGATGGGTTGCAGACGATAGGCTTCATCTTTCTGCCAACCATTCATGTCGCCCTTGATATATATGGCCGTCGCGTTCGGCGCCCATTCGCGAAGCACCCATTCGCCTGCTACTTTCTTTCCTTTAGCATCGGTGTAGGGTTTTTGATGGTGAAGGCCGAAATACAGATAACCGCTTGCCCAGTCCGCCAAGGATTGTCCGCCGGTCAATTCAGCTTCTTTGTTACGTGCGTAGTCAGCGCGTGCCTGCAATGCACCTTCATACGGCTGCAGGTACGGATCACGCTCCACGATCTTCAGATGTTTCGGAGCAGTTACTTTTTTTGTTGCCATGGTATAAGAATATTTTCGGGATACCGGTATATCGGGATGCCGGAATACCGATGTTTAACAATTAACTTTAGCTTTGACGATGACCTTGCGGTATTCCTTGCCCGGCGCGATGCCCGGCTGATGGGCATCGGAGGGGAAGAAGACAGCGAAATGGCCTGCGGGCACGGTGAACTTCGTGGTGGCTTGGTCGCCGTAAAACTCCACGTCCTTGCCTTCATCGTACTCCTGCGTCACTTCCTGGCAGTCCACCTGCGCTTTCCATCCCATGATCTCATCATCGCCCAGCGGAATCTGGATATCCAGATAGTCCTTGTGCGCCTCCATGCGGCATTTGGATTCCTCCTTGCCTTTGAAGTCGAGAATATTCACAAACAGGTCCTTGCCGTCCAAGAAAATCTTGCACGCAGGCAGTTCTTCGAGATCATTCTCGTTGTAAAACTTCATGAATTCTTTTAATCCGGGTACGCTGTCGAAGTACCAATCAGCGTTTTCTAATTTGTCGAGTATCATAATTTTAAGCAATTTTGCGGTGCAAAATTACTGAAAAAATCTGATATACGCAAATAAAATCACGCAAAAATTTGCACATGTGCAATATTTGTAGTAATTTTGTGCCCGAAAAATTTAACTACCATGCGTAAAACAATTCTCTTTATGCTTTCTGTAGCATTAGTAGCTTGCACCGCCAAGCAACCCAAACTGGAGGACGAGTGCCTCTACAGTAGTTCCAAGACCCAATTCTCTTTCTGGTCCGATCAGGCCGAACAAATGGAAGTGCTCATCTATGATGAGGCCAATGCGACGGAGTGTGAGGCCATCGCTTTGAAGAAAGGCGACAACGATTTCTGGACCGCCAAAGTGAAAGGCGACCTTGCCGGAAAATTCTACACTGTGCGTTCGTTCCAAAACGGCGAGTGGGGACAGGAGTCTCCGGGTATCTTTGCGAAGGCAGTGAGTGTGAACGGCCAGAGGGCTGCGATCATCGACCTCAAGCAGACCAATCCCGAAGGATGGGCCAAAGACCAGCGTCCCGCGATGCCCGATCCTACGGATATCGTCGTGTATGAGACCCACCTGCGCGACTTCACAATGTCGCCCAATTCAGGCGTGGAGCATAAGGGCAAATTCCTGGCGCTGACGGAAGAAAAACCACTCAGTCACCTGAAGGAACTGGGTATCTCGCATATCCAGCTCTTGCCAATCTTCGACTACGGATCTATTGACGAAACGGCACTCGACCAGAACCGCTATAACTGGGGTTACGACCCGGTGAACTATAACGTACCTGACGGAGGTTATGCGACCGATCCGTATGATCCCGTCTGCCGTATTCGCGAAGCGAAAGCGATGATTCAGGCGCTGCATCAAGCGGGTATCCGCGTGGTGATGGATGTGGTGTATAACCATACGTATGATGCAAACGGCTGTGCGCTCGGTCGCGTAGTGCCGAAGTATTTCTACCGTATGAACGAAGACGGTTCGTTCGCCAACGGTTCGGGTTGCGGCAACGAGACCGCCTCTGACCATGAGATGATGCGTCAATTCATGGTCGAGTCCGTCTGCTACTGGGCACGCGAGTACCACATTGACGGTTTCCGTTTCGACCTCATGGGCATCCATGATCAGGAGACGATGGGCGCTATTCGCGGAGCGCTGGATCAGATTGACCCGAGTATCATCACCTACGGTGAAGGCTGGGCCGCGATGGCGCCGGCTTATCCATACGAAGAACTGGCGATGAAGCAATGGACCTATAAGATGCCGCGCGTAGGTGCGTTCAGCGACGACATCCGCAATGCGTTGATCGGTAGTCCCTTCGACCATGACCCGGGATTCGCTTCCGGTAATGCAGCGTGCAAGCAAAATGTGATGTGGGGACTGATCGCATGTCCGGAGTGGAGCGGCGAACCGATGCAACACGTAAGCTATATCACCTGCCACGATAACTACTGCTTGCGCGACCGTATCGAGGTCAGCACGAAGGACCAAAGCGAAGGCGATCATATCCGTATGAATAAACTCGCGCAGACAGCCGTGCTTGTTTCGCAGGGTATGTCCTTCCTATATGGCGGCGAAGAACTCTATCGCACGAAGATGGGTATCGACAATAGTTATCAGAGTCCCGACTCGATCAATATCATCCCGTGGGAGAACAAGGTCAACCAGCAGAACCTCTTTAACTACTACCGCGAGATGATTGCTATCCGCCGTGCGCATAAGGGTTTCCGTTTGGGTTGTGCAGAGGCGGTGAAGGAGCATGTGGACTTCCTGCCGGTAGAGAACGAGCACCTGATTGCGTATCGCATCAAGGACCTTGAGGGCATCGACAGCGCGAAGACACTCATCGTCTTGCTTAACGGTGGCGACGAGGCTATCGAAGCGCAGATCCCGGAAGGAGCATATACGATTTTGGCGTTCGACGGCGAAGCGAAAGCCGACGGCAGTCTGGGCGACTACGCCGGAACGCACATCTCCGTCGAGCCCTATTCGGCTACGATACTTATGGAATAAGAAAAAGAGCCTTGCGGGGCTCTTTTTTATTGACTGATAGCTTGTAGACGATCCTGCATCTCGATCATCTCGTCGCGTAAGCGGGCAGCCATTTCAAAATCGGTAGCCTTCGCTGCGGCGAGCATCTGCTTGCGTTTGTTGTCGATGGCTTTGGTCAGCGTCTGGATATTCATCTTCTGCCACTCGGCCGTCTTCCAACTCTCGCGGATAGCCTCTTCTACGCGGCGTTTCTCTTCTTCGGGATCTTTATAGAGCGAAGCGAGTGCTGAGGTGTTAATCTCTTTCTTGATGGCGGTCGGCACAATCCCGTGTTCGGCGTTATACCGCATCTGAATGGCTCGACGCCGGTTCGTCTCGTTGATGGTGGCTTGCATGGCCGGCGTGATCTTATCGCCGTATAGAATGGCTTTGCCGTGCACATGCCGCGCCGCGCGTCCTACGGTTTGCGTGAGGCTTCGCTGATCGCGTAAGAATCCCGTCTTGTCGGCATCGAGGATGGCCACAAGCGAGACTTCCGGCAAGTCGAGTCCTTCGCGCAGTAAGTTTACACCCACCAGTACATCGTATTCGCCGCGACGCAGATCTTCCATGATCTTTACGCGCTCGATCGTATCTATATCCGAATGGATATAGGCGGATTTGACGCGATACTTACGCAGATACTCGTCTAGTTCCTCCGCCATACGTTTGGTGAGGGTGGTAACGAGGGTGCGTTCACCGCGGTGGATGCGCGTCTTGATTTCGTCCATCAAGTCGTCGACTTGGTTCTCCGTCGGTCGCACTTCGATCTCCGGATCGAGTAGGCCCGTCGGACGAATGAGTTGGTCAATGACGATACCTTCGGAGCGGTTGAGCTCGTACTCATCGGGTGTAGCGGAGACGTAAATGGTCTGGCCCGTTTTGGCTTCGAACTCATCGAATTTCAGCGGTCGGTTATCGCGGGCGGCAGGCAGACGGAATCCGTAGGTGACGAGATTGTCTTTGCGCGCTTTGTCGCCGCCGTACATGCCGCGTATCTGCGGCACAGTGACGTGACTCTCATCGATGACAAGCAGCATGTCTTTCGGGAAATAATCGAGCAGGCAATAGGGCGGAGTGCCTTCTTCGCGCCCGTCGAAATAGCGGCTATAGTTCTCCACACCGGTGCAGTAACCCAGTTCGTCCAGCATCTCGAGGTCGTACTTCACGCGCTCCTCGATACGCTTCGCGTAGAGTTCTTCGCCGATGGATATGAAATAGTCAATCTGTTTGGCGAGGTCAATCTTGATCTGTTCCTTCGCGGCGGCGATACGTTCGGCGCTCGTGAGGAAGATCGTCGCGGGGCTGAGGTTGTATTGGTCGAACTGCTCTAATACCTGTCCGCTGATGGGGTCAACCGTTAGGATAGCGTCTATCTCATTGCCGAAGAACTCGATACGTACGAGGTAGTCGGCGTAGGCAAGGGCGATGTCAATCGTGTCGCCTTTGACGCGGAAACGTCCGCGCGCGAGTTCAATATCATTACGCACGTACTGTGCGCCTACGAGTTGCTTGAGCAGCGTGTCCATCGGGATCTCCTGCCCGCGTTTTAACTCAATGACGTTCGCGGTGAAGTCCTGAGGCGAACCTAAGCCGTAGATACAGCTGACGGAAGAAACGATGATGACGTCCTTGCGTCCGCTGAGTAAAGCCGCTACCGCCGAAAGACGCAAGCGGTCGATCTCTTCGTTGATACTCAGGTCCTTGTCGATATAGGTGTCGGTGGACGGGATATACGCTTCGGGTTGGTAGTAGTCGTAGTACGAGACGAAATACTCCACGGCATTGTGCGGAAAGAAGGCCTTCATCTCCGAGTATAACTGCGCGGCGAGCGTCTTGTTATGACTCATGATGAGAGTGGGGCGGTTGACCTCTTTGATGACATTCGCCACCGTGAAGGTCTTGCCGCTTCCGGTCACACCGAGCAGCACCTGCGCGTCTGCGCCTGCGTTCAGACCATCCACCAGAGCCTTGATCGCTTCCGGCTGGTCGCCTGTCGGTTTATATGGAGCTTCTAATTGGAACATAGAAAACAAAAGGGATCCCTTTCGAGACCCCTGTTTGCTTGAGCTTACTTAACGCGGCGCTCCTGAATGCGGGCTTTCTTACCCGTACGCTCGCGGAGGTAATACAGCTTAGCACGACGTACTTTACCGTACTTGTTCACCGTGATGCTCTCGATGAAGGGGCTATCCATCGGGAAGATACGCTCTACACCAACGTTGCCGCTCATCTTGCGAACTGTGAAGCGCTTCTTGTCGCCGCTTCCGTGAATAGCGATCACGTCACCGCGGAACTCCTGAATACGCTCTTTGTTACCTTCTTTAATACGGTAACCAATGGTTACCTGGTCACCTGCCTTGAATGCAGGAAATTCTTTCTTCTCACCGGCAAATGCTTGCTCGGCTACTTTAATCAAATCCATTCTTTCAATGTTTTTATGGATCAATAATACGCGTTAGGCATTTACTACTATTCGGTCGAACCTAATGCAATCGCCAGAGGCATAACGCGAAAAAGCGTGCAAAAGTACTGCTTTTTTTTGAAATGACCAAATATTTTTGCAGAAAAACGCAATTTTATATATTTTTTCGTTGTCTTCGTTGTTTTCTAATTCAAAATTTTGACTTTTTTTGTAGATATTTTGTGCAATCCTTGTTTGGTTCGACGAAAAATAGTAACTTTGCGTCACTTTTTTGAAACGCATATTTATCATGAAGACGAAAGTTTGTTTGGTTGCCTTAGGTCTATTCATGGCCTGCGCAGTATGGGCGGCAAGCGGCATCAATTATGATGGCACAAACCTGGAACTCAACAATGACTTCACGCGCACCGAGTGCGGCACGCAGAAAAAGAACGTAATGAAGGAGGTAAGCGGTATGGCTTGCTCTCGGGTCACACCAGGTTATATCTGGGAGCATGGCGATGAGAATCTCGATAGCGATCGCCGTATACTGGCCATCAAACCTGATGGTGCCCAACAGATGGAGGTGAAAGTCAGCACTTCTTCCGGCCGCGATGATTGGGAAGATATCGCTACCGGCGTCTATGGCGGCAAAAACTATGTCTTCATCGGCGCTATCGGCGACAATAACTTAGCTTACAAAGACAAGTATTACATCTATTATTTTGAGGAGCCGGCCATCACCAGCGGTTCGAAGACCATCACGGCAAGCGAGATCGTGTTCGGTTATCCGGACAACCAAGCGCACAATACCGAGACGTTGATGTACGACAATGTGGAGCAGGTGTTCTATATCGCTACGAAGGCGGACGGCGTTTGCTCGTTGTACAGCCTGCCCTTCAAGACCGATTATTCGGGCAAACAGACGCTGACGAAGGTGTGTGACTTAGGTAACGGTTCGAAGTTCAATCTGTGTACCGGCGGTGATATCACGCCAGATGGTAAGTGGATGGCTATCAAGAACAAAAAGTACATCCTCTTATGGGAGCGTCAGGGCAGCGAGAGCCTGTCCGCAACGGCTACCCGCCGTCCGACCCAGATTGCCGCATACCAAGAGGAAGCACAAGGCGAGTCGCTGGCATGGGAGGATAATTCCACGTTCTACACCACTTCTGACCAGAAGAAAGATGTGCCGATTTATAAGTACACCCGCGAGGACAGTCCTACCGTTCCAACGGACACTACCCAAACCGATACGATCCCTACGGATCCCCAAGTAACTCCTCCTGCGCTCTATGAGGTGATAATGAGCAATGCCTATAGCGCTTATGTGGATGGATCCGACCTCAAGGCCTTCTATCTAGCAGGTAGCAGTGTGCCGACGATTAGCACATACAAAGTGAATGAAGGCACAAAATGGGAACAGAACGGGAGCATCATCACCTTGACCGGTTCGGACGAGACGACCATCAGTTATACGCTCGTCACGGAGGCTGTTAGCCCGGTTGCTTTTACCGATCAGGAGATTGTCTTTGACGGCTCAGCCGATGAGGCAGCGTGGGTGAAGAGTGCTTACGGATGGGATGAAACCAAGAAATGGCGTTTCTCCAAGACGGATGACGATTATAGCCGCGAGATCGCAGGTAAAACGCACGTAGAGTTGTTCTTACCCGCTTGCGACACCGTGGTGCTCACATCGATGAAGACCGAACGCGACGTCTATTTCTATATCAACGGAACGCAGTTAGGTGCTAAGCAGAAACTACTCAAAGCAGGCACAGCGCTGGCCGTAGAGCAATCCGCGCCGTTTATGCTCTCTGTCGTCTCAGCCCAGTCGAGCGGCGATGGAGGTATCGCTGCCATCCGCATGGCTCATAAAACAACGTCAACGGGAATAGACGAGACCGCGTCCGAAAAAAAGAGCACCAAAGTGCTCTATAACGGGAAACTCTTCATCCTCCGCGGAGAGAAGATATACGATGCACAAGGGCAACGTATCCGATAGCGTTATTTCTTTATCTGGAAGGGGAAGGAACCGATGAGGTTACCGTCGCAGAAGAAGTCGATGGTATAGAAGCCTTCTTTGACTTCATCGATGGGCCAATAGCAGGTGCCGTTGTAGTTCTCTCCGCTATATTCGATGGGCTGCACGAGGCTGTAGTGGATCTCCTGATTCTCAAAGGGGAAGAGGTGCTCCTCGTTCTCTCCGAGCAGAATGCCGATGGGGTCCGTGATACGTGCGTATAAGTTCTTCAGACCCGGCGTGCAGGTGATATTCTTCGCAATGACAAAGTCGAACTGCAGTTTGCGGATCTGACCTACCATACGCGTTTTCTTATCGCGCTTATTGAGGGTGGTAAGGGTGCAGGACGTCACCTCAAGCATCGCGGCGCGGGTGACAGTTTCCGTCAGTTGGGTATTGGCTTGCGTGAGTTCTTCGTTGCGCGAACGCACCAGTTGGTTCTCCCGACGCACCTGGATGTTCTCCGCCGTGAGGCGCTGATTGGTGGCGTTGAGGCTGTCTATCTGGCGCACATAGTCCTTCATCACCGCGCGGACCGTAGCGAGTTCTTTCTTCAGTTCCGCGATGCGGCGGGCATTGGAGGCCTTGGTTTGACGCAGTTCCTCAAGTAAATCTTGTACACGCTGTTGCTCGCGCGCAAGCAGATCTTGCAGACTGTCGTTGCGGATATCCATGTTCTGGTATCCGTCGAACTGAATAGCGAGATCTTCGTACTCCTCCTGCAGTTCTTCTTTCTCGATAGTCATCTGCTCTACGAGTTCGTTCAGTTCCGTATGTTGGTTCCAATAGAGATAACCTAACGCGCCGAGCGCGATAAGCAGCAGGACGAGGATGATCCAGAGGAGTGGGGAATGGTTCTTTTTTGTTTCTTCTGTCATAGGAATGGAATAGCTTTTTCTAATTGGTTGCTGCGGCTACCTTTGAGCAGGATAGTGTAGCCTGTCAAAGGTGCTTTTTTCAGTTCTTCGCAGAGGGCATCGACGTTGTCGAAGATAGGATACGGCGCCGTAGTGGCTTTGTACTCTTCGCCGACCAAGAGTACCTTATCGGCTTTGCGCTCGAGGAGCATATTGACGATATTCTGGTGCTCGAGATGGCTGTATTCGCCGAGTTCGCGCATAGCGCCGAGAATATAACCATTGCCCTTGAATGCATTGATGGCTGCGGTCATGGAGGTCGGGTTGGCGTTATACGCATCGACCACAACGGTGTTGCGCTCCGTTTGTAGGAGTTGCGAGCGGTTGTTGGACGGCACATAGGCACGAATAGCCGCCAAGGCTTGGTCGTGCGGGACTGCGAAGTATTCGCCTACGCATAGCGCCGCTGATACGTTCTCGGCGTTATAGCCTCCGACGAGATGAGTGCCTTCGGGCATCACACCGGTTGTGTATGGCACGGTCTTTAAGTCACCTGCCATCTGCTCCAGATTAGGGTTATCGGTGTTGCGGAAACAGAATCCTCCGTATTCACGCAAGTAGTCATACAACTCCGCTTTGGTGCGCATCACACCTTCGAACGAACCGAAGCCCTCGAGGTGGGCGCGACCCACGTTGGTGATAAGTCCGAAATTCGGTTCGGCTATCTCTACGAGTTCTTTGATGTCGCCCGGGTGCGAAGCGCCCATTTCCACAATCGCCATCTCATGCGCGCGCGTTATACTTAATAAGGTAAGGGGCACACCAATCTGGTTGTTGAGATTGCCCTGCGTATAGTAGAGGTTATATTTCGTTGATAGTACTGCCGCGCAGAGTTCCTTGGTCGTCGTCTTGCCGTTGGTACCTGTGATGCCGAGGATAGGCAGACCTAACTCTCTACGCCATGCGCGGGCAAGGTCTTGCAGGTCGCGTAAGGCATTTTCGCCGCATATCACATACGCCGCGCCGTCCTTACGGGCTTGGTCTACGAAATCATTACCATCGAAATGTTCGCCTTTGAGCGCAACAAAGACAGAGCCGGAAGTGACCTTCCGGCTGTCTGTTGTTACATGAATCGATTCCTTATTTTTTATTAGGAAGCTCCAATCCATAGTTCTTCTTTTTGTCTTCCACCTTCAGCGCGAGACTCAGCAAGAAAGCGAGTACGCCGAAGGATGCAAATACAATCATCGGCACGAGGTATCCGTTGGTCGCCACGCGCAGTTTGCCGATCAACAGCGGCACGAGGCACAGACCTACGTTCTGCACCCAGAAGATAAGACAGTACGCCGAACCCAGCACTTTCTCATCGATGATCTTCGGCACAGAAGGCCACATCGATGCGGGCACGAGCGAGAAGCTCACGCCGAGGATGAGGATGGTGATGAGGGCGAGGGTCTTACTCGGGTATGCCGGTAACACGAAGGCGAAGACGCAGTGGCAAGCAATCATGATGACAGCGCCTAGAAGCATCATCGAAGCTCCTTTGCCCTTATAGTCGATGAACGCACCGAGGAAAGGCGTGAGCACCATCGCGAGTATCGGGAACCACTTGAAGAGGCCTGCCGCTTCGGTATTGGTGATATTCAGCGTCTCCTCCAGGAAGTTCGTTGCGAAACGCTGGAAGGGGAAAATAGCCGAGTAATAGAGCACGCACAGCAGCGCGATGATCCAGAACATCTTCGAACTAAAGATCTGCTTGAGGTCCGATACGTGGAACTCATCCTCCGGATCTTTCTCTAAAGTAGCCTCACCGATAGCGACGAGTTGCTGGTCGAACTTCGTGTCCATGATGGTGAAGACGAAGAAGTTGAGCAAACCTATCACGAGTAGCGCGGACGCGAAGAGCAGCGGAGCTACGATGGAGTTGACACCATCGACCGCAAAACGCTCGCTGAGCATCGGGGCGAACCACATAGCAGCGAACACGCCGAGACGGGCAATAGCCATCTCGAGACCCATCGCCAGCGCCATCTCTTTGCCTTTGAACCACTTGGCGAGAATCTTACTAACCGTTGTGCCGGCCATCTCGCAACCGCAGCCGAAGATCATAAAACCGAACATGGCCAATTTGGCGCTACCCGGCATAGCGGGCCACCAAGCGTTGAGCCATTCCACGGTATTGGCCTCAGGCCAGGATATACCCCAAAACTTAATCGCTGCACCGAGAACCATCAGGCTGGCGCTTAACAGACCGGTGAAGCGCACACCCATCTTGTCGAGGATGATTCCGGCGAGGATGAGGAAACCGAAGACGTTCAGCAGGTATTCTCCTGCCGCATAGGTCCCGAAATCACCGCGGTCCCAGTCTAACGAATCTTCCAGCAGCGAAGCCAGCGGAGAGAGAATATCCACGAACATATACGCGAAGAACATCATCGATGCTACGAGCACCAAGACCGCCCAACGCGCGAAAGCGCTATCGCGGAGTGTCTTTTGAATCTTTTCTACCATGATTGTAGGAATATGAATTTTTCTTTTTTAACCATTCTGCCTTTTTCTTCTCGTACTCGGCATAATGGGATTCCAGATAGCCGTCCGCCATTACTTAATTCCGAGTTCTTTCTTGACAGCCGGGGTTACATCTTTTGCATCATCGCCGACATGCACCATCGCAGCGGAGTCGAAGATATAGGTGTAGCCTTCGCGCTCGCCGACAGCCTTGATAGCTT
>JAEEGL015784544.1_pt1 | contig 13399 bp, 7 predicted proteins | sample 9134231 | NCBI WGS metagenome assembly JAEEGL01 (sample SAMN16246548, study PRJNA631951) | gut metagenome | biome: gut microbiome; feature: rumen; material: fiber-attached | host: Bos | place: Iran: Karaj | collected 2018-10 | reverse complement strand
TCGATTCCGGCGTGCAGCGCCTTATCGGCACGAAGGCCACCACGAACTGGACGCATCTCGCCTTCACGTTCGACGGTTCGACCTTCGCAATGTACGTCAACGACGAGGAGTCTCCTGTCGCCAAGGCAGAGAACATTTCGCTTATCCCCGCAAACGGCATAGTGATAATGAAGCAGGAGGCCGGCTCGTCCACGCCCGTGCAGAACAGTGGATATACGGCGGCGCCCTGCGCGTTGATCATCGGCGCCCGCGCGGTTACGGGTGATGCCATCGCGCTTTCCAAGGATACGTCATGGGACGCCTTCGGCGGCTACTACACAGGCTGGATCGACGAGGTGCGCGTGTGGGACGGCGCCCGTACAGGCGCTGAGATCGCGGCAGACTCTGGCGTCCGCTACAGCTTCGCCGAAGTCAAGAATCGTCGCCAGGCGATCTACCAGAGCTGGGCGGCCGGCGCGACGCGCAATAACGTCGTCGGCAAGGTACTGCCCGCCGAACTTCTGCAGCATTACAACTTTGCGACGCTCGCCAGTGCGATTGATTCCGGCGCAGTCGTGCTTGAACCGCTGCAATTCACCGAGAAGGTCCTCGACAACGTGCGCATCGACGGTGAGGATGAAACCGCGCTTGGCGCCGGTGGGCTGAATGTCGGCTGGTGGTGGGCGCTTCCCGTCCACAGCGACGTGTACAGCGACTACCACACCGTCCCGTGGGTGCAGAACACCTGTGCGCATCTGCCGTTCATGGACGGTTCCACGCCCGACTCGATGTACTGGAGCGAAAACTTCGGCGGTCTCAAGCCAGCCACGCATTCCTTCCCGAACACCGCGAACCCGTATCCGTTCTACAACTATATCGCGGACCGCGGCGCGCACAACGTCCGGCTGCAACGTTTCGCCGAAGGCGAGAACTCGCCGTATGCGGCGTTCGAGAAGCTCTATGCGTTCCAGATGCGTTCCGGCTTCGTGGGCACGAGCGACCTCGTGCCGCTGGGCGGCGCGTTCGCGAAGCGCACGTCCGAGATGTGGGACGGCACCGCCGCCGATGCATGGACGCAGACCGAATTCGATTCCGATGCGGACGGCCTGCCCGACTGGTGGGAGTCGTTCGTCGCCGCCGGCGGAAACTCCGATATCGAGTATGTCGGCGAAGACGGCAATCCTCTCGCGGCCGATGCGATCACCTGGAGCGCGATGGTCTGGCGCAACGGCATAAAGATGACGCTTGCCCAGGCGTACCTGCGCGACCTTGCTGACGGCATGATCCATGATTGGCAAACGGACACCGTCTCTGTCGATGGCGCCTACGCCGCCAAGGTCGATGAAAACAAGAACGGCATCCCGGACTGGTGGGAGGATCTCTATGGGCTGAAGAACGAGGACACCTCCGCCGACCATGACAACGACCAGCTGTCCAACTTCGCGGAATATCTGATCAGCGAATGTTTCACCAGGGTCAACGGCGTCAACCGCAAGAGTGGCTACGATTCCGTTAACGACATCTTCAAGACCATCAGTCCTCTGGACATGTTCACGTACCGCGACGAAGGGCAGATCGTGCCCGACTACTTCCGCCGCGTAGGTTCGCTCTATCTCGGCGATATGTTCACCGACCACGACTTCATGGAAGACTGGTGGGAACTCTACATCAACAATCCTTCCTATGTCTCGCGGTTCACCTACGATCCGCGCGTGGATCGTGACGGCGATGGCTGGTACAATTTCGCGGAATGCCGTAATTCGCTGTGGAAGGCGCTGACGACATCTGATATGGTTGACAAGTGGCTGGATGATGGTCTTGCGTATGTGCCGTGCCATCCCGAGCCTGCCGTGGGCGTCAAGATTGCATACTATGGCAACAAGGATGTTTCCGATGCGTCGCTTGTCGTTCGTGTCTCGCCGGATAATATCAAGATCAGGGATGCAGTGTTCACCGTTCCCGTCGCAGGCTCGGCTGCACAGAAGGCGAGCGCCTATATCGGGCCGTATCGTCAGGGCGCGGTGCTGCACGGTCATATGAGTCCTGGTGCCGTCATGGCCGGTTCGTCCGAAGGCTGCAAGTTCTATCGTGTCACATTGTCCTCTGACGTCAAATATACCTGGAGCTATGACTGGTACTTTGAGAATGCAAATGTCAGGCTTTCCTACGGCAATGCTGGTTGGCGTAGAGGCATGGGTACGATGGCGGAATACCTTTCCGAAGCCGCGAAGTATCCGCATATAACCTTGGTTGATACTACGCTTGCATGGAAGCTCTTCGCGACGGCATCGCCGTCGGTGCAGGGTAGCGCCAGCGGCAGCATCATCTACGCTTCGTCTTCAACCACCAACGGTACGGCGACGTCCACGAGTGGATCTATAGGAACCGTCAACTACCGTACCGGCGAGTTCGAGATCGATATGGCGAAGCTTGCCGCCGCAGAGGGTTCCACGGCTGAACTTGAGGCGTCCGTGTTCAAGGTGGATTACTCCTACCGCATTGGCACGGAATGGCCGCAGACAGTCTATCTGTCGCTGCCGGATAGCGGCTATGTCCGTGAGGACAAGAATATAGTTTCCGCCTTCTTCGATATGAATGGCGATGGCAAGTGGACGGCAGGCGAACCGTATGGTGTCGCCCCGGCGGTCTATGTCGGCTGGTGGAAGACCACGACGGCGATCGAACTTACCGATACCAATCCTTCGATGGCGAGATTCGACCTGTCGTCTGTGGTCGGCGGCGAGTCTTCCTCCAGCTCCTCGTCCTCGTCCTCGTCTGGTTCAAGCACGTCCAGTGTCACGGATCGCGACGTGAACGGGTCGTACTACGATAACGCGACCGCGTCCAATTCCGTGCTGTCCTCTGTGGCTGGGAATTCGCTGCGCCTCAGGGTCGTGCGTGACAGGTTCAACGGAGAATCGTATGTCAACTCCGAGGCTACGTTCAGGGAGGTTGTGCTGGACCGCACGTTCAACGCCAGTCTGCGCCCGGTATTCTCCGAGGCCGACCTCGTCGCCGAAGGCATGCACGACCTGGACTGGGGAACGCTCGCCACGGCATTCCGCGCATCGGCAAGCGGCTCTGGTTCGCTGGCCGATCTGGAGAGCGTCACCTACCGCGTCTTTGTGGGCAACGGCGACATCGTCGCGCCTGATGACGATACCAGCGTGCTGCCGGTGAAGTTCGTGAATGCGTTCGAGGCGCAGTCCACGCAGTCGCCGACCACGCCGTTGGCGCCGCTGGGCACGATCTATTCGGCGCGGCCCACGTTCAAGTGGCGCCACAACAATACGATCGGCAAGGATTATCCTGCGTTCAGGTTGCGCGTGTTCGAAGCGGATGGCACTACGCTCGTGTACGATTCCGGCATCCGCAAGGCGCCGCCGCGTAGCGATAAGGGCGTGTATGAATGGACGGCTCCGCTCTACGCCAACATGGTCACCGACCGTGGCCGCATATTCGCCACGACCAACAACTACCAGTGGGCGGTTTCGATGCTGGACGCCAAGTTCACGACGTTCCTCGCAAGCGAGACGAAGAAGACGTTCCGCCTTGAATGCTCCGGCGTGTCCGGCGGCATCAGCGATTACGGTTCCATAGAAGCCAGGGTCAAGTACTTCGGACCGGGCACCGTCTCCACGGCCGCCAAGTCTTCCCGCGAAAAGCTGATTCGCGTGCAGGCGTTCGACACGCCCGACTTCTCGGGCGATCCGGCAGGCGAGGCGTATGTCACCAAGGTGGCCGATATCTCGTCCACGACCGGTATGACCGTCAACGCCCGCATCATCGGGTTGCCGTCCGGCACCTACTACGTGCGCGCGTTTATCGATACGAACGGCGACGGCAAGTACCAGAGCTGGGAGTCCTGGGGCTATGCGAACTATGTCGGGACGGAGGCTTCGGCCGTGTACAACCCGAAGGGACTTACGGTCGAGGCCAGCAGCCCTGCGGTGCCGTGCGCGACGATATACATAGAAGATGCCGATGCGGATAACGACGGCTTCCCGGATGTATACGAGTGGGATCAGAAGGGCGATCTCACCACCATAGGCCCCGCGAGCGGCGATACCTTCTTCACGAAGGTCAATCCAGATCTCAAGAGCGCGCTGAAGGCGTATTCGAAGCTCAACCTCGAAGTCGGCGGCTCTGCGTCGCAGATGCCGGTGCTCCGCATGATGAGCGCGGCGACGTCTTCCGCGACCGGCTTGGACGCGGTGAATGCGCTCTTGTCCGGTCCTGATTCCGTCGAGAACGCCACGGATATCGCCGTCATCATCGAATCGTTCTCGCTGGAAGACGGCATGACGGTGCGCATCGATCCTGCCGTGTCCGCCGGCACGAGCGGCCTCTTGACGCTCTCGACCGATCCTGTCCCGTTCAACCTCGAATTGAAGCACAGGGCGAGCCTGGCCGAGGCGGACTGGCAGACGGTCGCATCTGTTCCTCTGGCGATCAAGGCCAACGAGACGCTCACCCTCACGGGCGACGATCTCGCGGTTCTCCGCGAGAAGATAGCCGAGATCCAGCAGAGCGGCGGCTCCGGCTTCTTCAAGGTAGTGCTAACCAAGTAGTTAAAAGGTTAAAAGTTTAAAAGGTTAAAGAGTTAGGAAGTTAAAGGATTGAAGTATGAGGAAAATTGATATGCAACAGCAACCTTTTAATCTTTTAACCCTTTAACCTTTTAACTTTCACTCAAATAGTTCGTCATGAAAAAAATCAATAAAATCCTAGTAGTAAACTGCGGGTCGTCGTCGCTGAAGTTCCAGCTTTTCGACATGAAGGGCGAGAAGATGCTCTGCAAGGGGCTGGTGGAGCGCATCGGCATTGCCGGCAGCCGTCTTGTATATACGAAGACCGGCAGCGAGAAAATCGTCCGCGAGATAGCGATGAAGGATCACGTCGAGGCCATCCGCCAGGTGATGGCCGTCCTGTGCGACGCCGTGCACGGCGTCGTCAAGTCGCTCGCCGAGCTTGACGCCATCGGCCACCGCGTGGTGCATGGCGGCGACAAGTTCGCCGCCCCCGCCCGCGTGACATCGGCCGTGAAGAAACTGATAGCGAAATGCGTGCCTCTCGCGCCTTTGCACAACCCCGCAAACCTTCAAGGCATCGAGGCGTGTGAGAAGGCTGCGAAGGGCGTGCCCAACGTGGCGATCTTCGACACGGCTTTCCATCAGACGATGCCGGGTTGCGCCTACCAGTATGCGATTCCCCGCAAGGTCGCGCGCAAGTTCGGCGTTCGCAAGTACGGCTTCCACGGAACGTCGCACAAGTTCCTCACGCAGGCCGCCGCCACATGGCTCAAGAAGCCGATTGCGAAGGTGAACCTCGTCACGTGCCACCTCGGGAACGGCAGCTCGATCGCCGCCGTGAAGGGGGGCCAGTGCGTCGACACGACCATGGGCCTTACGCCGCTTGCCGGGCTTGTGATGGGCACGCGTTCCGGCGATATCGACGCAGGTGCGCTCTTCTATCTCGCGAAGCAGGGTTTCACGGTCGAGCAGCTCGACAAGATGCTCAACAAGGAATCCGGCTTCCAGGGGCTTACCGGCGCTTTCGGCGGCGATACGCGCGACGTGGTGTCCAAGGCCGACAAGGGCGACATAGACGCGGTCGAGGCGCTTGAGATGTTCGGCCACAGGGCTGCGCTGTATGTCGGTGGCTACAACACGCTGATCGGCGGGGCGGACGCTATCATCATGGCGGGCGGCATCGGCGAGAACGCGGCGGAACTTCGCGAGCAGATCGTCAAGCGTCTCGGTGCGATTGGCGTCAAGCTCGACAAGAAGGCCAACAAGGCGGTATTCGGCGGCAAGTCGGGCGTCATATCAACGAAGGATTCAAAGATACCGATCGTCGTCATCCCCACCAACGAGGAGCTTATGATAGCCCGCGAGACAAAGGCGGTGCTTTCGTGAGTTAAAGAGTTAAAAGGTTAAAGAGTTAAAAGTTGTAACTGACTCTTTTAACAACTAAGCCTTTGACAATCGACAACCAACAACCGACAACCAATAGACAGCAAGAACTAAACTCTCTAACCTTTTAACCCTTTAACCTTTTAACCTTTTAACCTTTTAACCTTTTAACCCTTTGACCCTTACCTTTTAATCCTTTAACCCTTTAACCTTTTAACTATTATGAACACAATCCAGCAAATTATAGAAAAAGCTTCTGCCCTTAAAGGCACGATCGTCCTGCCCGAGGGCATGGATGCGCGTGTCATCACCGCAGCCTGCGCCTGCGTGGACCGCAAGATATGTACGCCGATAGTCCTGGGTACCGCAGAAGAGATCGCGGCGGCGGAGGCGAAAGCGGGCCTTAAGCTCGCCGAGCGCGGCATCAAGGTCATCGACTATACGCAGGGTGACGCCGAACTTGAAGCCGCCTATCTAGAGGCCTGGAACGCCAAGGAATCGCGCAAGCCGGCCGAGAAGCAGAAGATAATCGACCTCGCGGCTGCACAGAAGACACTTCGCACGAAGCGCATCTATTTCGGCGGCATGATGGTCAAGCTCGGCCGTGTCGATGGTCTCGTCGCCGGTTCGATCGCCTCCACGGGCGATATGCTACGCGCCGCGTTCCATACACTTGGTACGCAGAAGGGCGTCAAGACGGCTTCATCGTGCTTCATCCTGGATCTTAGGGAGCCGACTCCTTCGGGCGACACGGTGCTTGCGTTCGGCGATTGTGCCGTCATCCCCAATCCTACGGCGGAGCAGCTTGTCGACATCGGCCTCAGTTCCGCCGAGACGTACCGCGATCTCACAGGCAACGAGCCGCGTGTCGCGTTCCTTTCCTTTTCCACGAAGGGTAGCGCGGCCGGTGATCTCGTAGAGAAGGTGCAGAAGGCGGTGGAACTCGCAAAACCCGTCTTCGCAGAGAAGGGCATCAAGATGGACGGCGAGCTGCAATTCGATGCGGCGATCGTTCCTGCCGTCGGCCAGCTCAAGAATCCCGGCGGCGAGATACAGGGCAACGCAAACGTCTTCGTGTTCCCGGACCTGCAGGCCGGTAATATCGGATACAAGATCGCGCAGCGCCTTGGCGGCGCAACGGCGATCGGCCCCAACCTGCAAGGACTCGCCAAGGCGATGAACGACCTTTCGCGCGGTTGCAGCGCCGAGGATATCGTAGGCACCATTTGCGTAACGCTTCTGCAATCGGCCAGCAAAAAAACCAGCCACTAACCACTAGCCACTAACCACTAAATGCCAACAGTGCAAGCCATAGAACGCGCGAAGCAAGTCTTCGACACCGAGATAGCGGGGCTGGCGAAGACCCGCGACTCGCTGGGCGAGGCGTTTGCCGGCACGGTCGGGCTTTTCGCCGATGTGCTGGCGCGCGGCGGGCTTGTGGTTGTCACGGGTGTCGGCAAATGTCTGCATGTCGCGGAAAAGACAAGTGCGATATTCGCCTCCACGGGAACGCGTTCGATAGTGCTCAATCCGGTGCAGGCGATGCACGGCGATCTGGGCATGGTCGCACCGCGCGACGTCCTGCTGGCGTTGTCTTTCTCGGGTGAGTCGGAGGAGATCCTGAAGCTGGTGCCGGCGATACGCCGCCATGGACTGAAGATTGTCGCCATGACGGGCAACGTGGAGTCTTCGCTGGCGAAGATATCGGATGTGATCCTCGAGGTTCCATGCGGTCCGGAGGCATGTCCCTTCGGCATGGCCCCCACGACCTCGACGACGGCCATGATGGCGATGGGTGATGCGCTCGCGATGGCGCTTGTGGACGAGAACCGCTTCGACCGGGAACATTATGCCTTGAACCATCCTGCGGGTGCGATAGGAAGGGCGCTCGTGCTGCGCGTGAGCGACATCATGCGCACCGGCGAACGGTTTGCGAAGGTTTCGCCAGAGACCACGGTGCTTGATTCGCTGATGGCAATGACAAAGGCGCAGTGCGGTTCGGCGGTGGTGGTTACCGGGCAGGGAACTCTGGCCGGCATATTCACCGACGGCGACTTCCGCCGCGCCCTCAGCAATCTTAATGGCCTTAACGGCCCTAATGGTTCTGGCGATTCTAGCCAGATTCTCTCCCAACCTGTTTCTGGCTTCATGACCCGCAGCCCGCTCTTTATTCGCTCCGACGCCTATGCCGCCGACCTGTTGAAGGTTTTCGAAAGACGGCGCATAGACGATCTGCCGGTAGTCGACTCGCAAGGCGAGGTAGCCGGTCTTGTGGACATCCAGGATCTTCCAAAGATGAAAGTCATTTAAAGGATAGGGAACCCCAGAAACCAGTCACCATAAACCAGCAACCATAAAACTAGAAACTAGAAACCTGAAAACCAACTTCAAAAGAAAGGAAAACCAAGATGAACTCAAATTGCAAAGCCTTTATCGTACTTGCGCTCGCGTGTGCGTGTGCGTATGATGTATCCGCCCAGTACCGGCGCTCGGGGCGTACCGCCACGGCAAAGACCGACCGTGCCGTCGCCCAGGAAAAGATGGACGCCAAGGTCAAGATAAGCCAGATGCCCAACATCGGGCCGCAGTCGCTTATAGTCGCACCCCAGATCATGGCGCAGGGCGGCAGTCAGTCGATCACCAAAAGCCGCCGCCAGTGGGGCGTGTACGAGATGACCTATCGTACCGCACAGAAGTGGACCGAGGATCTTACGGTCAACTGGTACGTCCTGTGCGACACCAAGAAGGCGAAGCAGGTCGACCGTTCCAAGACGGCCGCCCGTCTTCCTCCCTACGTCTACTACACGCTTGTCTCCCGCTATGTCAACATCCCCGATGGCGATCATCGTTCCTGCGTGTGCCTGCCGCCTTCCTTCATCGAGCGTTATGGCGAACCGTCGCTCATATCATGCGAGATCGTCACTTCCGACGGCAAGCTTCTCGATGCTGAAACCGTGAACAACGGCGTTCCGGGAATAAAGGCCGGCAAGTTCAACGAAGAGACCAAGGCGACGATGGAATGGTGGACGGACGACAAGATCATCAACGCCAAGGACAGGAACGGCGATTCCCTCGTCGAAATCCGCCAGGGTATGGTCGATCGCTCGAAGTCTCCGTTCTACCTCGTGAACAACGCAGACTACGAGACGATACAATGAAAGTTAAAAGGTTAAAGAGTTAAAAGTTTAAAAGGTTAGAGTTTAATCTGTTATGAACGATTATCAACTACCAACTAAAACCTTCCAACCTTTTAACCCTTTAACCCTTTAACCTTTTAACCCTTTAACCTTTTAACCTTTTAACCCTTTAACCTTTTAATCCTATGTTAATCACAAGGTACATCAAATGCGATTCCTAACTCTAAACATCGGCGCCTCGAAGGCGGTGCTGGCCGAATACCAGCTGAGGGGCAGAAACGCCCTGACGCTCACGGCCTATGGCCAGGCCGATTTGTCGGCGGTCGGCGAGGCGGCGGGTGCGCTGGAGGTCACGCTCACGCCCGCGCTTCTTCGGATAATGCGCGAAAAGGGCATAAAGCCCGCGCCGCTCGTCGTCTCGTTGAACGGGCAGTCGGTCTTTCCCCGTTTCGCCAAGTTCCCGCCCGTAGCGCAGGACAAGCTCGAAGAACTCGTCCGCTACGAGGTCGAGCAGAACGTGCCGTTTCCGATAGACGAGATCGTGTGCGACCACCAGTTCACGGGGACCACTCCCGAAGGCGACAAGGCCGCAATGATCGTCGCGGCGAAGATCGATCAGGTGCGCGCGGTCACCGACGCCGTTGTTGCTGCCGGGCTTTCGCCCTTCATCGTAGACGTCTCGCCGATGGCGATCTACAACGCGTTCCGCTGGTCGAATCCCGGCGCGTCGGGCTGTTCGGTGATATTGGACATCGGATCCCGCACGACGAGCCTCATCCTCGTGGAGGACGAGAAGATCTACAACCGCTCGATACCGGTTGCGGGAAACACCATAACGAAGGATATCGCCCAGACGTTCGGATGTTCGCTCGAAGAGGCCGAACAGCTCAAGATCGAACGTGGCTACGTCTCGCTGGGCGGCGTGTCCGAGGATGAGGACGAGGTCTCCGACCGCGTCTCGAAGGTAGTGCGGACGGTACTCACGCGGTTGCATGCCGAGATCTCGCGCTCCATCAACTTCTACCGTTCCCAGCAGGGCGGCAATGCGCCGTCCAGATTGTTCCTCACGGGCGGATGCGTGCGCCTGCCGCAGCTTGACGAGTTCTTCAGCGAGACTCTTCAGGTGGATGTAGGGTATCTCAATCCCTTTACGCAGATTTCCATCGGTCCCAAGGTGAATCGCCAGGCGCTCGCGAACGACGCGTTCACGCTTGCCGAGTCGGCGGGACTTGCCCTGCGGATGACGGACGCCGCGGCGGTCAAGATAAACCTGATGCCGCCCGAACTCGTCGAACACGCCCGTGCGGTGAAGAGGATACCGTTCATAGCCGTGGGCGCGCTGTGTTTCCTTGCGGCTCTCGGCGTATGCTGGTTCATGGAAAGCGGGCGCGAAGAGCGCACGCGCGCCAAGGTCGAGGCCGTACAGGCCAGGAACAACAAGCTCAACGAGTTGAAGGACAAGCTTTCAAAGGCGCAGAAAGCCGTTCGCGAGGAGCAGGAGCGCTGCGACGAACTGCAGAAACTGCTGTCCTCGCGTTCCGTCGCGCTTCGCCGCGTGATGGCCGTGCGGAACAGCCTGTTGCGCACGGCGCCGCAGGATGTCGCCTCGCCTATCATGTGGATAGTCGCGTGGGAGCCTTTGAAGGATGTGGACGGCGCGCGTGTCACGATACGCGGCTGGAGCGATACGCTGAAGGCCAAGGAGGCCGAGATAGCGGGCAGTGCGTCCGCCAAGACGGCTGCCGAGATCGTCCAGATGCTGCTGATGAAGCATTCTGACGTCATAGTTCCCGAGTCCGTGAAGATCGTTGCGCAGAAGGACATAAAGGATTGCCTGTCCGAATTCGCCATAAGCATGGAGTTCGCGCCGCCGCCTTCAATACTTGACGAAGGCAAGGAGGCCGCCGGCAAGAAGAAGAAGGGAGGTCGCTAATGGCCATGTCGAAAGGCAAGACGATAGCGTGCGTGTCGGGCGGGTTGTTCTTTGCGGCAGTCGCCGCGCTGGGCTATCTGCTGTATGATGCGTATTCCACCCGTGTCGAGACGGAGGAAGAGCTTGAGGGCGCGAAGAGCGCGTTCGACGGCCACTATTCCGCATCGGTGTTTCCGTCGAAGAAGTCCATAGCGTCCGTGAAGTCGAACGAGACTGAATACGCCGCCTGGCTTAAAGTGGCGCATAATGTCGCAGCGCGTGGCGACAAGTCGTTTCCGAAGAACGAATCCCCTGCGGCGTTCAAGCAGCGTCTCCAGGACGAGGCGCGTCGCCTGCGCGCTCTTCCGGGCGGTTTGGAGGGCAAGATCGTCGCGCCGAATTTCATGTTCGGATTCGATAACTACCTCGATCCGGGTAAACAAGGCAAACTGCCAGATTCGGCCGATGTCCAGCGTCTTGCCGTGCAGCTGGATACCATCTCGCATCTGACCGAGATGTTCTCGAAGAACGATGCCGTTGAGCTTCGCGACGTGGCGTGCGTGGAACCGGCCAAGTCCGGTGATGAGGACGAAGAGACCAAGAAGCCCCGCAAAGGCGCGAAGAAGAAGGCCGCCGCCGATGACGAAGCGCCGCAGGTCACGTCGTTCGACTACCGCATATCGTTGATAGTGCGTCCTGCTGCGTTCGTCGGCGTACTGAACGCGCTCACGTCTGACGTCCGGTTCACGGTGGTCAAGTCCTTGGCGTTCCGCGAGACGGCCGATATGATCGTCGAGAAGATGAACGCGGCGGATGCGGCGTTGGCGAAGAAGGACGCCCCGTCTTCAAGCCGCCGCCGCCGCCGTCGCATAGTGCAGGAAGAATCCGCCGAGGAGGAATCCGAGAAGAAGGACGACCGGCTGATCGTAGATCCGGAGCTTGACGCGCCCGTGCAGATGGATATGCTGATTTCCGTCTACGACTTCGGCGGCATCGCGCAAAAGGCCGCAGACGCATCCGATGCAAAGACGCCCGACAAGGAGGCTAAGTGATGACAGGCAAGGAGAATTTTTTCAAGGCGCACTGGGATTGGCTCGTCGCGATCCTCGGCATTGCCGCGCTTGGCGGTGCGCTGGCGATGTTCGTGCCGGAGATGGGCGAGACTCCGGAGGCCGCCGCCGACGAATACAATTCGGTCGAGCTGAACGGCAAGAAGCCTCTCCACGAAGGTGTCGCCAAGGCCGACCTTTCCGTTCTTGACGCCGCGCTCGGCAAGGTCCACACGCCGCCGAAGCTTTCCGAGGTCGATCCGAAGGAGCGTAGTTTCCTCGCGAGCGAACGTCGCGTGGGATGCCGTCCGCACGAGGGGCTGGACCCCAAGGAGGCGAAGAAGGCGTGCCGCAAGCCGATTCCGGCCGCCGCCACGACTTGTCCGTTCTGCGGCGTACGTCAGCCGGATCTCGTCAAGGTGGAGATCGACTCGGACCATGACGGCATGCCCAACGAATGGGAACTCCAGTATGGCTTCAACTCTAACGATTCCAGGGACGCCGCGGCGGATGCCGACGGTGACGGTTTCACCAACCTGGAGGAGTACGAGGCCAAGACGGACCCCAAAGACCCCAAGTCGCATCCCGACTATCTCAATTTCGTGTCGGTGCAGGGAACTCTCAAGCAGACGTTCCTCCGGTTCTACTTCAAGCAGGCGAACCCGATGCCGGGCAATACGTTCCGCCTGACGTTCCAGCGGCTTGACGCGAAGTCGAAATACGACACTATGCTCACGGCCAAGGTCGGCGATGCGATCAAGAGTCCGGACGGCAAGTTCGACACGGGCTATGTGGCCAAGAACTATTCGGTCAAGGATGTCGAGGTGCCGGCATACAAGGGTTCCAAGATGATGAAGAAGGCCAAGATCGGCTTCGTCGAAATCGAACGTGCGAAAGACGGCAAGAAGCTGATGCTGCGCGAGGGCGTGATGCGGATTCCGGTCGAGACGCAACTTGACATAGCATACGACCGCGAGGGCGGCAAGACGTTTACCGTGTTCGGCGGCGCCGAGTTTGACATACATGGCGTCAAATACAAGGTCAAGGCGCTGGACACAAAGGGCGGCAAGCCTTCCGTGACCATTGAAGAAGTTGGAACCAAAAAGCAAAAGATTCTACAAGGGACTTGATTCCGAACGCAAAATAAGGTATCATTTACAAACTTGCTAAGGAGCTTCAGATGATTGTGAAGAAAAACAAAGTCTTTTTTGGCGCGTTCTGTGTCGCAGTTGCGGTTGCCGCAACCGCTGTTGCGCAGAACGATCTTGATAATCTGTTGAATGATTTGGAGTCAAGTTCGCCAAAGAAGCCTGCAGCTACAGCCCCTGCGGCCGAGCCCGCACCTGCACCCGCGCCCGCGGCCGAACCTGCACCCGCACCCGCGCCAGCGGCCGAGCCTGCGCCTGC
>JAEEGL013634780.1_pt1 | contig 13399 bp, 8 predicted proteins | sample 9134231 | NCBI WGS metagenome assembly JAEEGL01 (sample SAMN16246548, study PRJNA631951) | gut metagenome | biome: gut microbiome; feature: rumen; material: fiber-attached | host: Bos | place: Iran: Karaj | collected 2018-10 | reverse complement strand
TTCCCTTACAAAGCCGTCGCTTTTATTTCCAAGTCCGACGACCGTGTTCCTTAATGCTCTGTCATTCATATCAAGACAGCGCTTAAATATGATCTGCCTCGTATCTATATTAAGTTCATTTCCCTGATGAATATGATTGTCGATGATCGCAGCAAGCAGGTTGTTTGCAGAGGTAATTGCATGAAAATCTCCAGTAAAATGAAGGTTCAGTTCATCCATCGGAACAACCTGCGAATAGCCGCCTCCCGCAGCTCCCCCTTTAACCCCGAAACAAGGGCCTAAAGAAGGCTCTCTTAAAGCTATGACAGCCTTTTTATTCATTCTGCCGAAAGCGCAACCAAGTCCAACTGTTGTCGTGGTCTTTCCTTCGCCGGCGGGTGTGGGATTGATTGCAGTTACAAGTATCAGTTTTCCTTCGGGATTGCTTTCGATCTTTTTAAGAAAATCATTTGAAAGCTTGGCTTTATACCTGCCGTAAAGCTCAAGATCATCATCTTCAATACCCAGATCTTTTGCAATGCGGTTTATCGGGTACAATTCGGCGCTGGTTGCGATCTCAATGTCACTTTTCATCTTATTCTCCTTACAGACTGTTAACAAAGTTCTCGTATTCTTCGGGACTCATAAGGATAGTCCTGGGTTTGGTCCCCTCATCCGGTCCGACAACATTATATTCAGACAAAGAATCCATGATCCTGGCGGCCCTGTTAAAGCCGATCTTAAATTTTCTCTGCAGCATTCCTATAGAGCATTTTCCGGATCCGACTATAATGCGTCCGGCTTCAATAAAGAATTCGTCAAATCCGGTATCCGGATCAGCTGAGGCTGATGATGACGAGCCACTCCCCTGATTGGATGCGCTTTGCGCCATGGAATCAATCTTGCTGTTTACACTGTTCTCTTCATGACTTTCAAAGCGTTGTTCCTTAAGGAAGCTGACCACATCGGAAACTTCTTTATCCGAAACCAAAGCTCCCTGAACTCTTGCAGGCTTGGTATATCCCTGGGGATAGAAAAGCATATCTCCTTTACCAAGCAGCTTCTCTGCACCGTTCATATCAAGGATCGTCCTTGAATCAACTCCCGATGATACGGAAAAAGCCACCCTTGAAGGCATGTTTGCTTTGATAAGTCCGGTAATGACATCTACGGAAGGACGCTGAGTGGCGAGGATAAGATGTATCCCCGCTGCACGTGCCAGCTGAGCCAGTCGGCAGATGGATTCTTCAACCTCTTTACCTGCTACCATCATCATATCAGCAAGCTCATCAACGATGACTACCAGCTGATACATGGGCTTGATCGGATTATAGTCTTCATCCGTCTTTGAACGGATCTTTTCGTTATAGCCCTTTATATCCCTGACACCTTCATCGGCAAATTTCTGGTATCTGTCGTTCATCTCGGATACTGCCCATGAAAGTGATGCCGAAGCCTTCTTGGGATCGGTAACCACAGGGATCAGCAGATGAGGTATGTTGTTATATACACTGAGTTCTACGACCTTGGGATCAATCATGATGAGTTTGACCTCATCGGGATTTGCCTTATACAGTATGCTTATTATAAGGGTATTAATACAAACCGATTTACCCGAGCCGGTAGCGCCGGCTATTAGCATGTGCGGCATCTTGGCTATATCCGCAACCACAACCTTTCCGGAAAGATCCTTACCGACGGCAAACGAGATCTTTGATGAAGAATCCTTAAATTCCTTTGACTCGATAAGATCCCTTAAAAGCACAGGCGTACTTTCTTTGTTCGGAACCTCAATACCTATTGCCGCCTTGCCCGGTATTGGAGCCTCTATACGTATATCCGCAGCAGCCAGGTTGAGTTTGATATCGTCTGCAAGTGAAACTATCTTGGAAACCTTTACTCCGGTCTCCGGTATCATCTCATATCTCGTAACCGAAGGGCCCTTGGAAATATCCGTAACAGTCACTTTTACACCGAAACTCTGAAGTACTTCTTCAAGCTTTGCTGCCGTAGCCTTAAGTTCCGAGATATTTCCGTTCTTTTCGGAATTACCCTTTGTAAGAAGACTGATAGGCGGAAACTTATATGGTTTCCTGGTTGCCGGTCTTTTCGGCGCGGGTTTGGGTTCTTCCTTCGGGATATCGACTCCGCTTATCACGGGTTCAGTTTTGATCTTCCTTACAGGTTTGATCTCAAAGTCTTCATCGGGTTCCTCGGCAAACGGTTCTTCCGCTCTTATCTCATTTAATCCGTCCGACTCATCTTCACTAGAAGCATCAACTCCGTGTATCTTGACATCGGTAACTGCATTTGAGAACATCTCTTCAATATTCTTAAGATTGATCTCATGCATATCATCACGCTCTTTGGAAATGGTATTGTTTTCCTCGGACACAAAATTATAAGTGGTGACTCCCGATACTTCTTTGATGAGCTTTTCATCTTCACGGGCTTCGTTCATCGCACGTTTTTCGGCATTGCGTTCGGCCCTTTTAAGCCTTTTTTCTTCAGCAAGTTCTCTCTGCCTAATTCTGTCCGAACGTACTCTCTCGGCTCTCTCATGTCCTTTTTCATAAGCCATGGACGAGCCGTCCCTGACTGTCTTTAAAAATGATTTGTCGGTAATGACGATTATGCATATGATAAGGATCACTGCCACCAGAAGTATCGTGCCTATCATATCAAGGTATCTGACACCGATATAGGCAAATACCCCGCCGATCACTCCACCTCCTTTATGATTGGTTGACGCGAAATTGTAGATATCCGAAACCGAAAGCGACAGTTCCTTGTCAGGTGCATTCCATATCAGTTCACAGCACACTGCTACCATGATGTATAGAACGATCCAGGCAATTATCTTTCTTAAGGCTATCGAATTGCCGGAATTGACAGATCCGTAAATGATCATAATTGCGAATATTATCGGCATTACGTAATTGGGAAGACCCAGAACTCCAAATGTAGCATTTGAAATAACGTTTCCAAGTGAACCGAGGATGCCGAAATTGCAAAGAAATAAAAACAGTGCGACAGCACAAACACATATCAGTACTATCTCATTCATCAGCTCTTCCGAGATCGGTTCCGTCTGAACGGAATTCCTTGAAGATCTGCTTGAAGTATTCCTGCTTTTAGAGTTTCCTGTCGATCTGGAGGAATTATTATTTTTTCTGCTTTGATTCTGTGCCATACTTCCTCTTATATATCAAAGTCATCGCCATCTGCGATATCAATATCGAAATCATCTCTGGAATCAAGGTTTAAAACATCTATTATCGGCTCAAAGCTCTTATCTGACGAGAGGGGATCGATCATTTTATCTTTGCCGGTTTTTCCCGAGCCGAAAGATCCTCCTGTGGTGATCTCCTTTAACTTGACGATATTCTCAATACCCATTCCGGCCTTGACCATACCGTCCGAGAGTCTTTCAACTATCTTGTCTCCGTTAATGATGGCAGATGCATTCTCCTTTGCTATCTGATCTATATCGAATTTAGGTGATACCCTGTCGTGTTTCTTGGGCGGTATCGGGAGAGGATTCTGAAGATATTCCACTTCTCTTCCGTCCTCAGTGATAAAGTAATCCTTGCCGAGGATGCGCTTCTGGGTAAATGCATTATCTTCACCTGCCAGATCCTTTAGTCTTTCCTCTTCGAGCATGGCCTGTCTTTCAATTTCCTTTTTACTTTCAACAAACAGATAGGCAATATTAACGAACAGGCATAAAACAAAAGCAAGAAGAAAAGTGATGGCATAATCGGATGAAAAATCCATTGCCCTGTGCGGAAGGCCCTTAAAAAGGTTTTTCCACCAGATGAACTGACCCACAATGGTATAGCCGGTATATCCGGTATATTTCATCAAAGTGAAGAACATGCCAAGGGCTGCTCCGGCTATGATAAGAAATATCTGTCCGGTCCATCTCATCATCTGATCTTTTTCTTCAAGTTCTTCCTCGGTAAGTATAAGTATCTTGTTCTTATCATCGTTTATCCTGTGATTATTCACAACCACGTAGATCATTATGATAAGAGCAAAAAATCCCATATAATTCCATGCAAGCAGAACACCGGTATATATACCGATAAAAACGACAACGCCTTCTTCTACGGAACTTTTAAACCATCCGTGAAGTCTCGTATGCCTGTAAAAAAGCGCCATCAGAAAGAAAATGATCGAAAAATGTATCATGAAAAACTGTTCAGGAGAACAGGTTTTTACTGATAAAAGCATGGCCGGAGAAAATGTAAGAAGAGTCATCATTGCCATGGTTGCCGGCATACCCCAGATTATCCTTGCCCCCCAGAATATCAGCGAAAAGGCAATCACTTCCAGAACCAGCTGCCAGATAAAGATAGTGATGATATTATTACCAAACAGCCCAAGCAATCTTGAAGCGGCGTTTGTATAGGCAAATCCGAGGCCCGATGACAGCACCTTTTCACCCTCCTCGAGCCTTATCATGGCACTGTCATAAAATCCATATGTATCCAGAACGCCGGTATAATCAAAAAGATAAAAAAGAATTCTTGATGCCGCCGCTAAAAACAGCCAAATATAAAAAATTATCCGATCTTTTCTTTTAGTCATTACCTGAATCAGATGCAGGAAAGCGCCTGCTTAAGATCATCTATGATATCATCCACATGTTCGATCCCCACAGATAATCTGATCATTCCGGGATCGATCGATGCTGCACGAAGCTGTTCATCCGATAACTGTCTGTGGGTATGCGATGCGGGATGAAGTACGCAGGTTCTCGCATCAGCAACATGTGTTACGACCGCCGCCAGCTTAAGTGAGCTCATAAACTTCTCAGCTCCGCCTCTTCCGCTCTTTAATCCGAATGATATAACACCGCATGTTCCCTTCGGCATATATTTTCTGGCCAGTTCGTAATACTTGTTTGAAGGAAGTCCAGGATAATTCACCCAGGAAACTTCCGGCTGAGCCTCAAGGAATTCTGCGACTTTCTGCGCATTATAGCAGTGTCTCTCCATTCTGAGCGCAAGTGTTTCAAGACCTATGTTGATATAAAAAGCATTCTGAGGAGCCTGACATGATCCAAGGTCTCTCATGAGGCAGGCAACAGCCTTCATTATGTATCCGCTCTTGCCGAACTTGTCTGCAAAACAGAGCCCGTGGTATGATTCATCGGGTTTGCAAAGACCCGGATATTTATCAGGGTATTTTGAAAAATCAAAGTTTCCTGAATCAACAATACATCCGCCTATGGTCAGAGCATGTCCGTCCATGTACTTTGTTGTTGCGTGTGTAACAATATCTACGCCAAACTCGAAAGGTCTGCAGTTTATGGGCGTAGGGAAAGTATTATCCACGATGAGCGGAACACCGTGATCATGAGCTGCCTTGGCAAACTTTTCAAAATCAAGGACTATAAGCGAAGGGTTTGCAACACTTTCCGCAAACACACACTTTGTATTCGGCTTAAATGCTTTATCAAGATCTTCAAGTGAAGAATCAGGATCAACGATTGTAACCTCAATGCCCTGTTTCTTAAGCGTTACGGTAAGGAGATTAAATGTTCCACCGTAAATAGAGGATGAAACCACTATATGATCACCGGCTTCGGCAATATTAAATACAGCAAAATAGTTGGCAGACTGACCGGAGCTGGTCAGCATAGCTGCCACTCCTCCTTCAAGTTCGCATATCTTCTGTGCAACCATATCATTTGTCGGATTTGCGAGTCTGGAATAAAAATATCCGGGGGCATCAAGATCAAAGAGTTTTGCCATGCTCTCGGAATCCGTATATTTGAATGTAGTGCTCTGTATTATAGGCATAACACGGGGTTCGCCGTTCTGTGGTGTGTATCCGCCCTGTATGCAAATAGTTTCTTTTTTCATTTTGTTCTCCCCTATCATTCGTCGTAGTTATGATATACTGCCTGAACATCGTCATCATCTTCAAGAAGATCAAGTGTCTTATTCAGGTTCTTGATATCCAGTTCATCCGTCAAAGAAACATAATTCTGAGGGATATATGTTATTTCCGATGAAACCATCGGGATATTATTATCTGTCATGGCTTTAAGAAGGCCGTCAAAATCCTCGGGAGCAGAAAGGATCTCAAAACTGTCATCCTCTTCGTTGAAGTCTTCGGCACCGGCATCAAGAGCCATCATCATAAGTTCATCCGAATCTCCCTCATATTCTTCTTTGTCTATTATTATCTGTCCCTTCTGATCGAACATGAAAGAAACACATCCTGTGGTTCCCATATTGCCGTAACCCTTTGTAAATGCATTTCTGACATTGGCTGCGGTCCTGTTCTGATTGTCGGTAAGGGCTTCAACTATTATCGCAACACCCTTGGGGCCGTATCCTTCGTACATTACGTGTTTATAGTTAACACCATTTATATCTCCTGCAGCTTTTTTGATACCTCTTTCTATGGTATCGTTCGGCATATTGTTGGCCTTTGCCTTCGTTATGACCTGGGCAAGCTTGAAATTGTTAGCAGGATCAGGTCCGCCCTCCTTAACAGCAACAGCTATTTCTCTTCCGATGATCGTAAAGATCTTTCCCTTTGCCGCATCATTCTTTTCTTTCTTGTGCTTGATGTTTGCAAACTTTGAATGTCCTGACATATTTCTCTCCTCATTCTGAAAACTGAAAATTTAAAAGTCGTCACTGTAATCCTTTTTATAGATGACTTCATTGTTTCTTGTATAAACCCTCGGGATTCTCTTGCCCAATTCGCATGCAAGCTCATAATTGAAGCGGCCGCTAAGATCCCCCAGTTCTTCCATGGTGATCTCTTCAGTTCCTGAACTGCCTATAAGCGTCACGAAATCCCCCTCCCTGACACTCGGGGCTTCTGTTATATCTACCATCAGCTGATCCATGCATATCCTGCCGAGTATCGGGCATCTTACGCCCCCCGCAAGAACATCAGCCTTATTTGACAGCATTCTGGGATATCCGTCCCCGTAGCCTACGGTTACGGTAGCAACCCGCATCTTTCTGTCACTTACAAATGTTCCTCCGTAGCTTATCGGTGTACCCGGTTCAACCTCCTTGATAAATACGATCTGCGAGTACAGCGAAAGAACTTTCTTCAGCGGGACCTTATCCTTGGATACTTCATCGGACGGCCATAATCCATACAGGATAATGCCGGCTCTGACAACATCATAGTTCGCTTCCGGATATTCGATGATCCCTGCCGAATTTGAAATGTGCCTGACGGGAATGCGGTATCCGAGTTCCTTTTCGATCCTGTCTGTAAATTCAGCGTACTTTTCAAGCTGAAGAACGGTCGGTTCTCTTCCTGTTTCATCAGCTCTTGCCAGATGCGTGAAATCTCCCTCTACAATGAGTTCATCATAGGAAAGGGCCTTCCTGACAAATTCAAGTCCTTCGTCATCCGGTGTGATACCTATACGCCCCATTCCTGTATCCACTTTAATGTGTATCCTGGCTTTATACTTGTACTGAGTTGTACTGAGTCTTCGGCATTCAGCCGCCAGTTTTTCAAGTGTATCATATCTGAAGACAGTAAGGGATATATCCTTAAGTATCAGTTCTTCATATGCATTCGGAAATGTATAACCAAGGATAAGAAGCGGTTTGGTTATACCGGAATTTCTCAGTATGAAAGCTTCATCAGAGGTAGCAAGCGCATATCCGTAAAGCCTGTCATTCTGTTCAAGCTCTCTTGCTATCGGGATAGCCCCATGACCGTAACCATCGGTCTTAAGCACAGCCAGAACCCTGGTTTCGGGCTTTAATACCTTTACGATGTTTTCAAAGTTTTCCCTGACTGCATCCAGATTGATCTTAGCGTAAACTCTTTGGTATTCTTCAATATTCATTTTAACGATGTGTCCTTATATGTCATATCAAAGATCTCTATTACCTCTGCACCGAAAATATCGTGCATATATGAATAGATCTCCTGATTTTTGGTTTCCATGTCCTGTTTGCGTACGAGCTTCTTTTTAAGCTCTATCCTGATCTGCGAGATCCATTTTGCGGTTTCTGTTATCTCAGCCTCGTTCTCTTTCATGAGGTTATAACAGTCATCCATAAGTTCGACCATGAGTTTCTTATTAACCTCATCGATCATCTTGGGAAGATCGATTATATCATCTTCGTATTTTTCGATCTTTTCATTACACTCGGCAATAAGCCGGGTATTATCCTCTGCTTTCTTTTCCTTTTCAGCCTCGGAAGAATCCGAGTTCTCATCGGCGTTTTCGACTATCTCCTGCATCAGTTTCTTTTTGAGTTTTTTGATCTCCTTGATCTCGGTATTAGCCTTACCCTGAGCCTTAAGCAGATCATTGAGTTCCTCCTCAAGAGAAGACATTTCATCAGTCTTTCCGATGGCATCGGTAAGATTATGAAACTTCTTGTCGATGGTCAGTATAGGTATGTTTTTACCTGTAAGGGCATTTTTAAACTTGTTTTCTATATCAGCCATATCATTTAATCGTCAGGATTTTCTTCCTTGTATCTGTTTATGTTATAACTGAGTTTCATGAGCGAATCGGACAAATGGACATTCTCAACCTGAACGCTGTCAGGTACATTAAGATCAACATGTGCAAAGTTCCAGATACCGCTTATTCCCATCTTTGAGAGTTTCTCGGCAACATCGGGAGCACCGGTCTTGGGTATGGTCAGCACGGCAATATCGATATCATTATCCTTAACAAACCCCTCAAGTTCTGACATGGGCATGACTATCATATCGGAAACCTTTTTACCTATAACGGACTCATCATTATCAAAAACGCCCTTGAAAACAAAGCCACGCCTGGCAAAATTCATATAGTTTGCCAGTGCCTGACCTAAATTCCCGGCGCCTATAAGAATAAGGTTATGCGTATGATCCATGCCAAGTATCTTTCCTATCTCATCATACAGATACTCGACATTATATCCGTAACCCTGTTGTCCGAAGCCACCGAAATTGTTGAAGTCCTGCCTGATCTGGGAAGCCGTGACTTTCATAAGAACAGAAAGCTCCTGTGAAGATATTCTCTCCACATTGTTATCTTTGAGTTCACCCAGATATCTGTGATATCTCGGAAGACGGCTTATAACGGCTTGTGAGATGTCTTTGTTGTCCATTCTGCGCTCCAATTATACTCTGTTTAATTCTAGTATAATGTGAAATTATTGTCAATGTGAAACACTAAAAGTTGTGGGACATAAACGATCGATACACAATATAAGCAATGGTGTTAATAACTAAAACCACCTGACATTTCCATGGCGAACATTATGTGCCAAAAGGATATGTCAGGTGGATCTCATTTATATCGCAATGATTGCTTATCCGTTAGGATAACTTTATTATGCAGTTATCTGACAGTTATGTCGGTTTTCTTATCTTCTATGGCGAATGTATATCTGCCGGGAAGGAAAACACGGCGTCCATCCTCAAGAACGGTCGTAAGTGAATATCCGCTTACAGGAAGGGAAACTGTTGTACTCTCCCCTTTCTTAAGATATATGTGTTTGAATGCACAAAGACTCTTTATCGGCTGATCATCAGGATCAAGGGCACCGACAATATCACCTGTCGACAGACCGTTTGATGTCTTCTCCGAAGGATGCTTGTCAACAAAAGCAAGGATACTGTATGCACCGTTGCGATCTCCTGTGTTTTTAACGGTTACCCTGAGCACTGCAGCATCTTCCTGCAGTTTGAAATAATCATCCTCTTCAGACGGAATATATCCTGTCGTTTCTACCGTAAGCTCAGTCTCAAACTGTGTATAGCTAAGTCCGTAACCGAACGGATAAAGCACATCTCCCTTAAAGTATCTGTAGGTTCTGCCCTTCATCGAATAATCGGTAAACTCCGGCTGCGTTCCGTCCTTATAAAAAGTAACAGGTAATCTGCCACAGGGATTGATCCTTCCAAACAGTGCCTCTGCCAGTGCTATTCCACCAAAGCCTCCCGAATACCAGCAATCCAAAATAGCGTCAACATCATTTTTTAGGAACGATATATCAATAGCAGAACCGGCATTTAGCACTACAATGACCTTTTTGTTTCCTGCCTTGGCTTCTTTGATAACATTATTGGCCAGACGGATCTGTGAGTCGGGAAGCATCAGTGAAACCTTATCACCGGAGGCAAACATGTTACCGGTATCTCCCTCTTCTCCCTCTATCGTTGCATCAAGTCCCAGACACAGTATCACCACGTCCGAATTTCTGGTGACAGCAACGGCTTCAGCCATCCTGTCATCCTTTTTGGCCAGGTTGCTGAACGAATCTTTAAAAAGATGTGCTCCGTCAGAGCAAAGTACCCTGCATTTGGTAAGTCTCTTTATTCCTTCAAGATTGGTAACATATTCAGATGCTGTTCCGAAATAGTTACCCTCCAGAACACTCCTTAGATTTGATGTGGGACCAATAACTCCTATCGTTTCATAATCATCCTCGTTAAGCGGGAGAACTCCGTTGTTTTCAAGAAGTACTATAGATCTTCTGGCTGCCTCAAGTGACAGTTCATTGTTCTCGGGGCTGTCATTTTCAAGATAGCTTATCCTGTCATATACAGAGGTTTTATCCTCTGCCTCTTTTTCGCTTCGAGGCAGTATGCCCAGTTTCATCCTGGTCTTCATGAGTCTTACACATGCTCTTCTCATATCCTCTTCGGTAATGAGTTTATCTTTAAGCGCTCCCAATATGCAAAGATATGTGTTACCACAGTTAAGATCACAGCCGGCATTAAGTGCCATAGCGGCAGATTCAGCAGGAGTGTTGGTTATCTTATGGTTCTCATGAAAATCTCTTATTGCCCAGCAGTCAGACACAAAGTGTCCCTCAAATCCCCATTTTTCGCGAAGATTTTTCCTGATAAGCGTATCGGATCCGCAGCATGGTTCATCATTTGTCCTGTTATAGGCACCCATAACGGATTCTACTTTTCCTTCTTTAACAGCGGCTTCAAACGCAGGAAGATATGTTTCCTCCATGTCTTTGGGTGTAGCCTTGGCATTAAAGTGGTGTCTTTCCCCTTCAGGCCCTGAATGCACGGCATAATGCTTCGCGCATGCCGCCACCTTCAACGTGTCACATTCGGGATAGTTCTCAAGTCCCTGCAGGCCTTTAATAAAGGCTACTCCGAGTCTTGATGTCAGATAAGGATCCTCGCCGTAGGTTTCATGCCCTCTGCCCCATCTGGCGTCCCTGAATATATTTATATTAGGCGACCACATAGTCAGGCCCTTGTATATATCCCTGTCTCCAATCTTTGATATCTCATTGTATTTTGCTCTGGCCTCTGTGGATATCACTTCGGCGATCCTTGTTAAGAATTCATCATCAAACATCGCTGCCAGTGCGATAGCCTGCGGAAACACTGTTGACACACCGGCTCTTGCTACTCCGTGGAGTGCTTCGTTCCACCAGTTGTAAGCAGGTACTCCGAGGCGTTCTATAGCTTCAGCATCGTATTTTAACTGTTTGGCCACTTCCTCAATGGTCATTTTCGAAACCAGTTCTTTTGCATCCTTCTCAATTTGTGACATAAAATAATCTCCTTTTTAAGGTTAATAAAGAGGTCTTCCTTTTTCGTCTTCTATGAGAGTTTTTCTGTAGAAATATGAATTGATGACATCGCGCCATTCCTTTGAATGAGCTACCTGATGCTCAAAGCGGGCAAAAACTCTTTTAAATGAATCATTATCGATCAAGCCCTGTAATTCGTCCCACAGTCTGGCCATTTCTTCAGCATCCTCGGCCCCCTCGAAATGAGTATCATAAATATGCTGAATGACCGTTTTACCGGACTTCAGTTTATAATCATACGGAAGCTTATGGAAGAACAGTTCCAGTTCATCCGGAGTTGTCTCAGGTTTTTCGTACATTGAGGCATTTGGCTCATTATATAATGTTGCATACCCCGTTCCCTCTGAGTTTCTCTCCAGTCCTATCGTTTTACAGGTAGCCTTGTGATAGGTCCCCCAGCATGAATACTCATAGCCGTCGGGATCCGGACCGTAGTGCTGATTGGGGCTGACCATCCATCCGATTCCCAAAGGTGCAGAATATTTTTCATATGCAGGCCATGACATCATCAGTATCTTAAGGATATTATTTACGACCTTTCCGTCATTGCCAAATGTCAGTCGGATCCACTCAAGTGCTATCTCCTCGCTTCCAAGCGACGGATCAAATGAGAGTCTGCCAAACCCGTAGAGATTTGCAGCTGCAAGATCGTGACCAGTCCAGTTATCATCATTTCCTGTATTTGTAACAGCACACATCCCGCTGTATCTGTATCCATAGGTTTCACCGGAAACAACATCCCTGACGCGGGATCCTTTGCCCTTTTTATCCGTTGCATATGTTTCAAACTCAAGGACTTCCTTAAACCACGGAATAAGATAGCATACATGTCTTTGCTGTCCGGTATATTCCTGAGCTATCTGGAATTCTATCATCTGGTTGGTATTGGGCATCTTGCCAAAAAGAGGCGTTACAGGCTCACGGATCTGGAAATCCATGGGACCGTTCTTTATCTGCAGCACAACATTATCTTCAAAGCTGCCGTCAAGGTCATGGAAATAATCGTACGCCGAGCGCGCGCGGTCGGTCTTAAGATCTCTCCAGTCCTGCTGGCAGTTATAGACAAAGCATCTCCATATAATGATGCCGCCGTGCTTTATAATAGCCCTGGCGAGCATATTGGCGCCTTCTGCCTGATTCCTTCCATATGTAAAAGGTCCGGGTCTTCCTTCAGAATCGGCTTTTACCAGAAAGCCGCCAAGCTTTGGAACAGATGCATATACCTCATCAAACTTTTTCTCCCACCATCTTATCACCTTATCATCAAGCGGGTCAGCGCTTTCAACATCCGGATCATCGATAGGCGCTGCATAATTAAGGCTCAGATACAGCTTTACTCCGAATGATGAAAACAATATCGAAAGGTCCCTTACTTTATCAATAAATCTGTCGTTTATCAGATCACAGGCAGCTCCCTTGACATTAACATTGTTAATAACAACACCGTTATATCCCAGCGAGCAAAGTATCCTCGCATAATCCCTGGTCCTCTCGTTGATAATAAGGTCATTGTCCTTAAAGAAAAATGAATCACCGGAATAACCTCTTTCTATGGATCCATCCATATTATCCCAGTGATTCAGCATACGAAGCTTGTTGGCAGGAATCTCTGTCACATTGATATCTTCCCCGTCATTTAGCCTGTACAGGGCGATAAATCTGAACGAGCCAAATATAAGGCCGTTTTCGGTATTTGCTTCTATCTTGTATCCCATTACCGATGTACTTATCCGATAACCTTCGTCATTCAGTGATCCATCGTTAATAAGTTCAAGTACTATATTCAGGTTTTTAAGAAAAGCACATGATTTAAGTTCATTAACAGCGTTTTGAACGATCGGGCTGTCCTTAAGATT
>JAEEGL013259958.1_pt1 | contig 13399 bp, 5 predicted proteins | sample 9134231 | NCBI WGS metagenome assembly JAEEGL01 (sample SAMN16246548, study PRJNA631951) | gut metagenome | biome: gut microbiome; feature: rumen; material: fiber-attached | host: Bos | place: Iran: Karaj | collected 2018-10 | reverse complement strand
GCAGCGCAGGCTCTATATATGTCGGTTGCTTCAGGATGCGCCTGTTCCGTTACGATACCACGAACGGCACCCTTGAAAGCGTGGATGGCTTCCGCTCAGAAGCGCCTGTGTCGAGTATTACAGCAAGGTCGGATACAGAACTATGGGTCGGCACTGAAGGCGCAGGTCTTTACCTGTTCAATACGGTCTCAAAGGAAAACAGACGCCTCGCCAGCAATCCCATCGATCGCGTGAGGGCCCTGTGCTATGACCTTGACGGAAGGCTTTGGATAGGCGGACGTACCGGACTTGGCATTTATAACGAACACGACGGGGGAAAACTCCAGATGGTCGGGATGATGCCCCAGCAACCCGACGGGCTCAGTTACGAATCGGTAAAAGCCCTCTTCAGGGACACACAGGGCGGTATCTGGGTAGGAACTTATTTCGGAGGAGTCAATTACTGGCATTCTATACGCGAGAAATTCCGCAACATAACGCCCCTCGCCATAACCAGCCAGAACGCCAACAAGATTGTCAGCACCATATCCCTGTCGCCGGAAGGAGACATATGGCTTGGTACTAACTCTGGCGGCATCTCACTTTATGATCCCGACACCGGAATCCAGAGTTGTCCCGATGACATCCGTGCGATGGCCGGGATAAGGAGCGACGACATAAAGGCCATATGGTTCTCCCCGGACAAAAGGAGGGTGTTCATCGCCACGCACGGAAGCGGAACCGCCGTTTTGGACCGCCGCAACGGAAGGATAACCCGCATCAACAGGCCGGTAGACGTCTACAGCATCATAGGGCTGCCGGACGGACGCATGCTACTGGGTTCACTCGCAGGTCTGTATGAAATGGACCCGGACAGCTATGCCATGAAAAAGATCTCCTGCACATCGCGCCTGTTCAGGATCTACACCCTGCTGAGCGACAAGAGCGGACGTATCTGGGCAGGGGGGAAAGACGGACTGAACGTTTTCAGCCAGACCGCTGACGGTAGTTTCAGCAACGTCACGCCCGAAGAATTCAGCGCTGTCAGGCAGGTGCTTTGCATCCATGAAGCCGCCGACTGGACGATATGGATAGGAACGATGGGTGGATTATGGGTTTATGACCGTAAGAATGGCCGGCTTTCAAAGGTCTCGACAGGAGGAAGATTGGATTCCGCATCAGCCCTCTCCATTGAAGGAGATTCGTTCGGGAGGCTATGGATAGGCACTTACCAGGGCATTTTCTGCTATAATCCAGCTACGGGAGAGGAACGTCAATATTCTGAGAAGGACGGTCTGGAAGGCCGTCAGTTCAGCAATAACGCAAGTTGCCGTACGTCTTCCGGGCTGATGGCTTTCGGCAGCATCAACGGGCTGACCCTGTTCAATCCAGAATCCATCAAACCGAACTTGTATTCCCCTAAGGCCGTCATCTCGGGGATGCAGCTTTACGGGAAGCCTGTCCATCCCGGTGACGAGACCGGAATACTGACTGAAAGCATCTCCAAAACGTCCTCCATACGGCTGAAGCATAATCAGAATACAATCAGTTTCTCATTCTCCGTCCCTAACTACATTTCAGGACAACACAACAGTTTCTCTTACCGGATGGAAGGAGCGGACAATGACTGGACCACGACCACCCGGAACCGGAGCACAACATATTCGCATCTCGGAAAGGGTCATTACAGGTTCAACATACGTGTAGCGAACAATGACGGGTTATGGTGTCCTGCAACAACCACGCTGGATATAAGGGTGATGCCAGTATGGTACAAGTCGACTTTCGCAGAGGTAATCTTCCTGCTGCTCCTGCTCTCAGCAGCGTTCTGGACTGTTAAGTCAGCATTCATCAGGCAGAAATCAGAGAACGAGCTGCGAATCAGGAAACTGAACGAAGCGCATCAGGAGGAGGTCAAGAGGATGAAGGCGCTCGCATATTCCGAGAACGGATCGATCTCTGAATCGGACGAAAAGCTTATCCTCCGGGTCCTTGACCTGCTTGAGCAGAACATTTCAAATCCGGAATTTTCCGTGAGCGGTCTTGCCTCTCTTATGAACATGAGCCGATCCAACCTTAATCTCAGAATAAAGGCAGCCACCGGGGCATCTCCGCTGGACCTGCTCCGCAAGTACCGCTTCAACGAGGCGTGCCGTCTTCTGAAGGAGGGTAATCTGACAATAGCCCAGGTCAGCGACCGTACCGGGTTCTCATCTCCGTCTTATTTCACTGCGAGTTTCAGGGACTATTTCGGTTGTTCTCCATCCGAATTCCAGGACAAGAAGTAAAAATCTAAACACTTTTCGACAAAACCTAAACTTTTCATACAAAGCCTAAAGAAAAATTCGACAACAGTCAGTGGTCTTCAAGTCGCAATTACGTAACTTTGCGAAGACCATATAGACTGGAATGAGAACACTAAGATTTTATACCCTGCTCGCTTCCCTGCTACTTCTCCCGGTGTTGTCCGGGTGTGTCAAGGAAAACGAGAATAAATTCAGCAATATCAGCAACACGGACGACAAGCCGAAGCCGACGGACCCCACAGGTCCTACCGACCCTTCCGGCCCCGGCGAGTCCACTTACACCCCTACTGCGGAAGACCTGGCTGTTGACAGAACCCTGTTCGACATGCTGAACTGGAACTATGAACCGCTCAAGGAGGTGAAGGCCCTCTATGACGCCAAGAAGTATAAACTGGCATCTGAAGCCCTTCTGTACTATTTCAAAAACCGGAAGGAAGTCGTTAATCCGGAGGTTACCCTTCCAGTGGTTTCCATCACTAACGCCGGTCTCCAGATGGCCAGCGACGCGCTGAAGGAAAATGGCTACAGGTTCTGCGTCCATGCTGGTTATTTCTATGAGAGCGTCACGGGTGGTATATACAAATACTATAGTTTTACCGGCACGGACGGGGGCATCAACTGGGAATTCGAGGCCCCCGGCTCAGGAACAGAGTTCAATCAGAAACACTGGCATTACTGGTTCTACTGGTTTGCCCAGGCATACTGTTACACCAAGGACGAGAAGTACTTCCAGGCCTGGAAAGACCAGTACTCCGACTGGATGGAAAAATACCCCTGCCCTTCCACGGGAAAGCGGACATACTCTTCCAAGGTCGGCTCTTACGGCTACAAATCCTGGAGCGAACTCGCGATGGCCACCCGAATCGACCGCCAGTCCGCCCTGTTTGAGTATTTCAAATCCTCCCCCGGTTTCGATTTTAACTGGCTCACAGTTTTCCTGACCGCATACGCGGAAACGGTGGACTACAGTATGTCCCATCTATACTACGCCGAAGACAGTAATATCCGTTTCGCCCAGTACAAGAGCCACTGCCTTGCAGGATGCTTTTTCCCTGAGCTATCCAGGGCGACTGCTTGGATTACCGCCGGCGCTGATGCAGTAGGAGGCTATTTCAATACTTCATTCCGGGATGACGGGTGCCTTGTTGAACTCGACATGGGATACCACTCCGGGGAAGTTGAGAACTACAGGCTCGTCTACAATGCGGCCCAGGCCAACGGAAAACTGGGACGATTCCCGGCCAACTATCTCAGCAATCTGCGCAAGGCATGCACCATCCTTGCCGACTACATCTATCCCAATTTCCAGTGGGAGTGCTTCAACGACACCAAGCAGCAGACCAAGAGTGTCACACAGCGATGGATGCGTTACTTCTCCTCCATGTTCCCGGAAGACCAGAAGTTCCTCTGGCTGTCCACTGACGGGGCTCAGGGGACGAAGCCGACCCAGACACTTTGCGAGTACCGTACCTCAGGTTACTACATGTTCCGTTCCGACTGGGCCCCGGACGGAATGATGCTTATCTACAAGAACAACTACAATCCGAAGAACATGTGGCACGCGCACAGGGATAACGGAAATATCAGCCTCTACTGCAAAGGTCGCCTGTTTATGCCAGGATCGGGATCCTATACCTACGGAGACGGTGCCGGAGGCTCCCTTGACGCAGCCCGCGCCGAACACCAGGCTTTGCGCAACCACAACACCCTCTCCAAGAACCTGACAGACATAGGCACTTCCAGCAGCGTCGGGAGGTATCTGACATCATACAGCCAGGACGGCATCGACTGCGTCGTGGCGGAGAATCCTTCCTATTCAGACCTGACCCACAGGCGCAGCGTCTGGATGGTGGACAAGTCTTTCTTTGTCATCACCGATGCAGCGTACGGCTCATCGAGCGGCTCGACCGTAAACCTCAGTTTCCACCTCTGCCGTGACACCTCAGGATCCCTCGGAGAGAACGTCGTCGTCGCCGACGACGGCAGCGCCTCGCACACATACGGAGTCCACACCGTATTCACCGACGGCAACAATATGATATTCAAGACGTTCAGCGAGACTACCGCAGGCTTCAGCGGAGAAACAGGAAGTTCCTGGTACTCCGAGACTATCGGTCAGAGGCAGTCCCGTAAGTTCTACCGCGTCAATGTCACGAAGGCATCCGCTTCGGTGACCCCGCGCTTCATCACGGTCATCTGCCCTTGCTCCAACGCATCTTCCATCAGCATAGACGCGTCATTCACCGACGGCGGCTTCAAGTCTTCCGGAGAGAGCCTGAAAGTGACCGTCAACGGAAAAACATACAACTTGTCTTATTCACTATAAACTGATAACGGCTTATGAGAAAGCTCATCCCAATCTTGGCCGCGCTTTCCTGCCTGCTGGTTTCCTGCAAGCCGGACGGCGTGGTTGACAATTCCTTCGCCCTGTACTACGCAGGTGTGACGGAAATATGTCCGGGAACCAACATCACGGTAACGCCGACCTGGCACGGGCCCACCCCGTCAGATTTCTCAATCAGCGGAGTACGTTTTAACGGTCAGCCATACCAGACTGACTGCTTCAGCGTGGATCCTGACAAAGGAATATTTTCCGCGCTGGGAACAGACGGCCTTCCTACCGGGAAATACACCATCGACATTACCTGCCGTGGCGGAAGCGAGACACGCGTCTTCGAAAAGGCTATCGAATTCACCATGATGAAACCGGTACCTGCGGGCATCTTCCTCGATCCAAGGACCATAGAGGCCGATCTCGCTGACATCATCGTCGCAGAACCGGTCAATCCCCTCCCCACCGCGAAGATCACGACCGACGGCAATAACCATGTTTCGATTAAAAAGTACCTGATCGCCAACGTCTACCGCAACGGAGAACTTGTGGATGACTGCAAGAAATGGTTCAAGGTCTCTTCCGACGGAGTATTCTCAATCGTATCCGGAACGGAAGATTTCATGCCTGGTATCTACGTCTTCGACTTCAAGTTGACAACCTATGCCAGCGGCGAGGATGCCGAGGAAGGAATCTTCATGAACGCCCTGAAACTCAACGTCAAGAGCAAACCGCTTGCACTGACCTACAAGCCCGCGTCCATGAAAGTCGAGGAGGGTTACGGCGGAAAGAGTTCCGCTCCTGTCCTGAAGGGATCTCCCGTTGGATTGACCTGGGCCGTCAAGTCAGTCACTCCGGACAATGGAATCGCCATCTCGATTGACGAGGTGACGGGAGCCATTAAGTTCCCCGAGGACAGTCCTGCCAAGATGGGAGAATCCTACTCGGTAAGCGTCACCGTCACCAATGAGTATGGTTCTACCGACTTTGAGAATGTGTTTACATTCAATGTAATAGACTTTATCCGACCGATAACGGTATTCAGTTACGCCGACGTTCCCGAGAAGATATCCGGCGTCGCGGTGACCAATGCCGTGACCGAAGTTGACGGTGATGAGGTTTCGTTCCTATTCAAGGACCTTCCTGAAGGGCTTTCCGGCCTTACGATAGATTCAGAGACCGGAACGGTCAGTTGTGCCAAAGGTACTGAACTCGAACCCGGCAACTGGACCGTGACCGTCATCGCGAGGAACATGAAGGGTGACGTGGAAGCATCCTTCGCCCTCCCCGTAAAGAAGAATCCCTACAAGTTCACCACTGTATTCTGGGGCAACAACATGGGGCTGACTCCTGAAGAGGACTACGGCAACCAATTCCGCTCATACTGGGACGACGAACCCATAGTAATTCCCGTGAAATACAGCGACATACCCGACGGACAACCGGTCAAATTCAAATACCAGTACGGCTACCAGTATTCCAGCTGCCGGACCGGAGTGTCCGTGGATGCCAACACCGGAACTGTCACGCTCTACCCCACCAAGCATATCATAGAACACTACACCGACCACGACAACCACTACTATTACTCCAAGACCGACTACGTCTCCAACCGCGTCCATGTCGGCTGGATAACCGTAACGGTCGGAGGCAACGACGAGGCTGCAGTATCCAAGATATTCCCATTCTTCATCCAGCATGTAGGCTATTCCGGCAACCGGACCGGCCTCACCGACGGAAAGGAGCATGAGCCAGTCACCCAAGTGGATATGGAATATGCCTAGCAGGTCCTTTACACTCCATTCGTGCTTCGGGTGAATCCCAAGAAAGGCGGGCGCAGCGCTATCCCTGCAGTAACCCATCTGGACGGCCGTGACGTGACAGGCTTCACTCTCGACTACCGCCGCGGATTCTGCTACTACAACTTCTACGGCCCAGTAGAGCATGCCGGTGCCAATATAAATAACGGCCAGATGTCCGCCTCCAACAAGAACCTGCTCTACACCCTTTGGGGCAATTACGCCTCTGCGACCGGTACGGTCATCAACGTCGGCGCTGCGGGTGCGATAGGCTACTGGGCGAACAAGAACTATCTGCGCAACTGGCTGGGCCACACTGCCTGCTACGTTGATGCGAGCGACCTCAGCGTCGTGGTCAATCCTGAGAAATGGATGGATGACAACGGCTATGCCAACGGAGCTTTCGTCGCCAACATGGCATTCAACCTCAACAACAACGATCCTTCGGCCAACTCCAACACCACCATGCAGGTACTGCCGATAATCGTGTGGTTGGACGACACGTTCAACAAATAAAATATGACCGCCATGAGAAAGACTGCAATATTCGCCTTACTGTTCATGCTGACCGCAGCCTTGTGCTCGGCCCAGCAGAAGATGATAGACATAAGCGGTACCGTCCATGACGAGAACGGCAATCCCCTCCCCGGGGCTGTCGTGGTCATAGACGGAACCAGGACCGGTTCCACCACCGACGCCGACGGCCACTACAAGATCACGGCACCGAGGAACTCAGTCCTCTCGTTTACATATATTGGTTATAAGGAAGAAAAGGTGCCCGTGGGAAGCGAGACGGAGATAACAATCGCTCTCACGCCCGACACCACCTTCCTTGACGAAGTTGTCGTCGTAGGATACGGAACCATGAAGAGGAGTGACCTTACGGGAGCCGTTTCTTCGGTGAGTTCCAAGGCTATAGCCAACTTTAAGACCGCTTCTGTGTCCGATGCCCTCGCCGGGCAGATCGCCGGAGTGAACATCACCTCGGCTGACGGAACTCCGGGAGGAGGCTACGACATAAAGATCAGGGGCCTCGGAACCGTCAACGGAGATGCTTCACCTCTGTTCATCGTGGACGGCTTTGAAGTTGCCAACATCGACTACCTGGCCAATCAGGACATCGCCTCCATCGAAGTGCTGAAAGACGCCTCTGCCGCGGCTATCTACGGATCCAGGGCGGCCAACGGCGTGGTCCTGGTCACGACCAAATCCGGTCATGAAGGGCGCACCGAGGTCTCTTACAACGGATCGGCCACCTACCGGACCCTGTCAAAGCATCTCGACGTGCTGAATCCTTATGACTACGTCAAACTCCAGGTGGAAGTCAACCCCAGCCGCTACGGCGAGCGCTATTACCGCACGGGGAACGATTCCAGTGGCAATCCCTACCTCTACCAGAGCCTGGAGGACTACACCGGCGTCCCCGGAATAGACTGGCAGGACGAGGCCTTCCGTCCCACATGGTCCCAGAACCACGACGTCAGCGTGCTTGGCGGCAACAGGGACACCCAGTATGCCATGTCATTCTCCCATTTCGATGAGGAAGGTATGTTCGAGGGCAGCGGATTCGCCAAGAACAACGCCCGTCTGAAATTCAGCCAGAAACTCAACAAGTATCTGAAACTGGACGCTTCCATAAACTACACCCTTACCAACAGGACCGGGATAGGCACGGGTGGAAGCACCCTCTCGAACATCCTGGGCTACCGTCCCACAGGAGGCCTTTTTACGTCGGACTATCAGCTCCGGTTCAACTCCTATGACCCCATCCTCGAGCAGACCGGACTCGCAAACACTAACTATTTCAATCCTATCCTCAACGCCTCCAAGATCGACACCAACACCCGTCGTGAGCAATGGATAGGGACTGCGGCCCTCACGGTCATTATCAAGAAAGGGCTGACATTCAAGACCTCAGGCGCGTACAATGTCTTCAACCAGAGATACAACATCTTCTACCGCGACGGTTCCGCCCAGGCGGACAGGGGCGACGGCCCTTACGGCACAGCCACCGACGCCCGCCAGATGCGCTGGTCTTTCAACAACGTGCTTACGTGGTACCCCAAGCTTCCGAAGGGACATTCCTCCAACATCGTGGTCGGACAGGAGATGACATACGCCAAGACTGAGAATTTCAGCGGAACTTCCACCGAATTCCCTATGGATGACCTGGGAGTGAACAACCTCGGGCTCGGCGCGACCCCGACTTCCGTGACCACAAGCGTCACTGACCGGGGAAGGCTGTCATTCTTCACGAGAGGTACCTACAACTACAAGAACCGCTACCTGCTGACCGCCACATTGAGGGCTGACGCTTCCACAGTTTTCTCGGCGAAGCATAAATGGGGCTTTTTCCCCTCCTTCGCACTCGCCTGGAACATGGCTAACGAGGAATGGATGAAGAGCTTTGACAAGATATCAAATGCCAAACTCAGGATAGGATACGGGACCGTCGGTAACGACAACATCTCTTCCTACCTTTCCCTTAACCTCCTGAACGACGCCAAGTACGGTTACGGCTCCAAGCAGGTGACTGTCCTCTACCCTTCCCAGCTGCCGAACGAGGACCTCAAGTGGGAGGGACAGACGACCACCAACCTGGGCCTGGACCTCGGATTCTTCAATAGCCGCCTGAACGTCACCCTGGACCTCTTTAACAAGGATTCCAAGGATCTGCTTCTGGCCCAGAGCCTTGCTCTCAACACAGGCTTCTCCTCCCAGTGGCAGAACATAGGAAAGATACGCAACCGAGGGATCGAGCTGACTGTCAACTCGATCAATGTCAGCAAGCGGTTCTTCTCCTGGACTTCCGACTTCAACATCTCCTTCATCAGGAATACGCTCGTTTCCCTGCTGGAAGGAGACGATCATCTATACTCCCGTTCAGGATTCAACTCCAACTTTGCCAGCTACGACTATATAGCCCAGGTGGGAGCCGCTGTCGGTAACATGTACGGATATGTCTTCGACGGAATCTACCAGTACTCCGACTTCAACGTAACGCCTGACGGCCAGATGGTCCTGAAACCCGGCATACCCGACATCAGCGATCACGCCGGCACCAACGTCCGGCCGGGATTCGTCAAGTACAAGGACGTCTCCGGTCCCGACGGGAAACCGGATGGAAAGATCACTGACGAGGACCGTACGATTATCGGCAACGGACAGCCCGACTGGTACGGAGGCCTGACCAACACTTTCTACCTCTATGGCGTGGACCTCAGTTTCCTTCTGCAGTTCACCGTCGGAAACGACGTCTACAACGCCCAGAGGATGTACAGCACCCAGACCAAACTCGAGATGATGAACTCACTTGGAGAGGTGAGGGACCGCTGGACAGCCCAGAATGCATCCAACAAAGTTCCTTCCACGGACGGATACGTCTCCTACGATGTCTATTCCCGCTTCATCGAGGACGGTTCATTCCTGAGGCTGAAAAACATAACGATGGGATACACCATTCCCGAAAAGTTCACGCGAAAGTATGGCGTTGCCAAACTGCGCTTCTATGCCACGGCCCAGAACCTCTGGTGCCTGACCCGTTACAGCGGCTTCGACCCCGAGGTCAACATGTTGAACAGCAACCTTATGCCTAGCTTTGACTACGGGGCATATCCAAGGAGCAGGGCATTTACCGGGGGCGTTGAAGTGAGATTTTAATCAACGGAGGACAAAGCAATGAAAAAGACCATATTGATATTCGCAGCCATCGTTTCGGCAGCAGTTTCATGTGATTTCCTCGACGAGAAGAGCTGGAGCAAAGTGGACGGTTCACAGTATGTGACCAACTCCAAACAGGCCGAGAGCGAACTCTTCGGCCTCTACAGGGTTCTCTGCGACAAAGCCATCTACGGCCAGTACCTCAACATGATTTTCGAACTCCCGACGGATGAGGCGAAGATCCAGGGTAATTCCCTTGTCGGAGCCAGGTTGGAAGGGAGCAACGCCTACAACAGTTCGGACTCCTATGTCCAGGCCGTTTGGGCCGCCCTCTATGAAGGGGTTTACCGCTGCAACAGTTTCCTTGAAACCATGGACCGCAACCTCCCAGACTTCCCCGAGAACCAGATCGATGAAGGGAAGATCCAGGTCGCAGAAGCCAAGTGCATCAGGGCCCTGCTGAACTTCGAACTCGTGCGCCGCTTCGGCCACGTTCCCCTGATGACCTCCACCAAGGAATCTTCACAGCATCCCAGGACCTTCAAGCAGGCCGACCCGGTGGATGTCTACAAGGCCGTGGAAAAAGACCTTCTGGATGCTATCGAGGCACTTCCCTATGCCACGGACGACAACATCCGCCAGTCGAACAACTGGCGTTTCTCCAAGGGCGGCGCGCTCGGACTTCTCGCGAAGGTCTATGCCACCTGGGCCGGATACCCTATCCAGGACGCAACCAAATGGCAGAAAGCCGCCGAAACCGCCGGGACGCTGATTGAATCCGGGAAGCACTCGCTGCTGCCTGACTTCGACGACCTTTGGAAGAACTCCGGAGCCAGCATCTGGAATCCTGCCGAGAGCCTCATAGAGGTCAGTTTCTATGCACCGAAGGCACAGTCCGGAATGAACGGCTGCGTCGGGAAATTCAACGGGGTCGTATCGGAGATTGACGCAGTACGCGCACGTTACAACATAGGCCTCACCTCCGTCATGCCCACCTTCATCCAGGAATGGGTCACACACGCGGGAGACCTGCGCTGCGACATTTCCTACGCCGACTACAAGTACACGAAAGCCGACTACCGCACTCCCATCTATTCTGCGAAGATAGACAACGTCACCACGCCCATCACCTTCAGGATGGCATGCGACGAAACAGAATACGGCTGGAAGCCCGAATGGAGGAGGTACTACTGCTATAACCTCTTCCCCCGCAAATGGGACAACGAAATCTACGTCCCGGACGAGAACATCCTGGTCGACAACAACCTTTCGAACCAGAACTGGTACGTCCTACGCTACGCCGACGTCCTGCTGCTCTATGCGGAGGCGTTGAATGAAGTGAACAACGGGCCCGGATTTGCCGCCTACAAGGCCGTGAACCAGGTGCGCCGCCGCGGCTACGGGTTGGACGTGGACACCGAATCTGCGACTGCCGACCTGCCTGCAGGGCTTTCCTGCGAGGAAGTCCGCAAGGCAGTACGCAAGGAACGCTCCTACGAACTCGCGTTCGAAGGACAGCGCAGGATGGACCTCATACGCTGGGGTGTCTATTACGAGACACTCTGGGATACGTATGAGAAACTCGGCGATTTCAATGAGATCGCCCAGAGCTATCTCATAGCCATCGAATACACGAAGAAAGGAAAGAACGAGCTCATGCCCATCCCTCTGAGGGAAAAGGACCTCTGCGGCTTCGAACAAAACCCCGGTTGGGAATAGATAACAACAAATAATAACACTGGAAATGAAAAGATTATTGATTGCATTTTCCGCTTTCGCCCTCCTGCTTTGCGGCTGCACGTCCGTAGAGGAGTTGAGCGGCAGGGTTGACGACCTCGAAGGAAGGGTCACCGCCCTGGAGGCCATCTGCGAAGAGGCTAACGCCAACATCCAGATTCTCTCAGCGATTGTCCACGCACAGGAGGACAACCTCTACATCGAGTCCATCAGCGACATCACCGACGGTTTCAAGATTACCTTGAGCAATGGAAAGACCTACTCCATCAAGAACGGTGAGAAAGGAGGTAAAGGTGACAAGGGTATCCAGGGAGAACAGGGTATTCCCGGTGTCGCCCCCGTCGTCACGATTGAATCCGACGGCGGAATCAGTTACTGGAAGGTCAACGGCGAATGGCTGCTCGTAAATAATGAGAAAGTCAGCGCTGTCGGAGTGACCCCTGAACTCAGGATCAAAGCCGACACCAAGCAGTGGCAGATCAGCTACGACAAGGGCGCGACCTGGAACGACGTAGCTCCCGCTTATGACGAATCCACAGCCATCACCATTTCCCAGACCGACGACGAAGTCATCTTCACCCTCCACGACAACACCGAGTACCGCATCGCGAAAGTCCCCGGATTCAAGTTTAAGGTTGCCGACGTCGATGACATCGCCATGGCTCCAAGTTCCACCAAGGACATACGCTACACCATCAGCAAGGGCGACAACACCGTCCGTTTCGTCGTTCAGGGCGAGAACTACACTGCCACCGTCATCCCCGACGACGGGAGCACATCCGGTGGCGTGATCCGTGTCACCTCTCCCAGCGTCATAACCGAAGGCTGGCTGCTTATCACGGCCATCCAGAACTCTACCGGCGAGTCCAAGTCACAGTATCTCGCCTTCACCCACGGCGCCATCAGCGTAGTGCTTGACGCCCAGCAGGTGGAGACCCTCGGAGGAACTGCCAAGGTAGCCGTGCGCTCCAACATCCATTACACCGTGGACATCCCGGTCGCGGACCAGGAGTGGATAGAGTTCGTCGAGACCAGGAGTTACTCCGTCGACACCCTCGTATTCAGCCTGAAGCCCAACTACACCGGTGCGCCCAGACAGTCCACCATTACGGTGACACCGGACGAGGGCTCCCCTTCTTCTTTCATTATCCACCAGGACGGCGAGGCGGTCACCCCTGAATTCGGAGTTGCCACCGCGTCCTCCGTCGCCAAGGGCTATGCGGCCGATACCCTCCTTGTCAAGGTTACCGGAACAGTCCTCTGGACCGTCGAGCTTTCCGCAGGCCTGACCGCGTCCAAGCTTTCCGGAGCCGGTCCCGCAGATATCGTAGTCAACATCCCGAAGAATGAAAGCATCTCTCCGGTCGACCGTACCGTCACTATAAGCACCAGCAATACCTCCGTGGATCCCACAAGCTACGTGATTACGGTCAACCAGGCCGGATCCCCCGACCCGAACGACTACTACGCCCTCTACATGGCCGGTGAAGACATAGTCATCAATGGCGAGACAATCAACCGCAAGGACTTCACCGTCGAGCCCAGGCTCAAGAAACTCTATCAGTTCGAGAACGCTAATGACCTTG
>JAEEGL012584981.1_pt1 | contig 13399 bp, 8 predicted proteins | sample 9134231 | NCBI WGS metagenome assembly JAEEGL01 (sample SAMN16246548, study PRJNA631951) | gut metagenome | biome: gut microbiome; feature: rumen; material: fiber-attached | host: Bos | place: Iran: Karaj | collected 2018-10 | reverse complement strand
TTGGACAGTTTATATTCCAGGGAAAGATCCTCAAACTCCTGTTCCAGTTGTTCCGTGCTGACCTCATCTTCGTGCCCCTCATGTGAGTAGCGTGCGTTCAGCGCCACGGCGAAATCATGCAGATGAAGGAAATTGCTAACCGACAGATACAGATGTTTATTCTTCCGATTAGCTTCAATCGTATCGCAGATGACCGTCAGCGGGATATCGATCATATCCACAACGGCTTCAATGTCCTTAACAAAGCGCCGCTTTTCTTCCGCCATATCGCTGTATGCCTTCAGCCTCGGTGCGTCGCCCTGCTTTCCGCCGTCTTTCCATGCCTGGTACTTCCGGTTGTATTCGTCGATTTTTCCCTGTTCGTCCTTGTCATAATGATACGTCGCATGAATACGGTTATCTCCGAAATCGAAATCGACAGACATCGGCTGTAGTTCTGTGCGGGAATTCCGGCCGTAGGCTGTCCGGTCCCAGCACTGGAGTTCATCACACAGCATCAGCATGTACGCCAGCGGATGCCAGTCCATAACCATTTTCGGTTTGAATCCCGTTTTTTTATAGAAAGCGATACTGAATTTATACAGGCTGTTATGCAGAAGGATTGCGGAAAGCGCGTCCACATGCGTTGCGTTCAGATCATTTCCGTAAATCTGCTGAAGCTCCATATAGAGCCGGACAGCACTGAACCAGGCGTGATCCATATAATAATTGAAATCTTCCGGAGAAACAGGTTTCCGTTCCAGGACGTTCATCAGGTACCCCTCGGAAAAGCCGTACTGCTGCCCCAGTTTTTGCGTGATATCGTAAGCCAGCAATTCAATCACCGTATGGAACGTTTTTCCGTACAGTCCGGCAAAATGCGCCTCCGCTTCGCTGCTCAGTGCGATGACCGGCTTGATGTTTCTGTAGGAAATATAAAGCTTTCCCTCTCCCCGTTCCTGTTGGTTTACCTCAAAATAAGACATTACCTGCTCAAAAGGGAGTTCGAAAGGATATCCGATATCATGGAACAGGGAGGTCAGTCCCCAGTACTGAAGAAAATAGTGCGCTGCTTTCGGTGAACGACCCTCGGCGTCCGCATCTTCCTCAAAATGATAGAATCTGTTGAAAGCACGCCGGTAGCTCTCGTTTGTCTCATAAAGGGCCAGACCGAGGGCAAAAACATAAACGGAATGGGAATAGTGGTCCCGATGTTTCATCAGCAGGGAACTGCCGTTCGCCTCAAATTCGCTGAGCAGTTCCACCATTTTCTTGGATTTGCAGTACCGGCCGAAATACATTTCAAGATAGCAGTAGTAAACGTTGTATGCGTCTTCTGCAATTCCGGAATCAATAAAATGTTCCAGTTCTCGTTCCAGGCAAAGGCGGTCAATATCCATCTGCATATTATACGGGATCTGGTTCGGACGAATGCTTGCACCACGGTAATCGCTGTATTTCTTCTCAATCTTTGTAACGTCTGCGTCGAATCGCAGCCCCTCACAACGTTCATGAATGAACCGGAGTGCTGCTGATTTCAGGTCGTTTTTTTCCATTGCCTCGGGGATAAGTTCCGGTTGTTTCGGGCCGACATCTTTCCCGAATTCCGCTTTGTTCAGCAGGCGCATCTCTTCAAGTGCCGTATATGCCATCTTATTTCCCCCTGTCCGATTTGATCCGTTTTCTGTTCACATGATTAATCAATATGGCTGTCCTTTTCTTTGGGAGATTATACCATATATGGGCTTTTGAAACAATGTTACAGTTCCTGATTTCGCCATTGTGCATTACCGGGTGCTTTGGTATAATGAATTAATACAGATCGGCGCATTACATACAGTGGCAGATGGATATTCATGATACGACCGTAAGGGAGAGTTCGGCATGGAACGGATGAGATACTGCGCGTTTATCAGCTACCGACATCAGACCCCTGATCAGGAGATTGCGAAAGCGTTGCATACCGCCATAGAAAATTATGGCATTCCGAGGTCTGTTCGCAAACAATCTGGACGGAAAAAAACCGGTAAAGTCTTCAGGGATCAGGAGGAATTGCCGCTTTCGAGCAATCTTGGCGCAGATATTGAGATGGCGCTGGACCGGAGTGAGTGGTTCATCGCAATCTGCTCACCGCGTTATCTGGAGAGCCGCTGGTGTCTCCGGGAAATGGAATATTTTATACAGCACAAAGGCCGGGAGCGCATATTGACGGTTCTGGTGGAAGGAGAACCGGAGGATTCTTTCCCGGAGATGATCCGCTATGCGATTGATGAAAGCGGAGAGAGGATAGCCGTAGAACCGCTGGCCGCTGACGTGCGGTCGGGCAGTCTCGCCGGCAGTCTGAAAAGGCTGAAAAATGAAAAGCTGCGGATTATTGCGCCGATGCTTGGCCTGGCGTTTGATGAACTGAAACGCCGCGCGCGGCAGCGAAAACTCCGGATAATCTCGGCGGTTTCTGCCGCCGTGCTGGTTTCTGCTGCCGGGGCAGCGGCATTCCTTATTGCCAATCATGCCCACCAGGAAAAGCTCCGGCAGCAGGTTATCGAAGAGCAGCGGAAAGCGGAGGAAGAAAGAATACGTGCGGAGGAGGAACGGCTGAACGCAGTTACAAACAATATCGGGGAATGGCTCCAGCGTGCAGCTGCCCTGCGGGAAAATGAAGACCGGCGGCAGTCTGCTGCATTGCTGCTGGAAGCGCTGGATATGAGTGTTGACAATGGAGATCTTCGCAGGGAAGAAATACTCAGCCAGTTGCAGAAAACCATGTATATTGAACCGTTCACCGTCATATCGAAGCTGGATCTGCAGAATGCCCGGCTGGTTAACGCCCAGGTGTCTCCGGACGGAACAAAGGCAGTTTGCAGCATTAACGGAAATGAAGCAGCATTGATTGACCTGAATACTGGCCATGTAGTATACACCGTGTCAAAGAGCAATGCCGAAATGGATGACATCCGTTTTTCCCCGGATGGATCCCGTTTCCTGACAATCTATGATTACTATCACTACATGACCGTCTGGAATACGGAAGATGGTTCGGAGGTGTTTACTTATGCAAGCCGGGCGGACCGGCGGGGCACGGTGGCGAATGCCCGCTTCCTGGGAGGGGCGGACAAGATCCTGATACAGGATAATGACAACTTCTATGTCATTTCCTTACCGGGAGGTGAAGAAAAGCGAATCTATACAATCGGAGAGCAGCAGGAAGGGTATGATTCCGGATGGAACCTGTACACGATCGGGCAAGGCGCGCCCATCAGCCAGATCATCACGGATATCGCGGACAATTATGCCAATATGCCGATTGCCGTTTCCCGGGACGGTTCCAGGATTCTGGTGAGCGGAATCAGCGGGATAACTGGCACAATTGTCATCAATAGCCAGGGGGAGCGTGTTTCCCTGCTGGAACAGTTGCCCGGAACATTAGCTGAACGTTACGATATTTCTCCGGATGGCAGTCTGGCATCCTGCCAGTCCTTCATTGGTTTCGCGGGTGTCTGGGACACGGAGAAAGGAAGAATGCGGTTTATCAAATCCATGAACCGCGGCTTTTCCGTTGCGATAACAGCCCCGGTTTTCTCGCCGGATTCTCAGAAGGCGGCATATCTGTCGAACGGAACCCTGACGATCTGTGAGGCATGGAATGGCAAAGAACTGGCTACGGCTGAACTGGAATGGGATGATGCCTACCAGTTCCAGCCGGGGCTGCACTGGACCGAGGACGGAAAGTATCTGCTGGTTGATAACATTCATCTGTACATTGTGGACGCAGAAACCGGCAGGATTGTTCTTTCCAGGCTTTCAGATCTTAACAATCCGTACAACAATGCGTTGCCGGCCGGCAGTGACCAGGTATTCGTCACCCGGGGCGGAGGCGAAGCCGTCTGCTACAGCCTGCCCGGTATCGCTTCCATCCAGATCAGCGGGGACGATCCGGGGGACATATACGGATATGACCCCACCGCCAGTCCGGAAAACCCCTGGAAAGACGCGCCAGTGAAAGAACACGAAGTAACGGATACATTCAAAGCCCTTTCCGGGCTGACGGATTTTGATCCGCAGCTGTACTATTCCCGGGAAGGCGCCTATGCAGCGTTGCTCTTCCCGGATGGTGTGATCGAAATCTTTTCGAAGGATAATATCGAAAAGCCGTTACTGGTAAACTCACATTTTAAATCCGCACCGACAGCCTTTGGCATCATCGGAAATACGCTGGCAGCTGCAGACAGTCTTGGGCGGGTCATGTTCCAAGATCTGACGGATGGAAAGCTGACAATTCTGGACACGGGCGCGGCGCACTTGACGTTTGTTTTCGGCGGAGATCTGCTGATGGCGTCACAGCTGGACGGGACGGTCATTGACGTATATGATACACAAAAAGCGGAGTTCCTCTTCAGTATGAGAAACTCCGTTCCGTTCCGGACAATGGGTTTTTCAGCGGACGGCCGGTATGCGGTGGCGCATACGGATAATCAATGGATGACGGCAGAACTGTGGCTGGATGAAAGCGCTTTGCTGGAGCAGGCGCGCCGCCTGGTCCGGGAAAACAGATAATCAGTCGTTCACGCCGGCGGTCGAAAGAAGTTCCTGCGCAATCGCCACCAGCGCGTCTTCCGAGTTTTCGAACAGCTGATCGGTGCACGCAGCCTTGAATTCCTCCAGTGCCGCTTCGCCCCATGGCTGGTAGAAGAAGCAGGCATTCTGGGTTTTATTGTCATACATATAGATGCAGGCAGTCTCCCCATCCTGGGAAGGAATGGCAATCAGAATGGTATCTTCCGCGGATCCGATCCATGATGCCATAACGTTTATGGGATACGGAAGCTCAACGTTTGCGGTGTTCAGCATCATGTACATTGTCAGGTAAGCGCGGGATTTCTCATCCATCATCCACATCGCGGTGCTCAGGTTCCTTTCCCTTGCGCTGTGAGGATCAAAGAAATACGGATTCTCTGCTGTCGGGAATTCAGCAGTGCCCTGAACACTGCTTGTACCGGTATCCGAAATACCAGTTCCGGCATCCCCGGTTTCGTCGTATTGCAGGGATTCGCCCATAGCCGCTGCGATATCCCGCGCTTTTTCCGGTTGCACGGATGGATGTACAAACATAATCACAACATTATTGGGGCCGACGAATGAAACCACTGCAGCAATGGAATACAGGGCACCGCTGTTATCCGCCTCGCCCCGGAACCAGAAAATCCGGGACAAGTTTCCGTTCATCTGGCCCTCCTGGGCGCCGACTGTTCCATTCTCTGCTCCGGCGGCAAGCTGGGCCTGCATACTGTCGTAGAACTGGGTCAGTGTATCCTCCGGAAGCGTAACACCGATAAGTGTGTCATCCGGGGTGATCTGGATCATAATCATGCCGTTGTCAATGAAACCGTTCGGATCCCCGAAGTAATATGTGACCTGCGGGTCAATGGGTATGTCATACCATTCGCCATCCGGCAAGGTGATACGGAAACCGTTTTTGCTGTATTCCTTGACGGGTTCCTCCGCCAAGGCAAAACCGGCTGCGGTAAACAGGCAAATCGCAATAATCAGAATAAGGGTCCTTTTCATGGATGATCCTCCTTCGTATGTTTGTTTGTATGAATTCCGCTTCCGTTTTTTTTAATATACCATACAACCATAACCCCGTCAATGAAAAACGACCGCTGGCAGAGGCGTTCTGCCGTACCCGCAGATCCCCGCGTTCTGCCCGAACGATCGTCCATATTTTTTTCTGTCTGTAGCTGATCTGTCTTTACAGGCAAAACGGCTCCAGCGGCAGGCCGTTCCCGCCGAATACGTTCACCCTATCCGACCAATCGGTCCAGGCGTACCGTGCATGCACAGGCTGCGGAACGTCTTCCGTCCTCAGGATCAGTGTACTTCCCGCGATTTCCGCCCGGGCCGTTCTGAAATGTTCGTCCTCTCCCGCGATTTCCATCAGGGCTGGCGCTTTCCCGTCCCGGGTGGACACCGACTGGCTCAGTTCCACCATGATCGCGTTGCCCTTCATTGTATATCCCGTTGCCCGGGGCGACACTTCACCGCTTCCGTGCAGTATGGCGCCGGCCAGTTCTGCCAGCCGCTCCCCGACAGGTCTCTTGCAGGTCGGATGGATGTTTCCATATTCTCCCTGGTCCAGCAGGCAGATCATTCCGGTATTCGCCACCGTATCCCGTACCTTCGCCTGCGCAAGCCGGGTCATCGGCCAGCGGAAGGTATCCTTCGCGCCGAAATCCAGCCACATCGGCAGCTGGACAAACAGGAAGGGCAGTTTTTCCGCTTGCAGCATCCTCCGCCAGAGCCCGATCATGGCGGTCATCAGGACGTCATAATGATCCGTCCGGCCGGTGTCTTCCTCTCCCTGATAGAACAGCACCGCTGTCAGGCTCACAGGGCAGACCTGCTTCAGCATGGATGATACCAGGCCGCACGGGCGGTACGGGGATCCGGGACCCGCCGGCGGATTCCACGGGCACGGTCCGCAGGCGTTCTCCACCTCCCGCCATTCGCAGCCGGGATGCTCCGACTTGTATGCAGCAACGCTCTCGTTCCAGGTATTCAACTCCCGCGTGAAAATCTCTTCTTCCCGCAGGTATTCCGCCATAGTCTTCTTTCCGCCTTTGGCAGCATACTCGTCCAGATAGTGCTGTCCTTCCCCGCACTTTTTCAGGGTTTCCTCGTCCATCCAGCAGGTAACGGACGTACCGCCCCAGTAACATCCGATGATGCCCACCGGCACATCCGGATGCTTTTCCCGCAGCTTTTTCGCGAAAAAGAAAGCCACTGCGCTGTTATATCCGCTGCTTTCAGGTTCCGCCGGGCGCCATCTGGTTGCCTCCAGTTCCCGCCGCTGTTCCGTGCTTTCGTATGCCTTCCGGGGAACATTGAAGAACCGGAGCAGCGGGTCGCGGGTCGCGGCAGCCTGTTCCGCTCCTTCGTCCGCGTTTCGCAGTTCCAGTTCCATATTGCTCTGCCCGCCGGCCAGGTACACCTCGCCGATCGCCACGTCCTCTGCGCTCACCTGCTCCGTTCCGCTCCGCAGGATCAGCCGGCACCCGGTCTGCGCGTGCTGGGGCGGCAGGCAGATCATAAACCGGCCGTCCTTCCCGGCTGTTTCGCCTTCCGCCAGAGTCTCCCCGTCCCGGTCCAGCAGGGTTGCTTTCACAACTGCGCCCTCAGCAGCCTCCCCGAAGATCCGGATCTCCCGATCCCGGCAAAGGACCGTGCCGTCTGTAAACAGCGGGGATGGTTTCAGTCTTGCTTCCATTTTAAAAATACTCCTGTGAAGGCGCCATCCCCGGGTGCAGTCCGGTACTCTGTCCGGCTGCGTATCCCGGGGATGGCCCTGTTCTGTTTATCTGTTCAGGTATTCCAGGTTCTTCCGGATCAGTTCCGCCCGCTGCCGTACGCAATCCGGACTCCGCAGCGGATCCGCCGGCGTGTTGAATACATAGTCCTTCAGCCGCTCCACGTCCGTTTCAGCCACATGCATCCGCGTATCGGAGGAAGCGTAATAGATATAGACTTTCCCGTTGTCATCCGCGATAGCGCCGTTTGTGAACACCACGTTGCTTACGTCGCCTGTCCGTTCCCGGCCCAGCGGTCCCAGCAGCATGCCGGAAGGCTCAGCGATCAGCTTTGCCGGGTCCTGCAGGTCAGTTGCGAACGCGTACAGCACGTACCGCAGTCCGGCCGCTGTATTCCGCACGCCGTGGGCAATATGGATCCATCCCCGGTCCGTCCTGATCGGTACCGCGCCGGCGCCGTTCTTTGCCTCCGTGATCGTGTGGTACTTCCGCCGGGAGATGATCCGCTCCTCGTCGATCACCGGGTTCGTGATGTCATCGCACAGCCCGAAGCCGATTCCGCCGCCGGATCCTGTCTCGATGAAGTCGTCCATCGGGCGGGTATAGAACGCGTATTTCCCATCCACGAATTCCGGATGAAGCACCACGTTCCGCTGCTGGGGAGAATTCAGCGTTTTCAGGTTCGGAAGCCGTTCCCAGTTTTCCAGGTCTTTGGTGCGCACGATTCCCGCCGCAGCCACCGCCGCGGACAGGTCGTTTACGGTCTCGTCCTTGCTCTCCGAGCAGAACACGCCGTAAATCCAGCCGTCCTCATGCTTCGTCAGCCGCATATCATATACGTTGGTTTCCGCCTTTTCGGTATCCGGCAGGATCACCGGATAATCCCGGAACCGGAAACCCTCGGTCGGCCGGTCGCTTTCCGCCACCGCGAAAAAGCTTTTCCGGTCCGCGCCTTCCACCCGGACCACCAGGCAGTATTTGTCCCCCAGCTTGATCGCGCCGCTGTTCATCGTCGCGTTGACGCCCAGTCGCTGCATCATGAAGGGATTGGTTTCAGGGTTCGCATCGTACATCCAGAACGGCGGAATATGCTCCCGCGTCAGCACCGGATTCCGGTACCGGGCATACAGCCCGTTGTAGTAATGCTCGTCCACGGGATTCGGACGGCTCAGCAGCCGCTCGTATCCTTCCATCAGCGAATCAAAACTTCTGCTCCTCATGGCTGATTCTCCTTTTCCGTTCTTACCATGTATGCACCGCTACGTCGTCTCCGGGATGCAGGACGCTGTGCTCCTTGATATATTTCACCACGTCGTCCACTGTCGTAAATGCCAGTCCGACATGCGTATCCGCCGCGCCGTAATAGATGGCGATCCGGCCGGTTTCCCCGTCCTGCAGTGTCGCGCATGGGAAGATGACGTTCGGTACGAAGCCGGTCACTTCATATTCTTCTTCCGGTGTCAGCAGGTAGTTGGAGCAGCGGTACAACACCTTGCTGGGCTCGTTGATATCCAGGATCGCGCCGCCCATCGAATAAACAAAGCCGTTGCAGGTGGTAGCCACTCCGTGGAAGAACATCAGCCAGCCTTCGCTGGTTTCAATCGGAGCCGCGCCGGCGCCAATCTTGACGCCTTCCCACCATTCTCCGCCGCTGCCCATTACATGGCGGTGCTTTCCCCAGTATGTCATATCCGGGCTCTCACTCAGAAAGATATCGCCGAACGGTGTATGGCCGCTGTCTGACGGACGGCTCAGCAGCTTATAGGTTCCGTTGATTTTCCGCGGGAAAAGAACTGCGTTCCGGTTGAAGGGGATGAAAGGATTTTCAAGCCGGGTGAATGTTTTGAAATCCTTCGTTTTCGCCATCCCGATGGATGCGCCGTAAAAATCGCCGCACCAGATGACATAATAGGTATCATCGATCTTCACCAGCCGGGGGTCATACGCGTAGTTGGGCATCCGTGAATTGCCGTTTTCGTCGGTAATCGGCACCTTTTCCGGCTCCACGTCCCAGTGAATGCCATCCCTGGAGTGTCCCAGATATACATAGGGAACTCCGTTGACCTGTTCTCCCCGCAGCACGGCAATGAATCCGTCTTCCCACGGCACCACGGCGCTGTTAAAAATACGCGCGATCGCAGGCGTGGGATTCCGGCCCATCACGGGGTTCCCGGAGTACCGCCATACCGGCGTCTCTGTCTTCAGGTCCGCCGGCCTCTCCTGCCACGGAATGTTCGGAAGTGCGTCCACATTGATCATTTTCACCTGGCTCATTTTGCTTTCCTCCTACGATTTTTTTCGCCTGTTAAGTTAACCAAAGCCCGAATCCGGCGTTCCTGCGCCGGATGAGTTCCTGAAGCACGGGGCCTGACGCCTGACCGGCCGCTATCCGCTGACGCGGTAAACCGGCTGTCCGCCGATCACGATCCGTCCGAACGGTTTATCCGATCCCGCGCACCGTTCCGCAATCATCTTTACCGCCAGATCCACCATCGCTTCCGTGTCAATCCGGAACGTGCTCAGCGGAATATCGTCCTCGCCTCCCGGGGGATAATCGTCAAATCCGGTCACAGCGATATCTTCCGGCACCCGGTATCCCTTTTCTTTCAGTTGAGCGATGACCATCCGGGCAGTCAGATCGCAGTTGCATACCAGTGCGTCAGGCATTTCCTCCGGCAGCGCGGGCGGGCGCAGTGTGCTGTCCTCTTCCCGGTCCGGCAGGATCCATTCCGGCCGGACCGGCAGTCCGTGCGTCAGCATCGCCCGGTAATACCCGAGATATCGGTCCATAATGCTCTCCGTAGCCTTCTGGTTCCCGACAAATCCGATGCTTCGGTATCCGGTTCGGATCAGGTGGCTGGTCAGGCGGTAGGTGCCGTAGGTATTGTCTCCAACAACCGCATCCGCATTGGCCTGCTCATCGTAAAAATCCAGGAATACCAGCGGTATCCCCTGACGGGCAATCATCCGGTAATACTCCTTGATCGGTTCTCCCAGGATGATCATCCCGTCCGCACGGCCGCTCCGCATCAGGTTGGGAAGCGCCAGCTGCTGCTCGTTCTCCCGCGTCAGGATCTCCAGCAGGCCGAAATCTCCCCGTTCCGTCAGTTTCCGTATCAGATGCTTGTACATTTCCGAGTAGTAGGACTTCGTTTCAAAGTACCGGTCCGGCACCAGGATTCCGATATCCAGATGCTGTCTGGCCGGTTCTGTCCGCTTCCCGCCGGGATACTCATACCCCATCCTCTCCGCTGTCTGTACAATCCGGATCCGGGTTTCCTCGCTCATGCCGGGCTGGCCGGCGAGCGCTTTTGAAACTGTCACCGCGCTGGTTCCCGCCGCTTTCGCGATATCCCGCATCGTTGGTTTTTTCATATGTCCTCCGGCAGCTTCGCCGCCATCATATACAGGCACATCCGCCCGTTGTGGTACGGGCATTTCCACTCGTCCGCCATTGGCTTCCGGATGGACGAACCGTCGTCCCGCAGTTCGTTAAACCACTCGCTTCCCTCCCGGGGATCCACGGTTACCCGGAGGATGTATCCCCATTGTTCCCGCATCCGTTTCAGCCACACCCGGTCGCCTGTCATCTGCCAGCCGAAGTTGAATCCCAGGACAGCTTCCGCCTGAGGCCACCAGGCCCGGGTTTTGTTCAGCACGCCGTTCACGATTTCATACCGCAGCCCGTGATCAGAGAATCCACGCTCCGTGGCGCTCTCCAGCAGTGCAATGCACATATCTCTCCAGGGGGCTCTTTCCGCTTCGGGAAGCAGCGTGACCGCCGCGTCCCAGATCAGCCAGCTGGCCTCGATATCATGGCCGTAGCTCTGCATATCCAGCAGCGGGTGATACTCGTTGTCGCAGAAAACTTCGAGACGTTTTCTGTCCGGACTGTAAAATACCTGCAGGAACCGGTCCAGCGCCGTTTTTCCGGCCTCACGCACTTCCTCGTCGGGATAGGCCCGGTACAGTTCCGCCTGCGCCTCCAGGACATGCAGAAGCGTATTCATCGTCCGGGAAGCCATCACGCCGTTTTCGCTCAGCTTTTCGTTGCTCTCCGGAGAAAAGTTCGCTTTCAGTGCTTCCAGATATCCGCCTTCGTCGCTGCACCGGGATTCAATCACATGAAACAGTTCCAGCGCAAGGCACAGCGCTTCCGCGCTCCCGCTCATCCGGTAATACGCCGCTAGCCCGTATACAGCGAAGGCCTGGCAATAGGTATGCTTTGTAGTATCCTGCGGTTTCCCGTCATATGTCAGCGACCAGTATACCCCGCCGTATACGGGATCGACAAAGCGTTTCAGAAACGCGTATGCGTGATCCGCGTATTCCCGCAGTTCTTCCCGTCCCAGGGTAACGGCAGCCGTGGAAAAAGTCCACAGAATCCGGCTGTTGAGGATGCACCCCTTATCTGCTTTCGGATCCAGATTCAGGTCTTCATCCATAAACCCATAGTAACCGCCGAATTCGTCGTCCTTCATTTTTTTCCAGAACGGCAGGATCTTGTGCGTCAGATGATCTCTGAATTCAGTCTGAATCATTCGTCTTGTCCTCCTTGTTTGTTAAGTTAACATGCTTAACAAGTTAACCATATTATAAGCTTAACAATTGGGTATGTCAATCATTTTTTCGTCCATGTTCTGAGTTTTTTCAATTCACAGAATATCGTCACTGCCGGCCGTATGTGCGATCGATGCCGGTACCTTTATTCGGATATTGCATCCATCGCAAGGGTCTGTTCTGTACGGAGCGAAGCATTCAGTTCAAAATTCAACAAATCGAAAGAATCACTTCATCTTTTTGTCATGTTTCCAGATTGACACATTCCGTCCGTTTTTTTATTCTTTTTCTGTTGTCTCTGAATGAAACCATTCGAAACGGAGGATTGGATGATGAACAGCAATATTCGTCCCGAAAGTATGCAGCGCATTACGACGCCCGAGCTGGCGGAAGCTTTTATCGCGGAACAGGTAGCCGCCGTCCGGGATCAGGTCGGAGACAAAAAGGTCCTGCTGGCTCTTTCCGGCGGTGTGGACAGTTCTGTCGTTGCCGCCCTGCTGATCCGGGCCATCGGTAAGCAACTGGTCTGCGTCCATGTAAACCATGGTCTCCTGCGCAAAGGCGAACCCGAACAGGTCATCGAGGTCTTCCGCAATCAGATGGACGCCAATCTGGTTTATGTCGATGCCGTGGACCGCTTCCTTGACAAACTGGCAGGCGTCAGCGATCCGGAGCAGAAGCGCAGGATCATCGGTGCCGAATTCATCCGCGTCTTTGAAGAGGAAGCCCGCAAGCAGGACAATATCGCTTTCCTGGCGCAGGGGACTATTTATCCCGATATCACGGAAAGCGTCGGCGTCAAGGCGCATCATAACGTAGGCGGCCTGCCGGACGATCTGCAGTTCGAACTGGTCGAGCCCGTAAAACTGCTCTATAAAGATGAGGTCCGCGTTGTCGGCAAAGCCCTTGGGCTGCCTGACGGCATGGTTTACCGCCAGCCCTTCCCCGGCCCGGGCCTGGGTGTACGCTGTGTCGGTGCCATCACCCGTGACCGGCTGGAAGCCCTCCGGGAGGCGGATGCCATTGTCCGTGAGGAAATCGGCCGTCTGCCCGAGGTGCCGTGGCAGTATTTCTGCGTCGTTCCTCCGTTCCAGTCCACCGGTATCCGCTATGTGGACGGCAAGGGCGAGCGTTACATGGGCTGGGCGGTCATCATCCGCGCGGTCAACACCGTGGACGCCGTCACCGCCACCATTCCGGAGATCCCCTTCAGCGTTCTTTGCCGGATGCGTGACCGGATCATCCGGACCGTTCCCGGCGTGAACCGTGTTCTCTGGGACATCAGCGAAAAGCCTGTCGCCACGATTGAGTTCGAATAATATCAAAATCCCCGGGACCTTATTTACAAAGGGTCCGGGGATGCTTTTTATCTTGCGGCAGGTTGCTGTAACCTTATGCAGTCAGGCTAGACAGCCTGGGCGACACTAAAGCCTGGGTCGCGGAGGAAACACCCGAAATCAGCATGTACAACGTCGCCTTTGTTTACGAGGGCTATGGCTACGATGGCATACTCATATGGGTTCCCCAGGATGACGCGGAGGCAAGGTCGTTCATGA
>JAEEGL012445171.1_pt1 | contig 13399 bp, 13 predicted proteins | sample 9134231 | NCBI WGS metagenome assembly JAEEGL01 (sample SAMN16246548, study PRJNA631951) | gut metagenome | biome: gut microbiome; feature: rumen; material: fiber-attached | host: Bos | place: Iran: Karaj | collected 2018-10 | reverse complement strand
TTTGCCTCCTCGATGGAAGCGATACCGTTAGCGTTCAGAGCGGCGAGAATCTGTTTCTCGCGGCGGTCTTGCGACTCAAATTTTACTTCACGAATCATAGTCTCTCCTCCTTAGTTTTTGCGTGGATCAATCGATTTAACTGCACCTTGCTCTTTGGTCGTGCGGCCATACGTGCCGGTAACGCTCTTCAGCGCCTCGTCTGCCGGAACACCCTTCTTGATGGCGTCCATGAACTTACCCATGTGCACATACTCATATCCGCAAACCTCATTGTCCTCATCGAGGAACTCCTTGGTGATGTAACCTTCGGTGAGCTGCAGGTAACGAACGCCCTTAGCCTTGGTGGAGTCGAGTGTACCAGATGGGCTTACAGGACCCGTAGCGGGGGCTTCCAGACCCGCAGCGCTGGTCGGACCGCCCTCCGAGTTCGCACGCTGCGGACGTCTGTGTACGACCGTAAACGATCTGCAGGAACAACTCGCGCATAGCCGTGTTGATAGCGTCGCAAACGAGGTCGGTGTTCAGCGCCTCAAGAATCGTCTTGCCCGGCAGGATCTCTGCAGCCATAGCTGCCGAGTGGGTCATACCCGAACAACCGATTGTCTCAACCAGAGCCTCTTCGATGATACCGTCTTTTACATTCAAGCTGAGTTTGCAGCAACCCTGTTGCGGTGCACACCAGCCGATACCGTGCGTCATACCCGAGATGTCCTTGATCTCCGTAGCCTTCACCCATTTGCCCTCTTCGGGAATCGGAGCTGGTCCATGCTTCGGACCCTTGGCTACTACGCACATTTCTTGTACTTCTTTCGAATAAATCATGTGTTTAAAATATTGTTTGTTAGTATTTTTTTGTTTCTTACCCGGTTTATATTAGTGTATTATTTATTTGCCTCTTTGTCGTTATATTTGGCGGGCTTTGTTCGTTAGGTCGGATATTATCCGACGTTTATTCTCCGTGCCGCACCTTTTGCGACTGCAAAAGTACTACTTTTTTTTTATATATGCAAATTTTTTGCAAAAAAATCGGAATTGTGTCGATTTTTAACGAGGATTGGAGTCCGTTAGTACTGTTAGGTTTCCCCTATACAGGGAAACTAACGTACGTACTAAGGACGTCGTTCCAATCCCGTTAACCTTCGCTTCTTTGTTGGACTTGCGGTGTAGGCGGATTACCGCTTCGTTGTCCCCCTCTGCGTGCGGACATTCGCCCCTCGCGTCCGTCGTTTTCTCTTGTATCCGCCCAAGCTTGGCGGATAGAAAACGCCGCCCCGCCCGCTCCGGGCTCAATGCGGGTGTAGCGCCATGCGGAGTGTACATTTTTTTCTGTTTTTGTCCCGTGCTCGCGGCGTTAGACGCGAGTCCATCTTCGTCTATTAGCCCGGCATTTCATGCCGGTTTTGCTTTGTCCGTTATGCCGATTAGTAATCGGCGGAATGTTTTTGCAGGTTACACCGGCCTCTTAGTAGGTCTAATATTATTACATATATTAGACTACTCTACTAAGGCCTTACCGTTCACCGCAACTTTGGCCTGTCTATGTCCGTTTTGCCGGATGTCATCCGGCGGCCTGTTTCTTCTCTTTCAGCAATACCATCCGTACGAACACGGGAAACATCCCGTAAACGACCTTTTCCGTCCGCCCTTCATTCAGAAACGCGTCGCACCCGCCCTTAAACTGCGCATTCCATCGTTCCCGCAACTCCGCGTACCTCGGATGGTTCTTGTCCTTCACGATCGCACTTGCCTCGCGGCAAACCGCCTGCCAAATCCCCGCTTGCCGTTCTTCCGCCGCCGACCTCGGACTTCGCTTGTAGTCTCGCTTGCGTAAACGGTAAAACTCTTGCGGACCCATCGCGATAATACGCCCCGAGTCATCGCGGTAACTCTTGATGCGCATTACCATGTTCGAACTGTTCGCTCCTCGTCCGCTTACCTTTCCTCGCAGGATATCCAACCCCGCACTTAAAATTGCTTGTGACATATCTATACGTTTTTAGCTTATTTTATGCTTATAATTATTGACTATTTTTTATCTAATCTTTAGTGATTATTTAATGATATATTAACTATTCCTTAGTGATTCAGCATATTGGCACGTTACAACGAAATAACAAGAGTATAGGATAAGTATAGTTTTTAAACCCTAATTTTGTGAAAAATCTCCTCTTTTTGAATTCGTCTGCAAAGATACAACAAATATTTGTAATATACAAGGAATAGACGATTAAAATGGAATTTACTCATATTTTTTCCGTTTTTTTTGTCTTGTGCGCGGGACGTCAGGCTCGCGAGGCGTTCTTTCTTCTCTTCCATGCGGCTCAGACCGCCGCTTGTCTTTCTTCTCTTTCAGGCTCATCGGATGAGCCGCTCTCCTTTTGGTTGCTCGGACGTTGACGGTAGTCGTCCTTCGCGCCCGCCCGCTTCGTGCTCAATGCGGATGTAGTCCTCTTCTTCGTATTCCGCCCGATGCCATCGGTTTTAAAAACAGCAGCGACATTTCTGCCGCTGCTGTCTCTATTTTCACCAATCTTCATCATCAAATTTCTGTTTAATTGCACTTTCGAAGGAAAGTAAAAGGGTCTCCATGTTGTCTGCAACGAGATTGGCTACGTTATCCAATTTCGCAGGTTTTTGTTTATAACCATTTGCTTTCCCTTCAAGCCATTCCTCTGGCGTCCCCCAACCCGCTGCTGCGTTTGGGACTCCATTTACAAGAGAATAGTCGCAGTGTATGTTGTCAATAATTATACGCGCCTTCCCATCTTTGACTGTTATTGTCAATAGATATTTGCATTCAAGACTTACTGTGGAATTCATTGGCAGTATAGCGATAGGTTTTAATATAAACTTTCCCGCATTCTGATCTGCCAAATCCGTCACAGCCTCTCCTGATTTAAACGAAAGAGCAATCCATGCTTGTACATTAGAAAACAAAGTTACCTTATCTTTGTCTGGATTTTCCACTACTTTTGAAAATGTAACTTTGTTAGTCTTTTCATTTAACTGTAATCGTTGAACGCCCTGAGCGCTTACTGTGATTGCCGCTATAGTAGCAAGCACACTTAAAATCATTTTCTTCATAATATAAATTTTGTTATGTATTGTTTATATAAGTACACAAAAAAACGTGAACTTTTTGCATCTATATTGGTTTGTTCGGGCATCCACTCCCATAGTCTCCAATATATGCAAAAAGCCCACGTAAATACGTGAGCGATTTGCAATATTCTCGGAAGACTATTTCAATATTGTGGATGATTGAACAAATCCTCAAATAAAGCAAACGCTTATTTTATCCGTTAGCGCACACTTGCGCTTGTCCTTGCTATTTACGTCGGCAAGCGACGATGGTTTATGCGGCTGTGCCTATCTCATAGAGATACTCAGGGGCAAAGCCGATTTCATTAGACCAATCTACGGTAAACGGATCTAATGTGTAATTGCGAAAATATTCCAAATCTTGCAACTTAGTGCAAATGCCTTTTTGAGCTAACGGCCAAAAGTCTACGAGTTTAGTAGCTCCATCGTTAAACGACAAGCGTAAAACATGATCGCGGACATAATCGGCATTTGTAACTTTCAAAATAGGTGTCATAACAACCTCCTTTCTTTACCACAAACGGTGTATTGGTTATTGCAATGGATCTATTTTTATAGGCTCTTCTGATTTACCCAAACGCTCCCAGTTAGCTAAAAGTTCATCTTGATGCTGGTCGAGCCATTCAAAAACCAAGCGTAAAGCGCGGCGGGGTAATGAACCAGTAACAACACCATCCTTAATAGTGATGATGGCCTCGTATCCTTGGTATTTTACATGAAAATGTGGCGGGTTGTGCTCGCTCATGTACATGTAAATAACAATACCATAAAAAGAACTAATTTCCGGCATAACTTTTAACAGTGTTTTGATTTTGCGCTGCAAAATTACACAAAAAAAATGACACATGCAAATATTTGTGTCATTTTTTGTAAAAATCGGTGATGCTGTCGCACACACCTCTTGGATTGCGCAACAGCGGTTTTGTTGAGTAGAAGCACTCGCCGGAGATTTCGGGGATGGTTCGGTTGAGGTGCATCTGGCGGCCGATCTCGTTGCCGGTATTCCAGGCATTGGTTTTGCCTTTGGGCGAAGTGTTCTCGAGGCGGTAGGGTGCCATACCAATATAGAGATGGCAGGTGTTGGAGGGGTCGAGTTCGCGGGCAAGCTTGATCTCGTTGGCCCACCAATGCGCGAGGACTTCGTAATCGGCGACTTTCTTGCCGATCTCCCAGTAGAGTTGCGGCAGGACATAGTCAATCCAGCCGGCCTGAATCCACAGCCGGATGTTGGCGTAGAGGTCATCGTAATTGGTGATGCCGGCTTTGGTTGCGCTACCCGTGGAGTCGACATCCGCGTTGCGCCACACGCCGAAAGGCGAGATGCCGAATTGGACGCCTGGGCGGCATGCCCGAATGGTGGCGCTGATATCCTGAATGGCCATATCGACATTGTTACGCCGCCATTCCTTAATATCTTCGTATCCGCGCGGGAGACGGGCGAAAGTAGGCTCGTCGGGAAGGGCTTTTCCGCCCACCGGATAGGGGTAGAAATAATCGTCCATATGGATGGCCTGAATGTCATAGCGCTCTACGATATCTTGTACAATAGTACAAATCCACTCGCGCGTCTCGTCGAGTCCCGGGTCAAAATACCACTGTTTGTTATAGCACCAGAACCACTCGGGATGGCGCCGCATCAGGTGATTCGGCGCGAGAATAGAGGTGTCCGTTGTTGCGAGATTGACGCGGTAGGGATTGAGCCACACATGCACTTCCATATTCCGGGCGTGCGCTTCGTCGATGGTCCACTCCAAAGGATCCCAAGGTGTTTGTTCGCCCCAACGTCCCTGCGTGCCTGTCAGCCAATGCGCTACAGGTTCTAACTCGCTGTAATAGAGTGCGTCCGAAGTAGGACGAACCTGAAAGATGATGGCGTTGATGCCGATACTCTCCAAAGAATCGAGTATCCAGATCATCTCCGCTTGCTGCTTCTCGGTGTTGCCCACCGCTTCGGGCGAGGGCCAGTCGATATTCGCAACTGTCGCTATCCACGCGCCGCGAAAAGCAATCTCGGCGCTTGCCGAGAGCGTTATAAGCAGCAATAGAAATATGTTACGCAATTTGACCATTCTCTACATGGAAGATTTTGGCATCCGGGCCGGGTTGGATGATGTCGGAGAGGTGTTGGCGGTCGGTGTCGGTGATGAAGATCTGGCCGAACTGCTCGCCCTGCACCATCGCCACGATGCGCTCGACGCGTTCGCTATCGAGGCGGTCGAAGATATCGTCCAACAACAGGATCGGTGCCTCGCCCGTCGTATCGGCTAAGTACAAAGCCTGTGCCAATTTCATCGCGAGCACGAATGTGCGTTGCTGTCCTTGGCTGCCGACCTGCTTGAGAGGATAGTCTCCGAGACGCATGTCGAGGTCGTCTTTATGCGGTCCTTGCGAGGTCCAACCGAGGATGAGATCACGCTTGCGGGTGCGAACATACGCTTCGCGTAATTCGCGGTCTTGGAGCTGGGAGATGTAGCGGAGAACCGGAGTCTCCGGATTTTCCGGAGTTACCGGACAGATTGTCTTATAAACCTCTTGGAAATACGGCTCGAACTCGCGGAAGAAATCCGTACGAGCGCGGAAGATGTACTCGGCGGGTTCGACCATTTGCCATTCCAAAACCTCTAATAAATCGTCCGGAGGGTTGGGCGCGTCAGCATATTGCTTGAGCAAGGCGTTGCGTTGCTTAAGCAGCGCGTTGTAGGTCGCCAGACAATCGAGGTATTTGCGGTTGCGCTGACCAATGACGACGTCCATGAAACGGCGCCGCTCGTCCGAACCTTCTTCGATGAGTTGGTGGTCCGCCGGACACACCATGACTAAGGGGATGAGACCGATATGATCCAACAAACGCGGATAGTCTTTTTTGTCCTTGCGGAACTGCTTCTTCACGCCGCGCCGCAATCCGCAGGAGATAACCACCGGCTGATCGCTGACAGCTGATTGCTGATAGCTTCCTTGCACCATCGCCATCTCTTCGCCGTGCGTGATATTAAGGCTGTCCTGCGCGGTGAAAGCCGACTTGGTAAAGGATAGCAGATAGATGGCGTCGAGGACGTTCGTTTTGCCCTGTCCGTTGAGTCCGACGAGGCAATTGAGTTTGGGGCTGAACTCCAAACTCGCTTCGCGGATATTGCGATAATTGAGAATATTGAGGGATTGCAGGATCATGCGTAAGTCTCTACATCTTCTTTGGTAATGGTGTTGCCGGCCAAGATGATGAGCCGTTCGATGACATTGCGCAGTTGGCGGATGTTTCCCGTCCACTCCCTGGATTGCAGCGCCTTGATAGCACCTTCGTCAAAGGCCTTCGGCGCAATACCTTGTTCGTTACAGATGCGCGCGGTGAAGTGCTCTACGAGCAAAGGGATATCTTCGAGGCGGTCTTTGAGTGGCGGCACGGCCACCGGAATGACATTCAGACGATGGAAGAGGTCTTCGCGGAAATTGCCTTCAGCGATCTCTTTCTGTAAGTCCTTATTTGTAGCAGCCAACACACGCACGTTGACTTTGATCGGTTTGTCCGAGCCGACGCGGGTGATTTCGGATTCCTGGAGCGCGCGCAGCACTTTTGTCTGAGCGGCGAGCGACATGTCGCCTATCTCGTCGAGGAAGAGCGTACCTCCGTCGGCCTGCTCAAATTTTCCTGCCCGGTCTTTGACCGCACCGGTGAAAGAACCTTTCATGTGTCCGAAGAGTTCGGATTCAATCAGTTCCGACGGAATGGCGGCACAGTTGACTTCGACCATCGGTCCGTTGGCGCGCGGGGATTGCTCATGGATGAGGTGCGCCACCACTTCTTTTCCCGTTCCGTTGGGGCCGGTGATGAGTACGCGCGCTTCGGTAGGCGCCACCTTATCAATAATCTCGCGTACGCGGGCAATCGCGGCACTCTGACCGATCATGCGCGGTCCGTGATCGCTGATTTTCTTACGCAACTGTTTGGTCTCTTGTTTGAGCGATTTGGACTCCAGCGCATTCTTGGTAGTGATGAGAATACGATTGAGGTCGAGCGGCTTGAGCAGAAAGTCGTACGCACCGAGTTTGAGGGCCTGTACCGCTGTCTCTACGTCGCCGTGACCGGAGATCATAACGATGGGAGTGTCGATAGCTTCTTCGCCTTCCTTAAGTGCTTTAAGCACTTCTATACCATCCATCTCGGGCATCTTGATATCCGAGAAGATGAGGTCGAACGCTTTGGCTTGCGCCATCTCCAGACCTTGCTTACCGTTCTCGGCGATTTCTACTTCATGTCCTTCGTCCGCCAGAATCTCGCGAAGCGTATTTCGAATACCGCGTTCGTCGTCTATAATCAACAATTTTGCCATAAATCCAAAATGATTGCCAAATTTTGCGCAAATGTACTGCTTTTTTCTGAAATATGCAAATAATTTAATTATTTTGCAAAAAAAAGCATTTTTTATTTGGTCATGTCAAAAATTATTCCTACCTTTGCACCGCAAAGTGGGCATGTAAACGACTTTTATGTTATACAACATATATTAACCCAATTTATTCATTTAACACTAAAATTTAAAACAATGAAAAAGTTTTTCTCATTAATCGCTGCTGTGCTTTTCGCCGGCAGTATGATGGCAGACGTGGTTATCTCCGGTAGTGCTTTTGCGGGTCAAGGTACCTCGAGCACCGGTAGCCCCGTTTCCGCTACGGTTGAAGGTGTTACATTCGAGTGCGACAAAGCTTACAGCGATGACGCTCACAGCACGTTGCGTTGTTACAAGAATGGTGTTATCACCATCACTGCTCCGGAGAAAATCACTAAGTTGATTTTCCAATTTTACCAGACTTACAACGGCGGCTTGGCAAATGAGGTAGTTGTTGACGCAAATGAGTGGACTTACACTCTGGCCAGTCAAGCTCGTATCGAGCAAGTAACTGTTTCCTTCGGCGATTCACCAGCTCCTGTGGTTGACACACTGAACGTGGCTCAGGCAATAGAGATTGCCAACGCGTTGGCAGACAATGCTTCGAGCAAGGAGTATTTCATCGAAGGCTTTGCTGTTAACGTGGCCGATTATTACGTTGAGTCCGGAACTCCGAAAAATCAAACTTTCTATATTGTAGAAGATGCAGCAGCTCCGGATTCCGTACTGCAGGCATTCCGTGCTACTCCGCAGAAGGAAGGCAAAGCTTACCCGGTACTTGCTGGTGATAAAGTTCGTTTGTTCGGTAAACTTCAGAAATATGTGAAAAATGATAAGACCCAATTGGAGGTTGTAACCCCGACTGTTGAGTTTCTCAGCGAAGTAGAGGGCGATCGTACCATTGATATTCCAGTGGTAGAACGCGATACAATCGATGTAGCGAAAGCTCTGGAGATAGGTGAAGCATTGGATAAAGGCAAAGCAACAGATATTGAGTACGTTATCAAAGGCTACTCGTCAGTAATTAAAACCGCTTATGATCCGGGGTTCAAGAATGAGAGTTTTTGGATAGTAGACGAGAAGGGTAGCAAAGCAGCAAGCAATGCCGACGGCGCTTTCTTGGTATTTCGTGGAAAACCGGACACCGAGAAATCTGTAGGTATTGGTGCATTGGTTTATGTAACGGCTAAGATTCAGAAATACAGTGATGGTGTTATCGAGAGTTGGTCTAACTGCGCAGTTCACGTTGAGGAGCAAGGTGGTGAGGAGACTGTCGAGTCTATCAATGTAACTAAGGCTTTGGAGATCGGTAATGCGCTTGCAGACAAAGCCGTTTCTCCTGAGAAATATGAGATTACCGGATATGTATCACATATCTACTCGTTCTTCAGTAAGGACTTTAATAACGAGACCGTTTGGATTTCCGACGATCCGGAGAACACTACTACGGAGAATGCATTTGAGATTTACCGCGGTAGACCGAATACTGCAGCAGAAGTAGGATGGGGCGCAAAGGTGAAGATTGTATGCCAAATCAAGAACTATGGAGGAACTATCGAGAACGATGGTACTAACTTGCCCTTTGAGGTTCTCGAGGCAAGTCCTTATGTTCCGGATACGTTGAGTATTGAAGAGGCTGTTGACATTGCCAATGCGTTGGGTGAAGACGCCAAGACTCCGAAGTATCATGTAATAAAGGGCTTTATCCAAGACGCTCCGCTGCCTTATAACTATAAGGGTTCCGATAATAAATGGAAAAACACGACTATAAAGATGTCGCAGTTCCCGAACGAGCAAGAAGGACCGTTGGCAGTATATAAAGCTAACATCCTGAAGGCAGATACTGCTAAGTTGGTGCAGAATTCGTATGCATACGTGCTCGGTTACTTGACCAAGCATGGCGGTGCTCAAGTAGCAGAAGGTTCGAATGTAGAATTCGTAGAGGCTCCGGATATGGATACGATCCATGTAAACGTAGCTGAGGCTCTTGCGGCTGGTTTGGATCTGCCGGTAGAGGGCAAGTCTGATCGCATCTACGCTGTTACCGGTTTTGTAAACAGCGTTGACGAACCGTTTGCTGACGGCGTTGAGACTTTCTACATGGCAGACGATGCAGCCAGCGAGGCGATGAACTTCTTGGTACTCAATGTGGCGATTGAAGCAGAGGCTCCGGTTGGTCAAAAGGTAGAAGTAGTTGGTCGTCTGCAGAACGCAGATGGTGAGACGGTTACCATAGAGAATGGTAAGGCACGTCTGCTCTGGCCGGAAGGTATCGAGAGCATCGTTCTGACCGAGAAGGCTCAGAAAGTAGTTGTTGACGGCGTGATCTACATCGTTCGCGACAACAAACTGTTCAACCTCCAAGGTGCACAAGTTCGTTAATCAACCGTACTTGAATAGATTTGGGGAGGCTTCACGGCCTCCCTTTTTTGTCAAGTAGAGTTAACAAGGAAACTATAAAAGTGAAAAAAGTTTCCAAAAAACTTGCACATGTCAAAAAAAAGCAGTACTTTTGCAGCCGTTTTGTGAAAACGATGTCTGAAGATCAGAGAAGTCATATTATTAAGACGGCAGGCGAATTATTCTTTCGCTTGGGAATCCGCAGTGTGTCGATTGACGACATATGCCGCGAGCTCGGCATGTCGAAGAAGACATTTTACGTCTATTTCGAGTCGAAGGATGCGCTGATAGAGCAGATGTTGCAGGCCAATTTGGACTACATGGCGGGGAAGATGGAGGAGTTGGTAGCGATGAAGGATTTCCGCCAATTGGTGAAGGTCTTTATCAAGCGTCAGGAAGCAGAGAAAAACGATGTGCGTCGTGTGCCGCAATTGGTGTATGACCTCAAGAAATACTACCCGCGTCAGTTTGCAGATTTTCAGATAAAATGCTTTGAGACCCAGAAGAAGTATATCATGCAATACCTGGAGCAAGGTGTGGCACAAGGTCTCGTGCGCGCGAACCTTAATATAGAATTAACGGCTGTGCTGTTTGCGAAGATTCATAACGATGCTATTCGCGACTTCGAAGTGATTGAGGCGCACAACCATAACATGCACCAGTTGGCGCACACGGCGATGGATGTATTCGTGCGGGGTGTGCTGAGCGAAGAAGGAATGAAGTTATTCCAATCCGAGTAATCCGAATAATCAGAATAATCAGAGAATAATGAAGAAGATTGTATTTTTAATGACGGCGCTTGCGATAAGCGCCACAATGATGGCCGAGGACCATGTGATGGCGGCGACGCACGGGTCGAAGAAATCGGCTGAGGAGGCAGCGCCAAAAGTGTTGACTCTCAGCTTGAGTGAGGCTCAGGAGTATGCGGTAAAGCAAAACCGCACGCTAAAGAATGCCTCGTTGGCGGTACAGGAAGCGTACGCGCAGCGTTGGCAGACCATCGCGGCGCTGTTGCCTTCCGTAGATGGAAATTATACCTACAGCAACTATTGCGGGTATAGCGCCACGCTATCGATGGGAGGTATGTCCGTGCCCATTAGTATGCCGAATGTAGGTGCGTTGGGTGTGACGGCTGCTATCGGTCTGAACGGACAAGGGGTCGTAGGCATACTGCTGAACAACATTGCTATTCAGATGAAGAAACTGGCGGCAGAGCAATCGGAGAATCAGTTACGCGGAAGCGTACGCACCAGTTATGTATCGGTGTTAGCACTGCAGAGCATCGCCGGTTTGTTGGATTCCAGTTTGGTCAATATTCAGGAGCTGGAGCGTATGACGCAGCATGCAGTCGATGCCGGCGCTGCAGAGCAGACGGCCGCAGACCAAATCCGCGTGCGCGTGAATACCCTTAAAAACTCGATCAATGCGCAGAGACGAAATATCGAATTGGCGACCAACAGCCTGAAGGTGCTTCTGGATGTGCCGGTAGAGACGGAACTGGTGCTGACGGACCATATCGACGCGGCACTATCGCCTGAGAGCGTATTGGAACTCTTGGGAGCCAATTTTGCGATGGAGAACAACCTCAACTATCAGATGCTGCAAAAGCAAGTTGAGTTGGCGAAGAAGAACGTACACATGGCCGGTTGGGCATATGGTCCGACGGTGTCTTTGGCCTATAACTACACCAACCAGCAATACTACGGCGAAGGCGGTATGCGTATGACGCCGCCGAATGTGGTACAAGTGACGGTTCGTATGCCGTTGTGGTCGAGCGGAAAGCGCGCCGCAGGGGTAGTGGAGAAGAAGATTGCGTTGGAAGAGGCGAAGAATACCCTTTCCGAGACGACGGAGAACTTGGAAATCCAGTACCGCCAGTTATGCTTCAACCTGACGAACGCGTATGAGACCTATTTGAACGAGAAAGAGAATCTCGATGTCTCGCAACGCGTGTTTGCTTCGGCGACGAACAAGTATAAATACGGCGCGGCATCGAACGTAGAGTTGACCAATGCGTCGAATGACCTTATCAATGCGCAGAGCGCGTATGTGCAGTCGATCCTCTCGCTGGTAACTGCGCAAGTGGACTTGGAAGAATTTTTGAACAATTAGAATAATTAATCGTTTGAGTAGACGAAATAAGAATAACTGATAATATGAAAAAGAGTTTTATTTATGTACTTGCCGCGCTGACGCTCGTCGCTTGCGGCAACAAGAACACGACGGAGCAGGAAGAGCGCGTAGAGCAAGTGCGCACCATGGTGCTCCATGAACAAGAGATCGAGCGTGAGATTTCCGTCTCGACGAACCTGCAAGGCTACCTGACGCAGAACGTGGCGCCATCCTTGACGGGTAAGATTGAGCATATCTATTGCGAAGTAGGTGACCGCAAAGCCGCGGGCGCAGACCTCGTTCGCATGGATCAGACCCAGTACAAGACGACGAAGATCTCGTTAACCAACCTTGAGATTGAGAAGAACCGCGTGGAGATGTTACTCAAGACGGGTTCGGCTACGCAACAGCAGTATGACCAGATCATCGCGCAGTATAACTCCACCAAGGAGCAGTTGGAGTTCTTGGAGAAGAATACCTATGTGAAGGCTCCGTTTAGCGGCGTGATTGCTGCGAAGAACTACGAGGACGGCGAGCTGTACAGCGGTCAACCAATCTTGGTGTTGACGCAGATAGACAAGTTGAAAGCCCTCGTAGCTATTCCGGAGAGTTATTTCCCGAAATTCAAAGCCGGTATGAAGTTGACCTTGGCCTCGGAGATCTATCCCGATCAGGTCTTCCCCGCTACGGTAGAAGTCGTTTATCCGACGATTGATGCTACGAGCCATACTTTCCAAGTGAAGATCGTCATCCCGAACGGAAAGAACTTGCTTCGTCCGGGTATGTACGTGACGACCACGATCGGTTTGGGTAAAGCCAATACGATTGTAGCGCCGTATCAGGCGGTAGAGAAACTCGTCGGCGCGAACGACCGCTATGTGTTCATCAACGAGAATGGCCGTGCGAAACGCGTAGGTGTAGAGTTAGGTCAACGCTTTGACCAGAACATCGAGATCATCTCGCCGGAGATCGTAGATGGCGTAGAGATGGTGACCGTAGGTCAGCATAAACTTGTAGATGGCGTGAAGTTAAATGTAGTAACTGAGTAATCCGAATAATCAGAATAATCTGAAACAATATGGCAATCTATAAAACAGCGATACAAAAACCCGTAACGACAGCTTTGATCTTCGTTGCGGTCATTGTGGTCGGTATCTACAGTTTCATCAAGCTGCCGATAGATATGTTCCCGCAGATGGATCCTCCGTATATCACGGTGATGACCACCTATCCGGGAGCGTCGGCCAGCGAGATGGAGACGAATGTTACCAAGTATATGGAAAATGCTTTGACCTCTGTGGACCACCTCAAGCATATCACGTCGCAATCCAAAGATAACATGTCGATTGTGATGTTGGAGTTAGAGTGGGGTGCCAACATGGACGAAGCTGTAAATGACGTGC
>JAEEGL010905186.1_pt1 | contig 13399 bp, 7 predicted proteins | sample 9134231 | NCBI WGS metagenome assembly JAEEGL01 (sample SAMN16246548, study PRJNA631951) | gut metagenome | biome: gut microbiome; feature: rumen; material: fiber-attached | host: Bos | place: Iran: Karaj | collected 2018-10 | reverse complement strand
TTTTTAACATATTATCTAATTCTATTATCATTTTTTGAGTTTCAGAGACTGACATTTATTTTTTTTTTCCTTTTTTAAGGTATTATTTATTTATTATTTTTATTTTTGGTATTTATAGTAATTTTTCTATTTTTTAATTTTCAATTAGGAGAATGAGGTAAATTCAATTTTTAGTTTAAAATAACTTTATATTTATTACTTATCATTGTAAATAAAATTAAATTCAAATTTTAATATTTATAACAGGTTTTTTTGCTTATTTATCATTTGAATAAAATTTTAAAATATATTTTTTAAATAAATTTGATAAATATATATATAAATAAAATTTGAAGTTTTTAATATTATATAAATACTATTCATTCATACTTTAATTGAAGAAAGAAGAATTATTATAAAAGTATGTATGTGATATATTTAAAATAAGTTTTAATTTAATTATGCTATGATTGATTATTTTATCTTTTAATAAATATTATTCTATCATATAAACAATTTTATTATAATATATCAAAAATAAAACTTTTAAATAGAATTAATATAATTTATGTTTATACTTTAATATTCTGAATTTATTTATTAATTATAAAACACATATAATATAAAATATATATTTTTCATAAAGTATTATCTTTAAATATATATAATATAGTAATAATAAATAATAAAATAATTAAAATGATATATATAATATTTTATTTATCAAAAAAACTTAAAGAAGATTTTTTCTTTGATTTATTCTTAACTGGATTTTCTAAAATATGATTAATTTTTTCTACGGAAACTAATTGATTATTTTTAAATAAAGAATTTCTATATGTATATAATAATTTTTTTAATTTCAAATTATTATTTTGAAATTTAACAGGACTAGTAGAAAAAGAATTTGTAGTATTATTTTGAACTTTACTAATAGAAGTTTTACGAGAAATTAAAGGAATTTCATTATTTGAAATTGAATAATTTGAAGGAGAATCAGTTGATAAAATTTGATTTTTAATATTATTATTATTTGATTTCTTATAAAAATCTTTTATTGTTATAGTATTAAATTTCAAATCATTATTTTTATTTAATATATCTTCTTTTGAATCAAAAGAAAAAAAACCCATTCTTTCAACAAAATCAGAAATTTTTTTATTATCACTAAAAAAATGATTCCTATTATTTCGATTATTATTTGGAATAGTTTTATTACTTAAATAATTAGTATTATCATCATCTACAATATTATTATTACTAATTATATTATATTCTTTTAATTCTTTAATTCCAAAATCATTTAATCTATGAGCATCATCTAATTTTTGAATAATTTCTTTATATAAATCAGTTAAATAATTTTGTGCATTTTCAAGTAATTCCATCATTTTTTTATAATATTCAGATTTAATAACTTGTAAATTAACATAACTCATATAATTAAATAATATTTTTTCTTTTTCATTTATAAATCCAAAAATTTCAATAGCTTCTTCTTTTAAAGAAGGACCAGAAATATTAAATAATTCTTCTTTAACTTCAATAATTAAATCATTATTAACAAAATAATTAGAATTAATATAATTTAAATCTTGAGTTTTTTCACCAATATCTTTAATTAATTCAATTAAATTTTGAAAATATTCAATTCTCATATCATCATTAATTATCCATTCATTAGAACTTAAATAAGCATTTTGAATAATATTACAATTATCAATTATTAATTTTCTATATATATCAAAAGAATGTCGAATATCTCCTTCTTCTAAATTTATTATTTCATGTTTATTATGTGATGGATATTTTATATTACAATCTACACAAAAAAATTCATTACATTTTCTACAATAAAAATATGCATCTTTTTTTTTACATATTTGACATTTTACATAATGTTTTTTTGGCTTTTTTTTCAATATTTTTGGTAAAGGTTTTAATTTTGTTTTTGATTTACTTTTTAATTTTAATTTTTTCTTATTTATTTGAGATATTAGATTTATTTTCTTACTTTTATCTTCTACTGATATATTTATTCTTGTTTCTGATGATACAAAATATTCTCCTGATGATTTTGAAGAATTTGGAATTGATTTTTCTTCATAAATTAATTCTATGTTTTCAAAAGGAATATTAAATTGCTTCTCTGATAATTTATATAAAAATGATAATGGAGTTGATTTTGTTATTTCAATATTATAATTCTTTTTATCATAATTTAATGTTACATTCATTATATTATAATTAGTTCATTAAAAATAAATTTTAGATAAATAATATTTAAAAGTTATTTATTAATTATTTATAAATTCAAATATTTAAAAATAAATTCTGTTAAAATATATTAAAACCTTATAATTCAAATTTTTACTTTTTTTTATATAAATAAAAAGTCATTTTTATCTTAATTTTATTTCTAAAAAAATTTTGTTTGTTTGTTTGTAAATAATATATTTAAATTTCATATAATTTTTTCAGTTTAAAATAATTAAATTAATTTCTATTTTTTATTTGATAATTAATTATTTACTTAAAATAAAATAAGAGGAATAAATTTATAAAATTTTGATTAAATAATAAATAAATAAATTAAATTAAATTATCATAATAATTTAAATTAACTATTGATTTAGACTTTGAATTTGTTGTTGAACAATTTGTTGTTGGTCTTTCTTTTTCTTCATTAGAAAATTGTTTAAACGATCCTTGATTACTATTAATAAAGTTTCTTCCTGTTTTATTTTTAGCACAAAATAATTTAAAATTATTATTATTATAAATATTTACTCCTATTGGTCTTTTATTTAAATTTAAAAGTTTTGAATTTATTATAAAATATTTTTTAAATTCATTATCTTCATGACTTGAATAATTATTTATTATTTTTTTCTCATTTTTTTTCTTTTTATTTTTATTTAATTTATTTTTTTTCTTATTTTCTTCTTCTTCTTCTTCTTCTTTTTCTTTTTCTTTATTTTCTTTATTTTTTTCAGTATTATTTATTGTTTTATAATATTCTTCAAATAATTGTTTTTCTCTCATTAAATCTTTTATTCTTTGTTTTCTTTGAAGAATTAAATTAGTATTTTTAGATATTTTAGGTTTAAAAGAATAATATTTTTCATTTTTATTTTTCATTTCTTCTAATTTTTTTTTATATTGGTATTGATAATTATATAATCTATCACCAACATTAAAATTATTAATTATACTTTTTGTATTTAAATTAGTAGAAATATTATAAGAACTTTTATTATTGATATTATTAGAATAATTATAAATATGTTCATTATTAATTTTAGGAGAAAAAGTACATTCAATATCTTCTTTAGCATTATTTAATTTTATTTCTTTTGCTTTTTGATAATCTAAATTTCTTTGTTGAAAACTTTTAGTAATAATTAAATTAATATTATCATTTAATTTAGGTTTAAAAGTTACTCCTTGTTCATTTAATAATTCTTCTCTTAATTTTTTTGATTTTTCATTTTTTGCACTTAAAAATTTTTGAGAATTATAAGGTAATTTAAAGCTTCTTTCACTTAATCTTCTTTTTTTTGGATGAGGTGAATTTTCATATATTTCATTTTTAATTTTATTTAAATTTTCTTTTTTTTTCTTTTCATAATTTGATAATCTATTTATAAAATTATTTGAAATTTTATTTTTTTCTAATTCTAATTTACCACATGATTTACTTATTTTATTTCTAAATTTATTGTTAATTAAATTTGTTTTTGGAGAAAAAGTATATAAAGAATTAAATCTTTCTTCTTTTTCGTGACTTAATTTTCTTAATTTTTCCTTTCTGTAAAAAATATCAAAATATAAAGCATTAAAAATTAAATTTTGTTCTTTTTTTGTTATATTTGATTTAATATTTATTTCTTTTTGTTTTAATGAATTAATTGAAGATTTTGGTCTTAAATTATTTTTTAATAATTTCTTATTTAGAATTTTATTTTGTCGAGTATAATCATATTTATTTATTTTTTGATTCTTAAAATTTTGAATTTGATAATTTATATTTTTCTGAGCTGGAAAACTTTCTGATAAAGAATAAGATTGTTGATAATTATTATGAAGAGGAGATTTATTTTTAAGATAATATACAGAATCCATTAAAATAATATAATTAATTATTTATCACATTTTTTTAAAAAAATGAGAAATCAATCAAAATATAAAATTTAAAGATGGAATAATAAAATAAATTAAGATAATATATAATATGAAAAAATATGAAATTGAAAATTTAATAAAACTCAAAAAAAAAGAATTCAATAAATAATATTTAAATGATTAAAAAATATTATTAGATATTATGAAAACATTAATTATGAAGAAATCAAAAATTTTTTATTCAATCATTAAATAATATTTTTAAATATATTTAATTATTTTTTCTTTTTAAATTTTTTAAAAAAAATTTTGTTTTTTAAATTCTATTTCTTGCTCTAATAAGAATATTTATTACAATTAAATTACTTTATTGAATAAATTAGAATTTATTGAAAAATTTTTTATTTTTAATTAATTTAATTTTTCTTTCTCCTTTACATAAATACATATTTTAAATATAATAAAAACATTAAATTTATTTTTTTATTTTTTTATACATTTTTTTATTTATATTTATAAAATATTATGAATAAGAAAATTTAAAACCTATTATACTTTATTTTTTTTATTTGCTTCTTGTTTTAAAATTCTTCCTAAAATAGTAGGAACATTATTAATTTCTTTTTTATTATTCGAACAATTATTATTTAAATTACAATAATAATTTTTATAAATTATTTTATTATTATTTCCTTTAAAAAAAATATTATTATTAATTACTGTATTATAATTACAATTATTTAAATTAAAAGATTCTAGATCATCATCTTCAAAATCATTTAAATAAAAATTATTAATTGGTTCAATTTCATTCCAATTAATAGGATTACTTGATAATAAATTTCTTGCTAAATTTCTTATTTCAGGAGATAAATTTTCATAATTCATAATTTTATTTTTAAAATTTTTTTGATATGATTTAATTGGACTTATTATATTATTATTATTATAATATAAATTTTCAGAATCATCTTCATTTAATTCTTCATATACTATTGTTCCTATATTTTTATTTTTATAATCTTGTTTTTTGTGACTTTTACTTCTTTTTAATTTTGGTATTTCTAATATTTTTTTTTTATTTTTGTTTTTATTTGTTAAAATACTATATGATAAATTTAAATTATTAGGATATATTTCATCATAATAATTATTTAATGTTGATAAATTTGATGTTTGTTTTGTTATCATTGTCCCATCAACACTTGAATTTAATTTATTTGATTTTGATTTATTCACTTCCATTTTTTTTATTTTTTTTTTTTGTTTATAAAAAATAGACCTTATTTAATTTTTATTTTCTTATATATTATTTTATAAATTATATATCTTTATTATTTTTCTTTTTTTCTAACTATTAATTTTTTTTCATTTACAAATTTTCATTTTTTAAATTTAATAATTAAGAATGTGAAATTTCAAAATTTGTATTTTTTAATTAAAATACCAAAAAAGTTTATTTATTAAAAACAGTTTATATTTCAAATTTTATTTTTTTTATATAAAAAGAAACATTCGGTTAGAAAAACAATTGAAAAAATTGTATTTTTTCTAAAAATTATTATCTTGTCCACTATTATTATTTAAATTCACATTCATCATTTGTTGTCTTTGTTGCATCATCATCATCATTTGTTGTTTTTGACTTAAATTCAGTTTATTAAAATTTATCATATTATTCATATTACTCATATTATTCATATTCATATTATTTAAATTTCCCCTATTATTTAAATTATTCATATTATTCATTCCTCCTAAATTCATATTATTCATATTTCCCATATTATTAATATTCATATTATTCATATTATTAAAATTATTCATTTTAAAATTAATTTGTCTCATATTATTATTATTATTTTTATGTTGATAAATCATTAACTTTTCATCTAAACTCATATTATCAAAAATAGAACTTTCCTGAGGATAATCTTTAAAAATTTTAAGCATTTTAATTCCAGCAGAAGGGAAAATTTCTTGTGTATCTCTACTACTAGTAACAGGTTTATTATCATTATATTCATTAATAATTTGTCTAAAAATTCTATTTGGAATATCTTTAATGTAAATCCAATTAACAAAAAAAAATCCTTTCCATTTATCATTTTGAGACCAATAATTAAAATTTACTCTATATTCTACTTCAGAAGCCATTTGAGCTAAACCCATAAATTTACCTGAACCGTTTACACTAAAAAATAAATAGATTGGATATTTTTTTTCTGATTCTTTAAATGCTTTTTGTAATTTTTGATTTCCTTTTATTGTTGAACACCATATTTTAAAATTTATTGAACGAATTATATTTGCTTCATCTATACTTTTTATTACAAAAAATTTACCTGGAATTTTCTCATTTGATTTAATTAATTGACTTTGGAAATTTATTTCTTGGTGATTTAAATTATAATTATTATTATTATCATTATTATTCTTATTGGGAATTTGATTTAAGATATAATTATAATTTTGATTGTTTTGATTATTTAAATTTGGTATATTTAATTCATTATTATTATTATTTAATGGGAAATTAAATCTTTCCTTTTTTGGAATGTAAGGTTGAGATAAAATAAAATTATTATTATTGAAAGTTTTATTATCATTATTTATTTTTTCTTGAAAATTTTCATTTTCATTTTCAATTTTATTTTTATTATTATTATTATTTATTATATTCATTTTCATAAATCTACTTCCTTCAATAGAATTATTAATAATTTCTCTTTCATTTGAATTTTTTTGAATCATTAAATTTTTATTATTATCATTGTTTCCAGCTCCAAAATAATAATTAAAAGCTAAATCTTTTGAATTTCCTTTATTACCTAAATTTAATTTAGATAATTCATCAATTAAATTATTTTCTTCATTTGATTGATTTTTAGATGATGTTAAATTTGATTTTAAAAGAGAAATTGGATTAAAGTTATCTTTTAAATTGGATTTATTTGTTATATAATTTTTCTGGTAATCATTGCTTGAATAATTATTTTGTTGAAGCCATTGAAAATCATTTTCTTCTTCTTTTGAATTTTCATTAGAATCCATTTTTACTTTTATTTGAAAATAATAAAAATAAAATTTATTCATTTATTTTATATTTTTTCTTCTTTTTATTTTTTTCTTTACACAAATGAATTAAATAACTAATTTTTTTACATAAAAGCTCTTTTATATAATTATTTTATTTTATTTAGTTTTAATTGTTTTTTGAAAGTAAAAAATATTTTTTTCTCAAATATTATAAGTAATCAAAAAAAAAAAGATAATAATAATTATATAAATTGATTTAAATATTTTTTTTTCTAATTTGTTTATTTTTTTATCTTTCTTGTTTCTTTTCAAAAATTTTTATATCCTATTATTATTTCAGCTTATTTAATTATTATAAAGTAATTATTATTTTTTATTGTTTTATTTATGAATTATTTAATTTTTAATGCTTAAGAATTTTGATAATAATATATATAATTCATATGAAGAAAAAAAAGAAGAAGAAAAGATAATTAAAACTGATAATAAAAAAGAAAATAAAGTAGAAGAAGAAAAAAATGAATATGAAGATTTAAAAATATATAATGATTACACAAATAAAATATTGCAAAAATTCTTTGATGAAAATAATGATAGTGATGCTCCAAATTTTTTTCCAGATTTAGCAACATTAATAAAAGATAGTGAAAATGAATTAGAAAAAGCAATAGAAAGAACATCAAAAAAAGGAGATTTACATTCAAAAATAATAAATAAAAAAAGAGAAGAATATATAAATAAATTAGATGATATAAAAAATCATCATATAAATTTTGAAGCAAAAATAAATTCACTAAATGAGCTTTATAGCGATAAATTATCATATATATCATTATTATCAAATAATTTATTTGAGTTTGAAAAAGTAAATCAAAATTTAGATTTTATAAATAAAATAGTAGAATATATTAATGATTTAAATATTGAAGAAGGTTTAGAAAAAGTTAAAATTCCTATTTGTTTTACAGATCCTGAAAAAATCTTATCAGAAGGAATTGTAATATATTTATCTTTTTTAGATTTAATTGACACTTTAAGAGAAACTAATGAATATAATAATTTTATAAGTAACTTTAAATTAATTGAAAAAAAAATAAAAGATTCAATTATAAATTCCATTAAAGAATATTATAATGACAATAGCTTTGAACAATTACAAAAAATAATGAAAGTTACTGAAATAATTCATAATGATTTTGTTATTAATTTATATAAATCTTTTATTTTAGAAGATATAATGAAATTAGATGAATTAATAAATAAAGCAAAGAATATCAATTTAAATGGAGATTCAATTGAAGCAGAAAATTTTTATTCTTTTTTTGATATTAGTAATGAATTTCATGATAATTTAATTAAATATTCAAATGAACAATTTGGAACAGAATATTCCAAAATTTATTTAATTTTTCCTGAAACAAGACAAAGAATAATAATAACTTCAATGGTAAAATCATCTTTAGAAAAATTAGATTTGTTTAGAAAATTATTTACTGATGATGAAAAAAAATCAAATGAAACATATATTAAAATTGCAATATATATTTTTGAAAAAACTTTAAATTTTGTAAAAAGATATCAAGAAATATTATCTTTTTCAAATTGTGATTTATCGAGTTCATTAGAACAAAACACAAATATTTTCTTAGGAGAAATTAGTAGTATTTATAGAACAAAAGATAAAATGTTAATTAATGAATTTTTAGAAAGTTCTTATAAAATAAAAATTAGAAAATTAATTTCAATTGAAGATAATTATTTAAATTCAATTAAAGGAAAAAAAAATAAAAATAATGAATTAGATGAATTTATGAAACAATTCTCAAATGATATTTTAAATATAATTGAATCAACTAATTTTTCAGTTTTATTAAAAAAAACAAAAGATACTATTTCTAAATATAATATTTTAATTCAAAATGCAATTGAAAGAAAAGAAGATATGTATGAATATTTTAAAGATTTATTTGATACAATAACTTTATTACTTTGTGAATATGCTAAAAGATTAAAATTTATTCTTGAAGAAAGTTCAAAAAAAAATTTTCCCATTGAAGAAATTTTATTTATTATTTTCTCAAAAATTGATTATTGTAAATTACAATTTAAACAAATATTCTTATATGATTTAAGAGAAGTTTTCAGAAATTCAGATATATATGAAGAAATAGAAGATAATATAAATTCTTCTTTAGAAAAAATTGAACTTGAATTAGATAATTCATTTAATGAATTTAGTACTTTATTATCATTAGAATATGAGAAGAAATTTAGTGATATTAAATTAAAAGAAATATATAAAATTTCAAATGAAGAAATTGAAGTAAGTAAAGAATTTAGTTTAATAAGTTTGTTTTTAAATAATATTTTTAAAGCAATCAATAATAATTTTGCAGGATTACCACAATATAAAAGAAGAATTGATATATTATTAACTAAAATTACTATTGTTCATATGAAAGAAATTTTACAAAGAGCTAATTATACTATTGAAGGTGTTTCTCTTTTAAAAAATGATTTTCAAAAAATTGCTAATTTATTTGCTAAATATACTGATGAAGTTGATTATAATTTAATTTATGATGTTTTTTTCCTTTCTGAAATATTAACTACAAGGAAAGAAGAATTAAAAGATTTTATTGAAAAAATTAAACAAGATAAAAAATATGAAAATGATAGAGGTTTAATTAATACTTTAGAAAAGAAAAGAAAGAATTTAAAAATTGATTAATTATTTAAAAATAAAAAATAAAAAAATAAATAATATTTTAAAAACCGAATACTTAATTATTAAATAAAATAAAATTCATATATAAATAACCAAAAAAAAAAAATTAATTTAAAAAAAAAATAAAAAAATGTCAAATCCAAATTACGAATGGAATGAAACAAATTATTCTTTAACAATAACAATACCTCTTTCATATAAAATAGATAAACGTCAAATAGATTATTTAATCACAGATTCATATATAAAATTAAATATTCCTGAAATGAAAATATTATATTTCATAGATTTATTTAAAGAAATAGATATTAATACAAGTAAAATTATTCTAGAAGAAAATAAAATATTATTTTTCCTTCAAAAAAAAGAAGAAGAATTATGGAAAAATTTAAGTCCAAAATTAACTAAAAATGAATTAAAAGAAAGAAGAAAATTAGCAGAAGAAAGATATAATGAAAAAATAAAATTAGAAAGAGAAAAAGCAAATCAACATAAAAAAGAATTTGAAAAATTTGTTATTGATCAATCAATTAAAATTGATGATGAAAAAAGAGAAAATCTAAGAAATAAAAAAGAACAAGAAAAAAAAACTGCTGAAAATGATTTATATAAATTTGTAGCAAAAATAGATAATAGAAAAGATTTAAATACAGATGAAGATGATGTAATAATAAAAGAAAATAAAAATGAAAAGAAAGAAAAAAGTAATATAGAAAAAATAAAAGAAGAATATGAAAAAGAACAAAAATTAAAATTACAAGAAAAAGAAAACCACAATAAATTAATAATTGAAAATAATAATAATACCTTAAACAAAATAAAGAATAATGAAGAAAACAAAAATAATAATATAAAAGAAGAAAAAAATCCAATTAATTTTTTGTCAAAAGAAGAAGAAGAAGAATATAAAAAAAGAACAATAATAGAATCCCCAATGGTAAAAGAAAGTAATTTTCAAAAGACACTAAAATCCTTATATGAAAACAATATAGAAGAAAATATACAAAAAGGTAATTCAGAAATAGAAAAAAAATTACCTGAAAAAGTCCCATTAGAAAATGTATCAATAAGACCACAAGAAACAATAAAAGTAAATTTAACAAAAAAATTAATACCAACATTTGCAGCAAGAGAATCATTAGCAAAGGAACCTCCATATCCAAAAAATAAGAAATATGTTCCTGAAAAAAATTATTTAGGACAAGAAATAGATGAAAGAAATCCAATATGGGCAAAAGAAAGAGGAGATAATTTTTATAACAATAAAGATTATAAAAGTGCAATAAATGCATATAATAAATCTTTAGAATTAGACCCAAATTTTCATAAATGTTTAATTAATAGAGGAACTGCTTTTATGTGTTTAGGAGATTTTGATAATGCTTTATTAGATTTTAATAAAGCTATGGAATTAATTGATAATATTGATGAAAAAGAAAGAAGTGATGCTTTTTATGATAGAATTTATGTTAGAGCTCTTAATAAAAAATATGCTATTTATGCTTTAAAACAAGATTATGATAAAGCTATTGATATTATTAATAATCAATTATTAATCAAAAGTAATGCTCTTCCTTTTATTATTCCTGAAGATATTTGGAAAAAAATTGAAAAAGATAAAGAAATGATTTTATTTAGAATGGAAAATGATAAATTAAAAATTCAAGGTGATAAATTTTTAATGGAAAAAAAATATGATAAAGCCGAAGAGATTTATAAAAAAATTTTATCCACTGAAAGTAATAATGAAAAAGTTCTTTCTAATTTAAGTTTAATTTATTTAAATCAAGGAAAATATGATGAAGTTATCGATTGTTGTACTAAAATATTAAATATATATGCTAAATTTAAAGAAAGGATTAAAATTAAAAATATGAATAATTTATTTGAAATTAAAATTTTATTAAGAAGAGCAAAATGTTATGAAATAAAAAATGAAATGTCAAAAGCAGAAAAAGATGTTTATTCAATTGAGAAATTAGAAATATCAAATCCTCAAATTTTAAAAGATATAAAATTAATAAAAGATAAATTAAAAATTCATGTTGTTGATACATATAAAAAACAAGCAAATGAATATCAAGAAAAAGGTTTTTTTTCAGAAGCTTTAGAATATTATGAAAAAGCAATAAGTGTAATTAAATATTCTAATATTTATAATAAAATAGATTTAGTGAAAATATTATTAAATAGAACAGCATGTTTAATTAAATTAACACAATATGATAAAACTTATTTGGAATTTGAAAAAATTTTAGCTATTCTTTCTAAACAAAAAGCTATTGCTGATATTCAAAGTAATATTCTATTAAGAAACGAAGTCAATCAATTAGAATTTTTAACTTATGTTAAAAGAGCTTACGTTTATACTATTAATAATAGAATTGATGATGCTATTAAAGATTATACTAATGCTTTAATTATTAAACCTGGAGACATTAAAATTAAAGAAAATATTGAAAAATTAAAAGCTATTAGTTAAAAACACTTTTATTCGAAATTACTTTTTTTTAATTTTTTTATAAATTTAATATTTTTTTTTTGATTGATTATCATATATAATTTAATAATATTAATCAAGGCATTGGATTAAGTAAAAGTAACTTTAATTATACTTTTAGTATGGAAAAAAATAAAAAATATGATTACATATTTATTAAAGATTTTTATATTGAATTTAAAAATGATTTTACAAAGAAAAAAGATTTTATTTTAAATATTAAAGATAAAGATTTTAAATTAATGATTGAAAATAAACATTTGAAAGAAAATCCTCGTTTTGAAATACAAGAAATAAATTATCAGAGATTATTGTTGATTAAAGACAATAAAGCAATTAATACTTTTAACAATATATTTGATTTATTTCCAATTAATGGAAAAATGAATAACGAACAATCAATTAATTATTTTCAAAAATTGTGGATAATATAAATGGAAAAAGAATAATAAAATAATCAATTATTTTTATATGATAAGGATATATTATTTGAAGATTTTATTAAATATTATTATGAATTAATTAATAAAGATTTAAATTATGTTTGGAGAAATTTAGAAAAATTAGGATATAATAATTATTTAAATGAAAATTATGATTTAGATTATTTAAAAAATAATAAAGAAGAATTTGAAGAATCATCAATCATATTTTTAATAATTTTATTCAATTAACAAATCTACAAATAAATAAACTAAGTTTATGTTTTAACATTGATAAAATATTTATAAATTATTTGAATAAAAAAGAAATTTTGATAAATTTAAAAGAAATAAATATTTCTTTGTTTAAAGTAAAACAATTTATTGATTAAATATTATTTGTCGAAACACAGAAGAATTAAATTTATATATATATCAAAAAGATCCTGAAATTAATAAATATGAAATAAATAGTATTTTTTCAAATATTATTACTTTAAAATTATATATTTTGAAAACAAATTTTGATGTAATAGATTTTATGGTTAATAATTTAAAAATTACAAATTTAGAAATTTATTATAAAGGTGATAAATATATTAAATC
>JAEEGL017125976.1_pt1 | contig 13400 bp, 10 predicted proteins | sample 9134231 | NCBI WGS metagenome assembly JAEEGL01 (sample SAMN16246548, study PRJNA631951) | gut metagenome | biome: gut microbiome; feature: rumen; material: fiber-attached | host: Bos | place: Iran: Karaj | collected 2018-10 | reverse complement strand
TGAACGCCCTCTTCGACGACATCTACGGCAGCTCCCCCTACAAGTCCCCTACTGACATGGGCGTCAACATGATCGGGTCCTGCATCAGCGACGACGAGGTCTGCCGCGAGGCGTCCAGGCAGGAGATCATCCGCCGCTACTACACGGCGCTCTGCAATTTCGCCGACGGCAAGGCCACGGAAGCCGAGGTCAACAAGATCGCCCTCGTGATGAAGAAAGCCGGCATCACGACCTCCTACCGCAAGGCGACGGTCGCCGCCAAGGAGCGCATGGACGTGTCCGGCGTGGCCACGGCCGCCATCGAGCTCGAAGACGGCGCCATCCTGACCGCCGAGACCTCCCCGCTGCTCGGCCCCAGCGCCGCCCTCCTGCTCAACGCGCTCAAGCACCAGGCCCGCATCGCACACAACGTCAAGCTCATCCCGCAGACCATGATCGAGCCGATCGCCAAGACCAAGGTCACCTTCCTGCACGGCCACAACCCGCGCCTGCACACGGACGAGGTCCTCGTGGCCATCTCCATGATGAGCTTGCTCGACGAGAACTGCAAGCTCGCGCTCGAGCAGCTGCCCAGCCTCGCCGGCGCCCAGGTCCACTCCACCGTCATGCTGAGCGAGGTGGACCGCAAGACCTTCTCCAAGCTGGGGATCGGGCTCACCTGCGACCCGGTCCGCAAGCTCCGGGACCGCCAGCGGAATGCGGATCCCGAAGACGAGGAAATCTAGGAAGAATCAGAACAGGATCCGGTCCGTCGCCTCCCAGAGCCGGAGGTCGAGTTCCGGGTCGAAGTACCGGTCGGGAAATGCCTGATGGCGTTTCCCGACGTAGTATTGTCCGCGCTCGTCCGAGGCCAGGGCCGCCAGGGCCGGGCGGACGCCCCGCTGCGGCGACTTGCAGAACGGGCGGAAGAAGACCTTCGCCAGCGGGTCGAACCAGCGGCCCAGCTCGATCATGTCGGACCCCACGATGCCCGGGTCCGCCACGTTGACCCGCAGGGTCGGGTTGCGGCGCGCCAGCTCCTGCGAGAAGCGCAGCAGGGCGAGCTTCGCGCAGGCATACGTGCCCAGCTGCGAGAAATCCTTCTCCGCGGGGCTCAGCGACGCCGGCGTCACCTCGGCGAAGCGGCAGGTCAGCGAGACCATGTTGACGATCTGGGCGTCCGCCGGCATGGCCGGCAGGAGCAGCCGCGTCAGCAGGACCGGGCCGAAATAATTGACCGAAAAGGTATGCTCGAGCCCGTCGGTCGTCAGTGCATACGAGCGGCTGATGACGCCGGCATTGTTGAGCAGGGCGGAGACCGGTCCGTCGTCCAGGCCGGCCACGAAGGCGTGGACGGAGTCCAGCGACGAGAGGTCCAGCGGGCGGATGGTCAGGTCGGCGTCCGGGACTTCCGCGAGGATCCGCTCCCGGACGGCCGCGGCCTTGCCGGGATTGCGGCACGCCATCACGACGGCATGTCCCTGCGCGGCAAGCGCACGGACCGCCGCCGAGCCCATGGCTCCGGTGGCTCCCGTCACGATGACCCTACTGCGCATATTCCATCCGCAGGTTGTCCACCCAGAGGGTATTGCCCAGCGCACCGGTGTAGCCGCTGCGGCTCCCCGACGAGATCTGGAGGATGGCGTGGGTACAAGGCGTCCCTTCCGGCGCCCATCCTTCTTCCTGGATCGGCACGCACTTGCCCCGGCTGTTGACGGCATAAAGCATATTCGCGCCGTTGAAGAGCCCCATGTAGGACTGGTATCCCGGCATCCGGCGGGCATCCCCGTACCAGACCGGGATGCGGCGGTTCCGCACCCAGCCGTCCGTGGACTTCCCGATGCGGAAGAAGGCCGTGCCGACGCGCTCCGCATGGATGCCGCCGTCGGCGTCCTCCCAGCGGCGCTGGAGCAGCAGGGTCACCTGGCAGGGGTCGTCGCCGGGGATTTCCTTCTTGCGGAAGGTCGTGCCGGTGAGCAGCTTGCCCAGTCCGGGCAGGGCGGCCTTGTAGTCCAGCAGCAGAGCCTCCGGATGCTTCGTGAAGGGGATGCCCCAGTCCATCTTGGCGTAAGGGTCCTTGACGCCGGTGATCGGCTCGAGCATCTTGCCCCAGTAGAGCGAGCCCGTGGCCAGGACCTGAATCTCCACGAGCCCGGCCACCTTGCAGGATGCGAGGACGGTGGAGAGCCGGGCGCAGCGCCCGTCAGGGCCGTCGTCGGGCTCGACGGACACGCTGGTCTTCGTGATGCCGGACACCTTGGCGTACGCATTGGACGAGGCCCAGGGCGTCCGGGAATAATCGTAGGCGCGGTTGCCTTCGATCACCTCGTCCGGACCGAGCACGTACAGCGTCCTGGTCTGCCCGCCGAGGATGGCGGATTCCTTGATATGTCGGACCGTCCAGTGCTCGAAATCACCGAACGGCAGCGTCTCGACGCGCTGCGCGCAGAGCGGCAGGGTGGCGGCCATCAGACCGACGGCCAGGCTTATCTTACTTTTTTCCATATCCGTTGGATGAGCGGCCCCGGCAGGGAGGCGATCAGGGCCGGGAGCCAGATGTTCATAAAGCCGGGGCTGACGACGCGGCGTCCCCGGAACATTGCCCGGAGTGCCCGGCGGACCAGCCACTCCGGCGTGCGGATGAGCCCGATGCGCACCCCCATGCGCATCAGCTTCGGGTCCAGCCGGTAGAGCGGCGTGGCGATGGCGGCGGGACAGACCGTCGTCACGCCGACGCCATAGGGGCGCATCTCGTAGGAGAGCGAGCGGCCGAAACTCCGGAGGTAGGATTTGGTGGCGGCGTAGACCGTGATGCCCGGGACGGGCAGGCGGGCCGCCATGGAGGAGACGTTGAGGATGTAGCCGCTCCCCCGCTCTTTCATCGCACCGCCGAAGAGCAGGCACATCCGGGTGACCGTCGCGACGTGCAGGTCCAGCATGGCCTGCACACGGTCCAGGTCGGACGACTGCAACTCCTTGAAAAAGAACATCCCGGCATTGTTGACCAGGGCGTCGGGAAGGATCCCCTCCGCCTGGCACCAGGCGAACAGGGCGTCCGCCGCATCCAGGACGGCGAGGTCCTGGAAGCGGGTGCGGACCGCGGCCGGCGAAGCTGCGCGCAAGGCGGCCGCGGCGGCGTCGAGCTCCTCGGCGCGGTTGCCGACCAGCACGAGGTCATACCCGCGCGCGGCCAGCTCGCGGGCATAGGCCAGGCCCATGCCGGAACTTCCTCCCGTGATCAGCGCGACCATCGTTCCTCCGCTTTGTCCACTTCCCGCCGCAGGGCGGGAGGCAGGTTGTCGACACAATGGTTGCAGCGCATCTCGAGCGTATACATCCGCCCGATGCAGTAGTTGGAGTGGCGGCACTCGCTGTGCTCGCACACGCCGCTCCGGAGCTTGTTGACGAAATCCGTGTCCCGGATCAGCGCCCGCGCCATCTGCAGCGCGTCGAACCCGGCATCCAGCACTTCCTCCATCGACCGGCGGGAGACCATCCCGCCCACGTACACGAGCGGCAGCTTCACGGCGGCGCGGAACTCCCGGGCGTCCTCCAGGAAATAGGCATCCCGGTACGGGACCGTCGGGATCACGGCCCGGCCGGCGACCCACAGCATGGCCTTCAGCCACCAGAAGCGGCGCAGGTCCATGTAATGCGCCAGCGTGCGCAGCGGCATCGCCCCGCGCATCACCTCCATCGGCGCCTTGCTCACGAACCCGGCCGAGAGGACCAGGGCATGGACCCCCAGCCGCTCCAGCTCGCGGGCGACCTCCAGGCATTCCGCGCGCTGCATGCCGCGCCGGAACCCGTCGTGCATGTTCATCTTGACGAGCACGCCCATGTCGTCTCCGGCCGCCTCCATCACGCGGCGGATCACCAACTGCATCAGGCGCATCCGGTTCTCCAGGCTTCCGCCGAAACGGTCGCGGCGGTGGTTGGTGTACGGGGAGAGGAACTGGCTGATGAGGTAGCCGTGACCAGCGTGGATCTCGACGCAGTCGAAGCCCGCTGCGCGGGCGAGCTCCACCGCGTGGCCGAAATCCTCCACCAGGGCCAGGATCTCGTCTTCGCGCAGGGCGCGCACGAAGGTCGGCGAATACAGGTTGAATCCCGACGACGCGCCCACGGGCATGCACCCGCAGGTGGCCCGGTGGGTCATGTTGCCGCAGTGCCCCAGCTGGATGGATGCCTTCGCCCCCTGGGCGTGGATGGCATCCGTGATGTCCCGCAGCGCCGGGACGATCTCCTCGCGCATCCAGAGCTGGCCGTCGAACGACAGGCCGCTCCGGCTCACGGAAGCATAGGCGAGCGTGGTCATCCCCACCCCGCCCCGGGCCACGGCCACATGGTAATCCTTCAGGTCCTGCGAGGGTTTGTTGCCGTAGGCCATATTCTCGAACGCAGCCGAGCGGATGACCCGGTTGCGCAGGGTCACGGGGCCGATCCGGACAGGGGTGAAGATGGGAGATTCGATCTGGGACATCAGGCTAGTAGATAAAGGGAAGCATCCGTTTGGTCTTGCGGGTATCCAGCTCGTCCGGGAACTCCCGGGCGTACATATCATAGATCCGCGCGGCGCGGGGGGCCAGGTTGGCGAAGGTCCACAGGGCGAACACGGCGCCGGACCAGGACCAGGTGAGGATGGCGAAGCCCACCCACTCCACGAATTCGCCGAAATAGTTGGCGCTCGTCACATAGCGGAACAACCCGTCCTTGGGCAGGTAATGCGCCGTGTCCCCGGGCTTGCGGAGGTGGCGGATGACCGCATCGGACCGGATGTTGACCGCCATGCCCGTGAGGAAGACCGCCGTGCCGGCGAGGAACGGCAGTCCCGTCAGCCAGTCCGGCCCGTAATAGTCCGCCGGCGAGAGCCAGAAGATCCATCCGCCCTGCATCAGGGCATTGAGCGTATTGAACACGACCCCCATCAGGATGATGCTGAGCGGCATCTTCGAGCGGCCGCGGATCAGCAGCGGGAAGATGAAGGAACGATGGAAATAATGCAGCTCGAAAAGGAGCAGGAAGACGATCCGGACCGGGTCCGTCCGACGATCCGAGAACCACCAGAGCAGCAGCATGGCCACGAAGACCGGTGCTTCCATCAGCACCCAGCCGAGCCGGTTGTCCACGGCCGGCCCCCACTTGGGCTGGTAGAACTTGCCGTATCCGGCATCCACGAAGAACAGGCACGCGAAGACCCCGACGGCCAGGACGGCCATCACGCAGAGGAACACGTGGAAAGCATGCAGGGAAAGCATCAGGACTTGCGGATCTTCAGGCAGAGCAGCGTGAGGTCGTCGCTGGCCTCGGCGCCGTCCACGAACGCCGTGACGGCATCGGTCATCCGGCGGACGGCTTCCAGCGCGCTCCAGAAGGCGCTGCCGCCAAGGACATCCAGCATCCGGTCCGTGCCGAACTGCTCGTGCGCGGGGTTCTCCGCTTCGTTGAGTCCGTCCGTGTAGAACAGGAAGGCCTGTCCGCGTACGTCGTCGATACTCTCGCCCTCGAACACCCACTGCGGGTCCACGCCCAGCGGGGTGTTGGGCTTCACGTCCAGGAAGCGGGCCTTCCCGCCGTCGATCAGCACGGGAGGGTTGTGGCCGCAGTTGCAGTAATCCATGCGGCCCGTCCGCAGGTCGATCCGGCCGAAGAACATGGTCATGAACATCATCTGCTCGTTGTCCTCCGCCACGGTCTCGTTGATCTGCCGGGCGATCTGTTCCGGGGCCAGGCCCGGCTTCGCCACGACCCGGAACAAGTTGCGGGACACGGCCATCAGCAGGCTGCCGGGGATGCCCTTGCCGCTCACGTCACCGATACAGAAATACAGCACCTCGTCCTGGATGAAATAGTCGTACAGGTCGCCGCCCACCTCCTTGGCGGGAGTCATCGCGGCGAAGAGGTCGATGTCGGAACGCTCGGGGAACGGCGGGAACACCCGCGGGACCATCGCCATCTGGATCTCCCGGGCGATCCGGAGTTCGCCCTCGATCCGCTCGCGGCTGGCCGTCGTCCGCTTCAGCTCGTCGATATAGTTGACCAGCGAATGCTGCATGTTGCTGAAGGACTGGGTCAGCTGTCCGATCTCGTCCTGGCGGCCGGAGTCCGGGAGGGGTTCCAGGAAATCTCCGGTCGAGATGAGGTCCGCCTGCCGGACCAGGCGCCGGAGCGGATCCATCTCGCGGTTGATCACCCTGCGGCAGACGAAGAGCATCAGCAGCAGGCCGAGCAGGACGATCGCGATCACGGTGCGGCGCAGGCGGTTGAACCCGCCGAAGACATCCTTCTCGGGGCAGACCAGCGCCACGCTCCAGCCCGTCTCCTTCTCGGGCTCATAGAAAACATAACTGTCCTTCCCGTCGATCTTCAGCTTCTTCATGCCTTTCTCGCCCCGGAGCATGGCCTTTCCGAGCGCCGTGATCTCGGGGTTCGGCTCAAGCAGGGTATCCGTGAAGATGGTCTGGTACAGCAGCTTGGTGGTGTCCGGGTGGACCAGGTAGGCACCGCCGCGCCCCACCATGATGCAGTATGAATTGGGATAAGGCTTCACGGCCGAGAGCGTCTCGGAAAGCCAGGACAAGGAGATATCGACGGACAGGACGCCGGCGAAACTGCCGTCCTGGGCCGTCAGCGGCTTGCAGTAGGAAGTGATCGTACTGGCCGTCCCGTCACTGACATCCACGTCGATATAAGGTTCGGTCCAGCAGGGCTGGTTGAGCAGCTTGGGCTGCAGGTACCAGTCCATGTAGTGGTACTGGTACTGCTCGTTCCCCTCCTGCTCGACCTGCACGGATCCGTCCTCGAAATATCCGTAGGCGGAGAAATAGCGGCCCTTCTCCTTGAAGAAGAACGGCTCGAACGCGATGGAGCAGCCGTTGAGGATGGGGTTGTTGAGCATCACGTTGCGGACCAGGTCGAACATGTATTCCGGCTCGTCCAGGTGGCGGTACACCAGCCAGTCCGTATTGTCGGCGGAGATCTTGACGTCGTCCAGGATGTCGTTGACCCGCAGGACCGTGTTGTGCAGCTTCTGCGAGGCCTGGCTCTCGGCTTCGTTGCGGACGGTGTTCCACGACACGGAGAACATGTAGCCCAGGGCCGCGATGAAGATCATGGCGGCGAACAGGACGATCCAGATGCCCAGGCGGGCGGGAAGGGACCTGCGGTATCGGTTCAGGATGGGCGTCATCGCGGGATCAGTTCTTCGTATTCAACCGGCCGGGAGATCAGTCCCGCCTCCAACATCATTCCGCTCGCCTGCCGGACCATGTCCGGCCGGAGCGTGAAACTCCGCTGCCCGGAGTCCGGGTCCAGCTGGAGGTCCAGGATCTCATCCAGCATCAGCTTCTGGAGCACCTCGTTCGTGGCGACCAGGTTCTTCGACACGTATTCCATGACCAGTGCGAGGGCTTCGCGGGGATGGTCCGCGACCCACTCCCAGCCCCGGCGGCTGGCCCGGGCGAACCGCTCGGCCCGGTCCTTGTGCCGGCGGTACGCCGCCAGCGTCATATAGACGCCGTCGTCCTGGATGTTGTAGCCATGGTCCCGGAAGCGGTAGACATTCTCTTCGGTGATCTCCGCCCCGGCCTGCAGGAGCAGGTTGTACTCATTGTAGCTCATCGCGAGGGTGGCGTCGATGGCTCCCTGCAGGAAGAGGTTGACGTTCGCGGCGACCCGGACCCAGTTGTAGTTCAGCCGCTCGGCCTTGTCCAGGCAGAAGGCGATCTGGTTGAAGCCGGCCTTCCAGGTGCCGACCCGGGCGCCGCGCCGCTTGACCGGGTTGCCGCGCCGCGAGACGATGACCGTGGCATTGTTCATCGAGGTCTGCAGGATGTTGACGAGCGGCGTCCCGCTGTCGACCAGTTCCATGGCCTGCATCAGCTGGATCGTCGCCGCGTCGCACTCGCCGCTGACCAGGGTCTGCTCGGGCGTCTGGAAGTGAAAGGGATGCACGATCCGGACATCGAGGCCCTCCTCGTGGTAGAACCCCATCTCGAGCGCCGCATAATAGCCGGCGAACTGGGCCTGTGCGGTCCATTGGGGCGAGAAGACGAACGGCTCCTGCGCGGTCGCCGCAGCTGCTGCGGCCAGGCTCGCGAAGAGGACGGTCAATATGCGGGCGAATCTCATTCCGGTTTACGGCAAATTATCAACAAAAATAAGAATAAATCCCGATATTCCCGCCGATCAGGGTCAAAAAAGGCCACCGGCCGTCATTCCGGATCCGCCCCGGCGTCTCCGCCTGCCAGCATGTGCCGCAAGGCCTCCCCGAAGATGAGGTACGCGGTATTGCCCGCGATGGTCCCTTCGTTCTGTCCCCAGAGGAACGGCCAGTCGTCGTAGTTCTCGAAATGGTCCGGATGGCGGAAGAGCACGCCCGGCGCCACGTTGCCGGGGATGAAGGAGAAGTCCGCGCGGTTGTTGCCGTAGAAGACTTCCTTCGGGCGCGCGGCACCGACCGCCGCCACGAGCGAATAGTTGTGGTACGGGTGGCAGCCGAACAGGTATCCGGCAGCCCGCAGGGCGTATTCGGGACCGACGACGTCGGGGAAATACCGGTGCGCGAAGGCGGCCGTCGTGCCGAAGCCCACCACGCTGCCGCTCCCCGCCCAGTTGCCCAGTCCGATGGGCACGCCGTAGGGGTTCTGCACCTCCAGGCTGTCCATGTACACCTTGTATTGCTCCACGTAGGGGCGCAGGCGCTCCTTGTAGGCGCCATCCAGGTACGGGACGGCGTCCAGGGCCGCGGCCATGGCGGAATTCACGTTGCGGTCCAGGGCCGGCCAGACCTGCTCCACGAAAGCGTCCAGGTAATGCCGCTCGCCGGTGGACACATAGAGCTGGAGGTTGGTGGACATGTTGCCGAATCCCCTTCCGCGCATCCCGGAGCCGGCCATCCGCTCGGTCCCCTCCTTCATCAGGCGCCTGGACTGCGCCAGCGCCCGGCGCGACAGGTCGTCGTTGTAGCCCTGCAGCGCCCGGCTCGCGGCGGCGAACATCGTGGCCGCCTGCAGGTCCAGGTACGGGTTGCGGGTCGTGAAGGCCCACATGTCGTCCGGCGTGCCGCTGGACTTTCCGTCGGCGGACTTCTCATACGGTTTCAGGCGCGGATCGTAATGCAGGCCGTCCGTGATGGACGCGGCATCGCCCAGGTGATGGTAGTTGTCCAGCACGGAATTGGAAAGGGTCTGGGCCATGTGGCCGATGTTCTCGGCCTGGGCCACCAGGTTCAGGGTGCCGTGTTCGATGTACTGCAGCACGTCGGGCACGCCGTCCGGGCGGTGCAGGTCGACATAGCGCTGCTCCTGGCTGACGAAGGTCTCGTCGCGCATCGGGCGGAAGCGCTCCCAGTCGGAAACGAGGTTCTGCACCACGCTGATGTTGGATCCCGTCTCGATGTCGAAATCGCCGGCATCGAAGAATCCGCCCACGTTGAGTCCGGGGATCAGCTGGAGGCCGCGGTACTTCGTGTCGATCGCCCCCTGCCCGTGCAGGTCGAAATGGTTGGTGTGGGCCGGTGCCTGGAGATACCCCTCCTTGAACGGCTCGCCGTGCCAGATGCGGTAGCCCTCATTGACCGTCATGTGGTTCATGTGGATGGGAATCCAGACATCGCCGGTCGCATCCGTGATGTGGTCGTAGACGCCATCCGAGATGATGAAATCGTTGGTCCGGACGCTGCCGTAGCGCAGGAAATAGATGCCCGGCTCGCGGACGGACGAGAAGTCGAAGCGCGCGTAGCGGTATTTGAAGTAGTCGCCCCAGGTCCGGACCGGTCCGGAGAAGACGCGGGTCTCGGACCCGTCTGCGCCGACCTTGAACACTTCCGCCTTGGCGCACACTTTGTCGCGCTTGTCCAGCTCGATGACGGCGACCTTGGGCTGCGAGGGGATGTAGCCGACCTGGGAAAAGCCCACGTTGGGTTCGCGGACCCAACCGGGCACCGCGTTCGGCTCCACGGTCCAGCTCAGCACCCGGCCGGTCTTGCCGGCCGGCAGCAGGCTGCGCAGGACATACCATCCGTTCTGGGCGAGGACACGCCCGTCGTACAGCATCAGGTCCGCCTCTTCGGACGTCACCTTCACCGTCCGCTCCGGCATTTCGGGTGCGGCGACCAGTTCATGGCCGACCGAGAGCGGGAGGGGCTCGACGAAGCGTCCCGTGCCCCGGTCGTCATAGGTCCGATAACCCTTGAACTGCCTGACTTTCTCGCTGTTGGGCCGCGTGGTGGTCAGCCCGGCCGTGTAGCGCGGGAAACGCTCCGGGCGGCCATCCATCACGTAGGTCTTGTTCCAATATTGGGAAGGCAACAGTTCGAGGTTGAACCCGGCCTCCCCTTCGAGCGCCTCCGGCAGCGGCTTGTCCAGCCAGACGTCGATCCGCACCGCATCGCCCACGGCGGTGGTCACGATCCGGGAATCGAAATCATAATCCGGGAAGCGGAGGCCCACCTCGATGGTGCCGGCCTCGGGATCGACGGTCCGGGAAGTCATGACCGGCACGAGGTCCCACTGCTCCGGGGTGCTGGAGAGCCGGACGGCGCCTCCCTGGATGGTGCGGACACCGTGGTGGATGACCTCGATGCCGGAATTCTTCTCGTCGTTGAAGCCTCCCGAAAAGGCGTTGCTGAACACGAGGACACCGACGCCCTGGCGTTCGAAATACCCGAGGTCGTTCAGTACGAGGTCCGCCCCGGAAGGGCGTGAGCAGCCGGCCAGCACGAGCAGGGCCAGGATGCAGGAAACGGTTTTTCTCATCATATGGACGGTTTTTCGAAATGCTGGTAATCCTTGACGGAGCGCCAGGCTCCGCCCCAGGCGAAGCCGTGTGCGCGGAACAGCTTGTAGCAGAGGTCCTCCCGGTCGATCCGGTGCGGGAAGTCCGCAGTGCGGTCCGCATACGGCTCCGCCGCGGCGGGCGACACCCGGCCGCCACGGCCGACGAAGGGGTTCTCCAGCGGGTTGACGTCGACGGCCAGTCCGTACGCATGCCAGGACAGGCGCGACTGCCCGGTGCGCGGGCGGTAATTGAAGCAGGAGGTGTTGTCCGCCTGCATCGACGCCTCGTCGGAGGCGCCGAAATCGTCGATCAGCCGGATGCTCCGGATGGGGTACCGGGCGTCGTAGAGGTCGCGGAAGATCTCGCAGAGGTCGCGCGCGATGGCGGCGTTGCAGACCATCTCGCCGGTCTGCGGATTCCCCTCGAAATCATAGTAGGACAGGCGGAGGTAGCGCAGGTCCGCGAGCGGGACGCGGGCATCCTCCGGATAGGAGACACCCCGCATGCGCGCCTCGACCCCGGGCGGAATCTCCGTGGCGGAGAATTCCGGGACGAAAGGGGCCCGGACAGCCGTGCTGTCTTTCGGGGCGGCCGCGCCTTCATGCCGGGACTGCCCCGGAGTCCCGCGGCAGCCCGACAGCAGCGCCAGCGCCAGCAGTATCGGCAGCAGGACCCTTTCCATCCCCTACCGTCCCCGGGAAGCTTCGCAGCGCACGAGCGTATCCATGATCAGCAGGGTCTGCTCCTGCAGGCGCCGGGCGGCGGCGCAGTCCCCGGACTCGAAGATATCCCGGTAGTCCTCCAGCTGGTGGCAGAGCCGGTGCTCATAGCGGTTGAGCTCGAACACCTGCGGCTCCCGGTCCGGCAGGAGCAGCTCGACCTTCGTGAAGAAGTTCGGCAGGCCGTGGACCCGGATCGCGCCCTTCTCTCCCTGGAAATAGAAGCCGTGGGGGCCGGCGGAATCCATCGACGCCGTGCAGACGGCCACCAGCCCGCCGCCGTAGACCAGCGTCGCGGCGCCGGAGGTCCCGACCGCCTCGGGGCCGCAATCGTTCGCAGCATAGAACACCGCGTCCGGACGGCCGTAGAGGGCCAGGATGACGTGCAGGCAGTAGATGTTGATGTCCCGCAGGGCACCGCCTTCGTATTCCCGGGTAAAGACCGGGATGTGCGCGCCGTCCAGGTACAGGTCGTACCGGGGGAAATGCTCGTCGTAGTCGGCGTGGACCAGCCGGACGGGGCCGATCTGCGGCAGGAGTTCCTGCACCTTGCGGAAGTTCGGGAGGTGGATGTTGGAGATGGCCTCGAAGATCCACAGGCCGCGCTGCTCCGCGAGGGCGAAGAGCGCTTCCGCCTGCTCCACCGTCGAGGTGAAAGGCTTCTCGCAGAGGACGTTCTTGCCGGCGAGCAGGGCCTGCCTCGCCGCTGCGAAATGCAGCGAGTTAGGCAGTGCCACATAGACGAAATCGATGTCCGGGCGCGCCAGCATCTCCGCATAATCCGTGTAGACGTGCGGGATGCCGAACCGGCCGGCCTTTTCGGCGCTGCGGCCGCAGATGGCAATGACTTCATAGCCCGGGACGGTCTGCATGGCCTCGAGCATCTGGGGGACGATCCTTCCGGATCCGACGATGGCGACTCTGATCATGGCGGTCAATTCTGATGGTTTTCTTCCCAAAGATACGAATTCCCGTCGGGTATCCTTGAAAAAAAACGGAATTCTTGCTAACTTGCCACAAAGATATCCCGTGAAAACCCGTACCTACATCGCCATCGACCTCAAGTCCTTCTACGCCTCCGTCGAGTGCGTGGACCGCGGGCTGGACCCCCTGGACAACCACCTGGTCGTGGCAGATGCCAGCCGGACCGAGAAGACCATCTGCCTGGCGGTCTCCCCTTCCCTCAAGAGCTACGGCATCCCCGGGCGCGCCCGGCTCTTCGAAGTCGTGCAGGCCGTCTCGAAGATCAATGCCGAGCGGCGGCGCGCAGCCCCCGGCAGGCGCTTCCGCGCCGCCTCCTCCGTCCATCACGAGCTGCTCGCCGACCCCTCGCTCGAGCTCGGCTACATCGTCGCGCCGCCCCGGATGGCCCACTACATGGAGGTCAGCAGCCGGATCTACGGCATCTACCTGCGCTACATCGCGCCGGAAGACATCCACGTCTACTCCATCGACGAAGTCTTCATCGACGCCACCGACTACCTGAAGACCTACCGCCTCAACGCCCACGACCTGACGCGCAAGCTGGTCCAGGAAGTGCTCCGGGAGACAGGCATTACGGCCACGGCCGGAATCGCGCCCAACCTCTACCTCTGCAAGATCGCGATGGACATCGAGGCCAAGCACAGCCCGGCCGACGCGGACGGCGTCCGCATCGCCGAGCTGGACGAGATGACCTACCGCCGCAAATACTGGACGCACCGCCCCCTGACGGACTTCTGGCGGGTCGGCCACGGCATCGCCGCCAAGCTCGAGGCCAACGGCCTCTACACGATGGGGGACGTGGCGCGCTGCTCGCTCGGCAAGCCCTGGGAGCACTACAACGAGGAGTTGCTCTACAAGCTCTTCGGCGTCAATGCCGAGCTGCTCATCGACCACGCCTGGGGCTGGGAGCCCTGCACCATGGCGGACATCAAGGCCTAC
>JAEEGL014699492.1_pt1 | contig 13400 bp, 13 predicted proteins | sample 9134231 | NCBI WGS metagenome assembly JAEEGL01 (sample SAMN16246548, study PRJNA631951) | gut metagenome | biome: gut microbiome; feature: rumen; material: fiber-attached | host: Bos | place: Iran: Karaj | collected 2018-10 | reverse complement strand
GCTTTGTTCTTGACGTGTAGAAACTTCGCAACTTTCTGGAATTGTCATGAGCATAGCAACGGCAGATGTCCTCGGGATGTGTTTATACGCATCCCCTTTATCCAGAATGATGCTTTATTATATAAATAAGGTATTGTAATGTGATTAAGGGGAGATGATAAAACATATCGGCGTGGGCTATTGGCGTTGCTCGTTCAACAATTCCGGGCAATGCGAAGGCCTCTACACGTGGGACGGGCAACAGGCAGAGTTCCCACGCTTTCTTTTAATGCCGTAACCATGAGTGAAAAGAATCGCCTACTTTAGGGAATTGGTGGCACAAAAAGACTAAGACAATGAAGAAAACCTTTATGAGAAAAGCTATTGCTCTTTACCTATTGGTAATGATGGTCATTGCGTGTAAGGCGCAATCGATGGTAACGGAAATCTCGTGGAATGCCCCTGACGGGAACTATACAGGATTAATGGTTCTTTATCCGAACAACAAAGGCGTGTTCAAAGTAAAACATTTTATTGCAGGTGTAGGATGGAGCTGGTGTACACAGGACGCAGTGCTTACCAATCAATATGACGTGTTTGGAAACTGTACTTCTTACATAAACTGCTATAATCCGAGAACACAGCCTTATTATCCATATGCAGCAGACAATTTTATTGTATATCCCAATGGGGCTATGTATACACAAGATGCATCGGGTACTTGGTCTACGCAGATTGTTGCCTATGTTGTTCAACCCAACAATTGGCAAAACAAGTTCCAAGAATATGGGATACAAAGAAGATAATGATTAACAATAAAAAAACAAAGTGATATGAAAAAGAATTTTTATCTGTTGGCATTTTTGATGATGCCTGCAATTATGTGCACATCATGTATCAAACCTGATCCTGATGAAGAAGTCCAGTTAAATGAAAATGTGGAGACCTTTAACATAGACGAGAGTTTTAAAGCCCCGACATCTTTCTTACAGGCTTCATGGAAAGGTGAATATAGTGGGTATGACGAAAATCAGAAAGCAAATACGAACATCAGACGTCTTCTTGAGTTGAATTCTGATGGAACTTACAAAAACACCATCCAAGGAATCCTTGTTAACTCAAACAACAATAAGGCTGATTATGTAAATTTTGAAATTGAAAAGGGAACGTATCAATACAACGGTTCCAACAGCATTACATATTATGTTCAAGTGGACTCGCTAATAAACTATCAGACAGAGGAACTGGAATATTTCTCGAAGAAGCATTCATATTCTGGTAGTAGTACTGACACTTCCAAAGATGTATCAAGTTATACAGAAGGTGTTCAGTTTCAGAAGAAGGACAACAATCATCAGTGGGTTACTAAAGACGTGTATCTTAGTAATTTAAAAGGAAACGATTTGGAGTTATTCTTTTTTATGGATAAAGAGTGAATCGAGAGCATGGGATTATTTAATCATGTTGTTGCAGCATTACGTCAAGATGACTATTCTGACGAAGTTCTCTACGATGCCTTGCAGTTAAAAGACGAAGAACAAATGGAAATGTTTCAGTTGGCTCAGCAATGCCGACTGGAGTATTTTCCCGACAATCGTGCGCAGGCAAGAAGTGTGATTGAAATATCAAATGTATGCCGACAGAAATGCAGGTACTGCGCCATAGGTGGTAAAGACCAGACAAAAAACTACACACTGAGTGCAGAACAAATAGAAATGCTTGTCGATTACCTCTATGGCAAAGGTCGCAGAGTCGTTCTTTTGCAATCTGGTGAAAATAAAAACGAATCATTTATCAATGACACGATCTTAGCAATAAGTCATGTAAAGAGTAAGCACAAAGACCTTCGAATTATCCTCTGCATGGGAGATCTCTCTAAAGAACAATATCAATCTTTGTACGATGCAGGAGCAAGTGACTACATCTTAAAATTTGAAACTTCCAACGAGAAGCATTTTGCCTTTTGCAAACCTAATGACACCTTTGAGCACAGATTGTCATGTATTAAGACCCTTTGCGAAATAGGATATCGGGTGGGATCAGGTAACATCGTTGGGTTGCCCGCACAGACTTTGGATGATTTAGTTGGAGACTTGAAATTGGTTCACGAACTTCCGTTAGGAATGAATAGTGCTACCATCTTTATTCCTGCAGAGAACTCTGATTTTGCCCATGAGCCTGCTGGTGATCCTATTCATACTTTAAACATGATGGCTTTGATGCGTATAATGAATCCTCATAGATTGATGCCGACAACCAGTTCTTTAGAGAAGATGATTCCAGACGGTCAGTATTTGGGACTTCTTGCAGGAGCAAATACTGTCACTATTCATGATGGGACACCAGAAGAGTTGCAACAGTATTTCCCAATCTACTCTTCCAAACGGATACGCCCACAGATAGAACACTTTAGGGATATACTTGGACGCGCCAATATGAAAGCAGATAATATCATATAAAATGAAACGAGATTACATATCATTGTCTACTCCCCGGTGGGAAGAGTTTCAGGAGTTTCAACGGCTGGGGCTTATCCCCGTTCATGGTGATTTCTCGCCTGCGGGAGTGCATTATCCACCTATCACCAACTACCCAGACTGCCCACAAGAAAAAGCATACGAGGGATTTGAAGAAGAAGAACATGGGAAATTCGATGTCTATGTTCACATTCCATTCTGTCACCGACGCTGTCTGTTCTGCCATTACCCATCACACTATCATTGTAGTGATGGAGAAAAAGACACTTATCTTGACCATTTGAAACTAGAAATGCAGAATTGGCTTGCTTTCCGTGGTTTAGAGCGTATAAAGAGCAGGTCGATTCTAATGGGTGGGGGCACTCCAACAGATTTGACTCCAGCGCAACTTATGCGTTTTTTGACGTTCTTCACAAAATATGTTGATATTAGTACATGCCCTCAGTTCAACTGGGATGTTGACCCTTCAACCCTTGTTGGAGAAGAAGGATTGGAACGCCTTCGCATCATCAAGGATTTCAGGGGAGATCGTCTGACCATTGGTATTCAGTCGCTTAACGCTGACGTATTGCGCAAGATGAACCGTTCTCACAATGCAGATACGGCTAAGGAATCAATAGAGAATTGTCTGAAGATGGGGTTCAAGGTGAACATTGAGTTTATTTATGGTCATCCTGGCGAAACATTACAGAATTGGATAGAAGTGATGGAAGAAGCTTGCACTTTGGGAACAGACGAAATACAACTCTACCGGTTGAAGATAGAGCCGTATGGTGACCAAGAAGGAACCATTAAGAAATTCTCTGCCTATCACGAAGATGAGTTAATCTCTGTTGAGGACACTATCCGCATGAAAGAAATCAGCGACTTGATTTTGAAAGACCACGGTTATACAGAGAATCTTCGCCGTGTATTCACAAAAAGCAAGAAAAACATCTCGCTCTATGCCTATAACCAATGTTGTAGACTGCGAGACGAAGTAGGCTTTGGTCTCTCAGCATTTAGTAGCTTGCATGACCGCTTTATGATCAACACGCCGTCGTTTGAGGAATACTATCGCCGAACGGAGACTGGTGAGATTGCCGCTAACCGTTGCCTCATCAGAAATGCAGACCAGCAGATGCGTTGGTCAACCATTCTGCCGCTAAAGAACTATTTTATTGATAAAAAGCGTTTCAAGCAAATGAATGGCATTGATGTAGAGACTGTGTATCCCCGTCAATTCTCTCTGTTGAAACAATATGGCCTCATTACTGAGGACGAGCGCAAGATAGAACTCACAAAGAGAGGTGCCTTCTATAGCGATGAGATTGTGCATGTGTTCTATGAACAACAACATCAGTCTTTTCCACCCGAAGATTTCGTGGCGGGTTGTTTGAATCCATATACAATTTAACCAAGTTAAAATGAAAAAGACACTATTGTTTATATCGTTTGTTGCCTATTCTCTCTTGTCAACATTTGCATATCTTGCAAGTTTCATGATTATCATGTATCCATTATCAAAAATGGGTATAGCATCATCATCACCAACTAAGAACTATTATTTTGTAATCTACATAATGGATGGTAATGGAAAATTCATAGGAAATAGTAGTTCTATGAAAATAACATACTAATGGATGCTATAAATAAACTATACGTAACCATAATAGGTCTGGTGTTTTGGTCAAATATTTATGCACAAACTTACCAGATACCTATCACCGATACTTCTTCATTGGTGCGTGTTGGCATGAATCCGCACCCTACGGAGCAAGGTGACATAGCACTGGCCTATACTCTATTGAGTGCCATAGACCGCAGGGATAGCGATTCGCTCAAATTTGTGTGTGAAGCATACAAAGAGAAGGCTGCTAATGACACGATGAAGGAGAAATCATGGAGTTCACTTGCATATATTCTTCAACGAATGCTGAAGGAAGGACTGGGCGAAATAGAAAAGAGTGAGGATGTCCTGACGGAAGACCTTTATCGCTACTTTACGGACAATGAACGTCAACACTTGAAGAACTATCTGGTACTCAAATATGAACTTAACAATTACCGTCCGCGTTCTGTCAAGGAGCACATCAATCAACGCACTTTCTATGACGACTTTCTGATGTTCAATGACCCTAATCGTGCATCATGGGATAGGACTGATGAGATAATGAAAAAACTGCCTGTCAAGAAAAACGACAAGGTTGTAGATGTTGGTTGCGGATTTGGATATAATGCCTATCGGTTACTCAATTTAGTTGGTAACGCAGGTGTTGTTTATGCAACAGACACTGAGCAGTCTTATACTGACCATTTGGCAGCTGTCATGCAAAAAAATGGTATAGAGAACCTAAAGGCTGTTCACACAGAAAGTAATGCCTTGGGCGTGGACGATATAGTTGATTGCATTTTTATGAGTTCTCTCTATCATATAATATACACATGGTCGCGCGAGGATGAACGCAGTGCATTTCTCACTTCTGTCAAGAAACAATTGAAGCCTAATGGCTATATTGTCATCGTCGACAACATTAATCGTCATGGTGAAGAGCTTAACAATTGCCATGTTGACCCTCGTTTGGTGGAAGCACAACTGGGATTTTGGGGATTCAGGAAGGTGTCGCTCACGAATCTTAGTGAACAGCGATACATGCTGGTTTTGCAACGAGATGACAACTACCTGCCACAAGTGGAGGCAAGGTCAAAGCGCGGTGTTCCTGTTCTCAATATCATGGGGCAAAAGTCTATTGTTCATATAGGGAGTCTTGACTCATACGACATTACCGACCGGGGAATTGACGCTGCCAGTTACGTTTACGACTTTATGGGAGGAGGTGACAGGTCGTTGGGCGAAATAGCCATCAAAAAATATGACGAGTTGATTCCTACTGAGAACTTTGGGGGTGAATATTCAGCTCTTCAATGGCTGTGTGAAGCGAAGATAGCTGACGATGCGAAACGGGAGACAATGCTGAAAGACCCACTGACACGCAGTTTCTACCATAAGATGACAGACGACAGTTGTCGAACCTTGCGCTACTATTTGTTGCACAAGTACAAGTTAGGCAATGATTCCATCCGTATGTTGTCGGACTCTATTCTTGAAATGAGTGGAGAGGTCGGTCGTACCCATCGCTCCTATTTGGAAGACTACATCTTAGCACTGAATCCAAAGCGTCCTTCTTGGGAGAACACACAGAAGATTATCAATAATCTGGGAATAAGTCAAGGAGATAAGGTAGCAGATATTGGCTGCGGTTCTGGCTTTTTCACCTATAAGTTCTCTAAAATGGTTGGGAGTAAAGGGAAAGTATATGCTTTGGAATTAAAAGACGAGCATATCGCTACTCTTCAGTCTTTCCTCAAGTCAGAGCATATCTATAATGTGGATACTATCAAAGGGCGCGAAGACTTTATTGAACTTCCGGAACAAGTTGACAAAATGTTTATGTGCTCGCTTTATCATGTAATGTACGGTGTGGTATCTGACAATGACCGCAATGCCTATTTGGAATCACTCACAAAATGGCTGAAACCTGGCGGTGAACTGATAATAGTGGACAACGGCCCCGTTGATGATAACACTTTGCCTTACCACGGTCCATATATTTCACACGAACTTATTGAGCATCAGTTGGGCTTCTATGGCTTCAAACTGACAGACCATGTGCAGATTATCCCTCAAAGATACATGTTGAAATTTAAACTAAACAAGAAAATATGAGAAAGAAAATCTTATTTGCAATCCTATTTGGTTGGTGTTGCTCTATGCTTCCTTCAAGAGCACAAATGTTTAGTGATGATGACTGGGATGACCAGCATTTCCTCATTATGGGGAAATGGTCACAATTGTTTTACGAACTCAACTTCGGTATTACGGGGTCAAAAAAATCAACTGCGGATTTCGTTTATTTTTCTGTAGGCTACGGCAAACCCAACACGAAAAATGCCTGGCGAAAGTTTCTACCAAAATCGAAACAGGCAGCACCAACATCAAAAGAAGAAATGCTGAACAAGCAAGATGACAGCACAAGCGGACTACATGCTGGTACAATTGGCATAGGATGGCAGCATTTTTTCAATCATTGGATTGGATTTCACATGCAAGCAGGATGGGGATTTATAGCAGACTTGGGAGGTGGGAACTCCAGCAGCTCGGTTTCTTCTTCATCTTCGAATGATGAGGATACAAAATCCACATTCATCTACAACTCTGTACCTGTACAGGCAGGTGTTGATTTCAACTTTTGGAACCACTTGGAGCTTCAAGTCGGTGCTACATACATGTGGAAGGAAATACCTATCATTACTATAGGTCTGGGTGTGGTGTTTTAGCCACAAATAATATTCTCATGGAATTTCTTGAATAATTGCCGCACTTGGTTCGGCAGCTTCTTGGGCTTTCGCCACCGTGGTTTTTGACCGTCTGGGAAAGGTCGTTTCCTATGCAGGAATTACTTTCCTCAAAGGATTTTTCAGCATATTACTTATGTTGATGCTTGTTGTAATGGTTGGTGATTTCAAGACAATTTCAGCACATGACGCAATAATTCTGATTTTAAGTGGTATCATAGGAATCGCTATTGGTGATACTTTGTTCTTCAAGTCCTTACAAGATCTCGGAGCAAAAATGCAGGTACTTTATTTTATGCTTGGACAGATAGTCACTATGCTACTCTCGTTCCTCTTGCTCGATGACATGCTTACATTAGAGGAATACGTTGGGGCAATAATACTGCTTTGTGGCATTGTAATTGTAACATGGGGACAACAAGAAGACCATCCAAATAAGAAGCGTGGCATTATTGGGGGCTTTATTAGTATTATTTGTTTCTCTATTTCAACAATTATGATTAAATACACAGAAGCCGATATAGATGTCGTATCTGCGTCATTCTACAGAATGTTAGCCGGAACCCTTTCTATGACCCTCTTCGGCATAACCACTCATAAGGTGAAATCATGGGTTGCACCTTTAAGGGACTACAAGACTTTGTCATTATTTCTGCTCAATGTAGCAGTTCTAACTATTGGCGGTTTTGTTCTCTCTATGTATGCCATTAAGACCATCAGTGTATCTTTGGCCTCCATTCTCAGTACCACAGAGCCAGTATTTGTTTTGACACTTGCCTATCTGATTAATCATGAGAAGGTAAGTAAGCGAGAACTCATAGGGGCAGTTGTAAGTGTTATCGGTCTTCTTATTATCCTGCATGAATAAATGGCTTAAACATATTGTCCTTTTGGTTGCACTCACTATTCAATTAGTGCGTGTATCTGCCCAAAATTGTGTGATAACAGGCAAAATCACAGATGCTGAAAATGGACAACCGTTGACAGATGTCTCTATCGTTAGTTCAACAAAAGAATACCACACAACATCAGGATATGACGGACGTTATTCTTTGAGCTTTCCAAGGAAACATAACATTAGCTTGAAAATTTCACGTGTCGGTTATAAAACCGTTTCCAGAACAATCAACGGACGCGACTCTTTGCACGTCCACATGGATATAGTGCTTTATCCAAGTACTGCCCAACTTAACGAGGTGGACGTTAAAGGCCACACGCGGATAGGAGTGGCACGAGGCGATACCACAGTTTACAGAATTAGCAAAGTCAATTCGGATGCGACATTAGGCGATGCCCTTTCAAAAATACCCGGTTTCCGATATGAAAACGGACAATTGGAAATAAATGGTGAGCAAGTAAGTCATTTAATGCTCGACGGTGTGGACTTTTTTAAAGGCGATATCGGAATGGCCCTGAAGAACCTTCAAGCAAATATTGTAGACCAAGTGGAAGTGTTCGATAAACGTTCTGACTATGCAGAACTGACAGGATTTGATGATGGTAACAGCCACAAAACAATTAACATCAAGACCAGGAAGGAAGTAAACACCAGCTCTTTCGGAAAGGCATATGCTGGCTATGGCACAGATAATCGATATAAGGTATATGGAATGCTCAACATATTCAAAGAAAAATTCCGATGGTCGCTCTTTACTCAATGGAACAATATCAACGAACAAAACTTCTCGATGATAGACTTGTTGAGTGCTACTGGTACTGCATCAAGCAGTGCTCCAGCTCAGTCACCTTATAGCAAGAATTCGGTTGACAACACTTTCCATCCAACAGCATCAGACGATGTGACCTCAATGATGGTTAATGTCAGCGAAAGCGGCATTACAACATCAAGGGCTGCTGGCACTAACTATTCTGATAAGTGGGCCAAAGGAAAGATGAAAGTCTCTGGGCATTACCTTTTCAACTTTTCATCAAACAGCACTGACTATGACATTACCGATGAATATTACGGGAAAAACACATCAGACAATCTACAGCAGCAGTTAGTAAATACCGACAATGTTAATCACCGCTTTAACTGGAAATATGAATACAACATCAGTCAAAATGATTACCTCATGATACGTCCGAATTTTACCTATCAACGTAAGAATGAAAACTGCAAATTGACAGACTGGACGCGAGACAGTATTGAGACAGCCTTGCTCCTAAACCAACATACAAGTACAACGCAGAGTGTCATCAGCACTTCTGACGAAGTGATGTACCTTCACAAGTTGAATGCCCAAGGCCATTCTCTCAGTGTTGATGCCCGATTCTCATACATCAAGACAAATGAAGACATAGATATGACTTTTGAGAATGTTCAGGCGAATCAAAAAGCTCTACAAGAAACATATTCGTATAACATCCAGAAAACATATACAGGCGTAATTTCATACGTATTTCCCTTTAACAGACATGCAGGGTTAAAACTCGATGCTGGTTACAATGCGACATTTGGTCTCATCAAAAGAAAGACACAGATTATGGCCGATGATGCTACAGAGTTTAGCTTAGACTCTTTACTTTGCGGTAGCACTACATCTGATTTTGGAGGTTTTCTTGGCAATCTTTCCTATATGTATAATCAGGCAGGGCTTAACTTGGTGGCAGGAATGGAGTATCACCTATACAATTTCAAGACGAAGAACGACATTACCCACTCATTTTATCAATACAGCACATTGCTGCCTTTTTTTGTGATGCGCTATCAGTTTGGTGGTAAACAGTTGCACGTACAATACCGCGCATCGCAGAAATTTCCAGGACTGATGCAGGTCCAGGATGCCATCAATAATGCAAATGCAACAATGGCCGTAAGAGGAAACAGCCGTCTGCAAGCAGCCTACCATCACAACATGATGGTACGGCTTGTTATGCCTAACATGTTTGATAACGGTTCTATTTGTGTATTCTTTGCCAATGTGGAACAAGCGGATAATTATATCGCCTCAAAACGGTCATTATCGAGTGCAACTTTTACAGGTAATGGAGATAAACGTAACAGTGAAATGTTGTCCTACAAGAATGCCGATGGATTCTTTTCTGCAAATGCTCTTTTGGCCTACGGTTTTCCCCTAAGTCTGATTAAATCAAATATGAATATTTCAACGATGGTACAATATGCCAAGACACCTGGTTTTTGGGACGAGGAAAAGTCATATAACCGCACTTGGGCATGGAATTCTTCTGTCACTATCGGAAGCAATATCAGCGAAGCAATCGACTTCATTCTGGATTTCAACTGTAAGTACAACCAAAGTAGAAATATGACATATAGCGACTACGATGTCAATTATTGGTCTTTATCTTATGGAGGTCAGGTGAATTGGCATATCATTCCAGCCTTAAAGCTTGTAGTGGAGTGCGGTCATACAAATTATTTTGGATCAGGTACGTCACGATTTAATGCACTCATCTGTAATGCAGCTTTTGCTTGGAAATTCTTGAAAGGCAGGCGTGGAGAGTTACGTTTGTCATGTAACGACATCTTCAACATGAATAACAATTTCTTTGAAACAACCAACGAGATTTATCGTCGTAAGGTAACGACCAACGTACTGAAACGCTTTGCAATGCTTACATTTACATATAATTTGAACAAACAAAAAAGTAAACAAGATGAGAGACATTAGACTTTTCCTATTTGCATTGTGCTTATCAACTATGTTGCCTTTGTCTGTATGCGGGCAAAACGGCTGGAAATTAGAAACTGTCAGTAGCAAAGACAGCTCTAAGGGGTTACTTGACCAGTTCCTTGATGCTAACCCAAAGGCTATCGAGGTAAAAATCCTTTCAGAAGGAACAATGGCCTATCTCTGTGCGGACGATGACAATTTGTTTGTCAGAGTCTCTGTCGGAAATCCACAACTCTTTATGCGAATGTTAATGCAAGGTCTAACCATTAGAATAGATCCTACTGGTGGTAAAAGGGGAAAGTATTCGGTTCTATTTCCCTCAGCCCGTGATGTTCAAAGCAGTATTCCCGAGCAAGCAAAAGAATCTGCGAACCAACGCCCAGATATTGGCCCATTGCTCAGAGCCATGAACAAAGTTGGTGCAGTCTATTATATCAAGGGAAAAACACAACCAATAGAACTGTCTCGCTCATTGATAGAACTTGACACTGAGAATGAGACGTTAGACTATTATATTCTTATTCCTAAAAGGAAGTTGATGGAAGAGAAGAAACTCTCGTCCACATGGTCTATCGGTCTGTATCTTGAAAGTCCAATTGGAGTCTTGGAAGGGCCACGCAGCGACAAAGAAACGCAGGGATTTCCACAACAAAAAGGACATATTCAAGGCAGGCCCTCACAGCCATCAGAAGATAGAAATATGGAAAAACTGATGAAAAAGAAAATTAATGTCTGGGAAATGTTCTCAATAGACGATGTGAATAGTATTAACTTGAAATAACAGAAATAACATGAAGAAATATTTATTAGTAGCTACACTAATCTTTGTGTGCTCTTTGTCAACATACGCTCAGCAGAGACAAAAGAAGTGGATGTGGGGCTTTGTCGGTGGTGTTTTTATAACAAGCAATCCCGATATGTCAAGTTACAATGTTAAGAAGAATTTTGTTGACTTTGGGGGAGGCTTGGTACTTAATTATCGGAAAGATTCAGAAAGTGGTAACTTTACATTTGAATGGCTGTTCTCACCGATTCTTACTTCTTGCAAAACTTCGGTAACAGAAGAGGGACAAAGTAAAATGAAATTTACTTTTCCTTTTGAACACCGATTTTATATAGGAGTAGAAAATTTCAAATTCTTTTTAGGGGCTGGTTTCCAGTATAACTTCATATATTCATCCAAAAAAACAGAGAAGGACAACTACTATTCTTATGGTTACTATGATTGGTATGGTAACTATTACAGTTATGACTACTATGGGGGAACAACCACTGATGTTGAAGATAAAACGGGGGCGCACCAGTTAAGTGGAAACGGGTCTTTAGGATTTAGTGTCTTAGGCTCAGATTATCCTATTCATTTCCTTTTAGGAGCAAAATTTCATTTCCCAATAATAAACAATGCAGAAGGAATTGAATTTTCAAATGGTAGGCGTTTCGATTTGTCCAGGGATAAAACTTCAATTACTGCTACTTTGGGAATTTCTATCAATTTGGGTGGTAGAGACCGTCGAAGTGATAAGTATAAAACCCCTGTACTTATGATAAATTATGACTATCCATTGGGAGGCAATAAGGAAATTTCTGTTACAGACAAAGTATCTAAGACTTTTTTTGAAGCCCATTCACAAAGTTTGACAATGAGTTTATTGTTTTAAGAATGAAAATACAGAATTATACAATTGTTGTTTTACTTGCATCGTCCTCTTGCTTTATGTGGGGACAGCCCACAAATAACCCTTACGAAGACGATATAACTACTTCTGCCAAAATAGCATCAAATAGTTTACAATTATCAATAACGACAAATAATCCAAAGGTTCAAATGTCTTTCCTAATGCAAGGTGTTAACATCAATATAAAAGATACTACTAACACCTACGCCTTATCATTCCATCTTCCATGTGCGAAAGATGTTAGGGAAAAGATGCTGCATCATCCAAATGAGGTCAAAGCAATGCATAAGCATAACGACTTAGAGGTTCGTCCTGATTTACAACCTCTTATTTCTGCTCTTAACGGCATACCTGCTCAAATAACAAACAATGATAGCATCATTAGCAATTGTAAACATTATATATATTTAGACAAAGAAACTGGAAGAATGTCTTTCACTATATCTTTGTCTATGGAAACGATGCCATTTGTTATGGATTCACTCTCTATATTAATTGTTTCTAACCCACATTTTACAAATGCCGGTGAAGAATTCCTCGGAAAGCGATACAGTACAGAGAATCGAATGCCTCCAAGAGGACTTGGAAATGCACCTGATGAAAGAAACTCAGCAGACAGAAAAGTAGAAATACGTAGAACAATTATTGTACAGAGAAATAAATACTGATACAGTCCATACAAAATCTCGTAAAAGATTTGAACCAGTATTCCAAGACTGTTCGTCAATAAAGGTGGGGGCTATAGAACGGCTATTTTCAACGCATCAAAAGAATTCTCCCTGAAAGCTTGGAAGACTCCCAAACTATTCGTATTTATGCATGCGACTATCAATTAAAGAAGGTTATTGTAGAAAAGCCACCTAAAGTTTGGACGTTTCAGAAAGATTTCAGATTTTTGCCATCGTAAATAGAGATGGTTAAGTAATGAATCCCAAAGTGTCCAATACTATTAATGAGTATTTCAAAACCCAACCGGTGGAAAAGGCTTGGGTCTTTGGCTCTTTTTCCCGTGGAGAGGAACGTCCTGAAAGTGATGTCGATATTATGATTTCCTTACGGCTAGGGACTCGACTGGGTCTCCAGTTCTTTGCAATGAGCTTAGAGCTGGAGCGACTTTTGAATCGTCCTGTTGATATGGTAATAGAGGGTGATTTGCTACCTTTTGCTGAGAAAACCGCTAACCATGATAAAGTATTAGTCTATGCGAGAGCCTGATTATGGGAAGTCATCAAAAAGGATATACCAGTATTAAAAGCCCAAGTAGAGCAATATATCAATGAAATACGATAATCCTT
>JAEEGL014093165.1_pt1 | contig 13400 bp, 24 predicted proteins | sample 9134231 | NCBI WGS metagenome assembly JAEEGL01 (sample SAMN16246548, study PRJNA631951) | gut metagenome | biome: gut microbiome; feature: rumen; material: fiber-attached | host: Bos | place: Iran: Karaj | collected 2018-10 | reverse complement strand
ATGTGCATACTTTCCAATCTCTGTCGGAGTATATGCGTTCATATGAAATATCGTACCACGGCTCTTTATCGTGTCCAACAGATTATTTTCATCTGTGACCGTCATTATGAAGTACGCATTGTTAGGTGGTTCTTCTGTCACTTTCAAAAGTGCATTTTTAGCCTGTGCTGACATATCCTCTGAATTGGGAATGATATACACATACGGAAATGGTATCTTATATGAGTTGGTTATCATATTTCTGATAGTATCAACCTTCACATCTTGCAGTTCCGATATTTCACAACTCAACATACTTGCCACGTTTCTTGCGATAGTCTTTCTACCGCTACCCTTCTGTCCTACGAAGATTGAAAATCTCGGATACTTCTTTCTGCTGATTAAATCCTGTATATCTGCTATTAACTTCTCTTGGCCTATCATACGTTTTCCTCTGTCTCATCATAGTGTGCGATTTTCAATCCACAACCCGGGCATCTCTCCGGATATACACCATTTATGACTTCAATATCTGAACCACAATTATCGCACGTAAAAACATCAATTCTGCCCTTTACTAATGCTTTGTACCGTTCTGCATCATTTACTTGGACTGACTTCTTTTTCTCCCTTTTCTTAAACTCAATTATCTGACCCATTATTAACCTCCAATAACAAAACTGCCTCAATCATATACTTCGGTGATTGGTCCCACTTAAGGTCTGTGTTGAGTTTCATTATCTTCGGTAACAAATCCCTCAATCTGTCCTTTTCATAATCGCCATTGCTATCGAGTTCTGACTGATATATGTTAGGTATCTGAACATACTTAAAATCACCGAGCATATAATATTTACAAACGTCCAGTAGAAACTGCATATAGCCACGAATGAATATCTTTAAGTCTTTGCCCGCTGAATATATGCTTTCTACTATATCTATTATAGCATTGCCGTCATTTTCCACGATAGCGGTATTCAACTTAAACATCAACTCATAGTCAGTAAGTCCTAACGCTTTTACTACGTTCTCCATCGTCAGGTTCTCACTATATGATAGACACTTGTCCATCATTGTTATAGCATCTCTCATACCACCGTCTGCAATCTTGGCAATATATTCTATGGCATCATCTTCGATAGTGCCATATTCATCTACTGCCTCTTTATTCAGAATGTAATTTAACCGCTTAAAAATACCCTGCTGACTTATTCTCTGGAAGTCATATCTCTGTACCCTGCTCATTATCGTCTTGGGTATCTTCTGTGGGTCAGTTGTACAGAATATGAATATCGACTTTGCCGGTGGTTCTTCTATCAATTTCAGAAGTGCGTTCCACGCCGCAGTGGTTATCATATGACACTCATCTATAATGAATACCTTAAACTCACTATCGAGCGGTTGTGTCTTTGCCTGCTGAATTAACACTCTTGCATCATCCACGCTATTATTACTTGCCGCATCTTGCTCAATAGGATTACCCTGACCGTTGTTTATCTCATTTGCAAAAATCCTGGCACAAGTTGTCTTACCTGTGCCAGCACCACCGACAAATAAATAAGCGTGTTTTATTGTACTCGTTTCCAACTGTTGTTTGAGAATGGCTTTGATAGTTTCCTGCTCTACTACATCATCAAACGTAGTTGGTCTATACTTTACCGCTAATGATTTAATTGCCATCTTCTTCGTCCTCTTCTTCTTTGCTTACTTCCTGTATGGGACCGTTAAATGCTTTTCTCAATACATTATAAAATCCATCTGATAGACTGTTACTCTGCCTAAGTTCTTCGGCAGTACACTCAATCTCTGTTGTGGTTGTTATTATCTTCATCTGTTCTTCCTTTCAGTTCATACCTTGCATATCTTGTTGTGCCATAACAGTTCTTGCCAATGCAATCAACTGTCTCTATAATGTAGCCGGCTTTTCTCAACTCACATATCGCAACCGCTAATCTTGTTATCGGTGCGGGAAACACTCTGTATGCCTCCATCTGTGTGATGCTACCATGTGTTCTCAAATATTCAAGAACATCTAACTGCTGGTTTCTGTACTCTGTGCCCTTTTTAGCCATTTTCGTTTTCCTCCTTTTACCAGTTCGTTGCTATGTCTACCAAGTTTTTATCTTTTGCAGTATGGTGGTCTAATACTATGCCCATACCTCTTGAAGTCTCTACAAATGAGCCGAACGGATGTACTTTCCAATTAGTTGCTACAATCACAAAGCCATCGTAAGTCTTTACCCCGTCTTCCCGTACTTTGTACAAATCTTCGTCCCTTTCAAAGTACGCATCGGCTCTCTCGATAATTCTGTCCATCTTCATATTGTAGTATGTCTCTGTATGACCTTGGTACTGTATTCTACCAAGTTTTGCAGTCAACACTACTGCCATCAACATACTTATTACCCTCATCAACTTTAACCCCTTCATTGTTTTCCTCCTTTATATAGTTTATGAGTTTCACAAACAACTTCTCCGATATGACATAATAATTCACATCATCACCGAAGTTAAATGCCAATGCTGAATAGTCTTTGCCCATGGCAAATCGTTCTTCTTCGTTTTTCTCTAACCACTCTCTCTTTATGGAAAATGATGATTGTTCTTTAGTTACTGTCTTTGCCTCAATAAGGAAATCGTCTGTTCTTACGTCTCCCTTGCTAAATGCAGTTGCTCCACTATTTGCAGTCTGCTTACCACCAGTAACTTTTGCGATATGCTTTTCCTGTCTATTGCTATAAAATCTTGTAGGTCGCATTTTGTCTCTCTCACTATATACATTATACTACACGTTTCAGACCTAATCAATCGGCTAAAACAGTTTTATCTTGCCTGACTTCGCATCTACTACTTTTTCAGTCGGCGCGGGTTTATTGGAAATTTCTGATTTTTTATATCCACGGGATGCCAGTCTTTTTGCAGTTTTGATTACCCAAGGGTCTTTTAATGGCAAAAATGCTCCCGTACTTGCGTCCCAATCTTTGAACGCATCATACCAATCCACTTTTTCAGATATGTCTGGATTGTCTGCCTGAAGTTTGACTAACTCTCTGGCCCACTCATCCCACTTTTTATCGGAGATGAGATTTTGGTCCATCTCATAGTATAAACAAGAGTGGACCAACATCTGTAATCTTCGCCTCTGTATGAGGTCTGCAATCTTTAGTTTTTCACCTTGAAATATATTATAAGTTTTCATAGTTTTAGAAAGGACCCAATACTGCCATCTCGCACTCCTATACCGGGCAACTACTATGATACACAGGAGATGTAGCATTACACATAGTAGCGACCATATGAACGAACACCAGTAACAAGTAAAGACAAAAACCTCATTACCGGTAAGATAAAATCTACTCTTTATCCTCTAATTCAAAGAACATAACACCCTTGTAGATGAAGTGTACCTGTTGCATCTCATCATCTCTCGGCTGAACTTCACACTCAATGCCAAGTATGTCAGCAATACTACGAACACTACGGAACATCTGCATTGCAGGCATAAACTCATAAGATTCCCTGCTTTTGTAGTTCTCAAAAACTGCTGCCGAACGGTATTCTTCATCCTCACTTATTTCAAGTTTAGCAGAATTGTTGGCGAGTGTCACCACATTTATTAACTCATCTAACCATTCCTTGATTATTGTTTTCTTCTGTTTAGCCATTATTTGCCTCCTTAATTTTATCATGCAATTCCCACATCATAACTGCGGTCTTTGTTACCTCTGCATCATCACTTCTCATATGAGACTTCCCAAGATTGAGAGCCACATTTCTCTTAACCTTATACAGATTATCGAGTGAAAAGTTTGTCCTGTCTCCATCTAAAAATATCACTAACTCATCTTCCTGTACAGTATCATTCGGATAAGTTTTGTTCCAAATATATGTCTGCTTTGATTGCCACTTATTTATGCCTATCTTGATGCGTACTCTTTCCATATCATCTTCGACACTATTCCGTTCTTGTCCAAGTGGCACTTTGTGTACGCCCTTTATAGCATAGCCTCCATGGTTTACTCTCTTTAAGCCAAGTTTCTGTCCCATACGCTTGACAATATCCGTTGTAAAATAATCGCCAAACTTCTCGTTCATTACGGTTGCTATCATATGATATGAATAATAATCATCGTGGTTATTTTTCAACCACTTTATCCACTCATCTTTCCAGTCAAGATACTTACCACAAGTAAGTTCTATATGGTTAGTATTGATATATCGCATAAACGAATTGTAGGACAATTTAATATCCAACTTCTGATACAGTTCATACAAGGAACTGCACTCATCCTGAAGTTCTTTCATCCGCTTTACAGTCTCATCTGTAATGGACTTACGATAACTGGCTTTTATACCTTTTCTCTGACAATGGGATAACAGACTATGGTACTTTGTCTCGAACCCAAACTTTTCTTTCAGCCCGTTAAGTACATAATCTGTACCCTTGTCGAGAATATTATCCCTTATGAAGTTGTCCATTTCTTCTGTATAGGGATTTGGTCTTGGCATTATTCGATAACTCCGTTCAAGTCTGTACCAATCTGCTTTGCCTGTAACTGCACTTTTGCACTGGCAATCATCTGCTTTGACAGGTTACATATTAACTGTGAGTCCTCAATCGCAATCTGTCTCTCAACTGCCTTGAGTTTGTGGGACTCGTCAATCTGCTTTACCCTTTTTCCGAGTATGTCCTGTAATTCTCTTAATGAAAGTTCCATTTTCGTTTCCTCCTTACTTCATATAGGTTTCAAGTGTATTTACGGTGAACATTGCATCATCATTGCCCTTTATCTGTGTTTTCAGCAGTTCAAACAATGCTTTCACCACTACTTCTTTTGCCTTATCTTTAGTCTCGATAGGCATTTTTATGGGTTTTTTGACTGTTACTGGTGACATTACTTTTTCTACCCCCTTTTCTGGTTTTCTGTTTCCCGGATTGTGATTTAACTGCTTTGTACCTTTATGTACAACATGGTGAAAATATTCACCGAGTTTTTCCTGCTTATCTATATAGTACAAGTCAAGTTCTGCATCATATTTGAGGTCATACGTACCCTCTAAATCTCGGGTCTTACCGTAATCTTTCCATAACTGCAATGTGTTCTTATCTTTGGTTGATAACTTGATACTTCCTACAATGTTATCGCCCTTGTGAAAGTACAGTCGGTTGCCATCTCTCACAACCGTTATTCTTCTGCTTTCCAATAAGAGTTCGCAGTCATTGAAGAATACAATGTGGGTTAACGGATTTTTAGAACCGTCATATAGTGCCACCCGCACATCACATTCGGTATTTTCTTTCGACATTTTCTCACCCCCTAATCTGTCATTTCAAAGTAGTACCTTGCTTTTTCTTCGTCTCCTTCGATTGAGTCCAAAGCGTACTCATCTGCCTCATAGTACATATCTGAATACAACTTTGACCTTTCTTCGTTACCATTCTCCCACCACTGCCAGCATTTCAGATTGAGTACTATCACCAGTTCGGTGAGATATACTAAATCTTCTTTCCAGTGCTTAAACGCTCTCTTGTAAGTATCCTTGATTGCGTTATCTCCGAAAGCATCAGCAATAGTGAAGTCTTCCCAAAATGTTGTCTGAAACTCTTTTCCATTCGGCATCTGCATATCAATCTTCCTCCACTGCTAAAATCTCGTCCTCGTAGAACTCGTCTGGGTCAAAAAGTTCAATGTCTGTACTCTTACAAAACGGACACGCACTCCACGGTTCGTATGCAGGTGCACCATGACACTCTCCCATATACTCTTCCACGATTACTACATCACTTTCATCAAAAACGCTACCACAATCTAAACATCTGTACATTGTCTTGTTCCTTTCTTTGTTTAGTGTGCTTTGTTTTCTGTTACAAGTGCATTATAACATTATACAACACGTTTTGCAACAGGAGAAAGCGTGAAGTGTTAAACTCCACGCTCGGCTCTTATTTCATTTCATTATCTATATAGTTTTCTATAATAGTAAGAACTTCTTCGTTATCCGGATTTTCCAGATAATCATTGACACCTGCCTGACCTTGTATCTTCTCTATCAGTTCACCAGTTTCGGGATTTAAGATGCTGAACCATGCTCCTGACTTCTCTATGATGCCGTACTTGATTGCCAAATCAACTAAATCCTTCAGATAGTCAATACCGTACTCATAGTTGATGGTATAAAATCCGGTTCGTCTTGTAGGGGGACAAGATTTATTCTTGGTCATACTCATCATTACGATGTTACCTGCAGGACTCTCGCTACTTCTCTTTATCTCGTTTCCCTTTTCATCTATAAATGAGCCACGGGTAAATTGCATACGCACAGTACAATTATGTTTCCATGCTTTTCCACCAGGTGTCTTTATGCCACCCCACTGGCTATTCATATCATCTCTTATCTGATTTATACCGATACAAGTGCATTGGTACTTCTGACAAGCCATCTCTGCTTTACCACCAAATGTTGTCAATGCACCAGATATGCCAGCATAAGTCTTTTCTTCCATAGACTTGTCAAGTGCTTGTGCTGATACCATAACTCCGAGACTGTCTATGACTACCAGTCCTATCTCTCCCGTTGCTATACTATCAAGAACAAACTGGAATATCTCTTCCGCACTCTGATTTTCAGGTTTCAATATATACATATCGTCTATATCTACACCCAACTTCTTTGACCATTCGGCATCGAGTGTGTTCTCACAATCGCACCACAGTACTTTTCTTTCGGTCTCTATCTGCTGATAATTAGCCACAATGTCGAGTGCGGTAGTTGTCTTACCACCATGCTCTTCACCGTAGAACTCTATCAGTTTGCCAACCGGAAGTCCACCAAACGTGCAATAATTCATTCTCGGACTGGTGAAGGGAATTCTCTTAAACTCATAAGATGTTACTCCCATCTTTACTATGTCCTCTTTGGCCTTCTTATTGAAGTCCTTCATTACATCTGCCATACTCATATTCCGTTCTCCTTATATAAGATTGCATTATCCACAAAGTACATTCTGCCGTCAATATCTTCTGTCAATATAGGTTCTGCATCATCACCAAATATCTGAAAGTCTATATCATTACGGCATACACTTGCATCGTTGGAACAGATAAGTGCCAGTACTTCGTTTGTGTCCTTATCAAATACCACGATTTTCTTCATACGTTTTTTATTACCTGATGTATCATCACATATTTTGCAACGTCATCTTCCATATCGAAACTGGGTACATCTATAATTCTCTGTATCGTTTCCAACTTTTCAAATGCTACTATTGCCAATGTATAGGCATCAAACTCTTTCTGTTTTTCTGAAAATCTTGGAATGTCAGTTGCAGTTGCAACTGGCTTTATCAGATACTTTTTTGCCTCGCTATATGTCATTTGCTCAACCTCGTAAGTTCCATCTCGGTCATTCTTCTACTCAATACCTTCTTGGCTGAACTTAACAACTCTTGTGCCGACTCTACTCTTGCCTTCATCTCTTTATATGCCCTGCTATAACATATAGCGGTTAACTGCTCATTTTGTGCCTGCAGTTCTGCAAGGCTATTCTTATCTGCTACTGTGCCATGCTCTATCTCTGACCGCTTTGAGTGATAGATTTCCTTGTAGAGTGCTTTGGATATGTCATCTTTGATACCCAACTGCTCACACTGGTATGATGCGTAATATATGAGTGTGGACAGGTTCATAGTTACATCATCAAGTTCCTCGTTTGTCAGTTGTCTTTCGCCATCTTTCAAACATCCCTTGATGAATGCCACATACTTGTCAAGTTCTGAACAGAATGGTGTAACGATAGACGTTACAACTTCATCCATCAACCGAGAGTTTTCTTCAATCTCTTCCTGTAGTTTTGTTACGGTTTCAAGTTTTATCTTGCTCATAGTTTTCTCCTCTCCTGTACTATCCTCTGCACATCGAAGAATTTGGCCATATTGTAGTCATAGAATACACGCTTTTTGGTTCCGTCAACTTCGATAAAACCATCAATCGTGAAAGGCTCATGGTCACATCTCACGCTCTTATAATCGTGGCGTTTGCACATCTCCAGTTCTTCGATAGGGATAAATCGTGTTATGTCTTTATCTATCCACCAACACATAACTCCGGCTATTACGCCATCAATCTTTGACTTCTCTAACAAACCATTCCACTGGTTCTTCGTGATGTTTGATAGCGGAAGTGTGTTTCCATGCACCGACTTGCACTCTATATAATATATGTTGGGCTTATGATACACGATGAAGTCACATATATTGGTACTTCCCGCAAAGCCATTCATCTGGTCATGCAGTCTATCGACTGACGTATTTGGTACTCTTTCAAATGCCTCTTTTATAGTTTTCTCAAAGTCTTTTCCTCTGTTTATACCCATTTTTAGTTCTCCTTGTCACATATTGATTTGTAACCACAGTACTGACATACATTACGTGGTAAATCTGTCGGCTTGGGTGGTGTTACCTGTCTCTTTACGTATCCGTCACAATCATCAATCTTACCGATAAGGTTCTGTTTCATATCGTCTGTGACGTGGAACATATACGCCTTCATATCGAGTACATCTCTATTTATATATAAGAAGATAACATCGTCTAACCCAAACGCTATTGAGTATGCAGTACCTTGGTTATGATGCTTTGTATCAACATTAGTTCTGCTCTGCCACTTAAAACTTGCCTCTGTCTTTATCTCTAATATATAGTACTTGCCTTTGTACTTGATGATACCGTCTGTCATAAAGGACATATTGAGTTTCTTGTGGTATAGTTTTGTTTCCATACCACACTTCTCTTTGACCTCTAAATCGTTCAGTCCCCTTATCTTAATGAAGTCGGCAACATCTATATACTCACAATCAATGCCGTTTTTCTTCATATTCTCGATATAGTCCTGAATACGAACGTGTATATCAGTACCGCTATTGCAAATACCAATCATCATATAGCCGTTTGTACTCGCAGGCACATCTTTACCGACTACTTGATAATACATAGACCTGATACAATTCATTCCGCTTGGTTTATACGTCTGACTGGGCTTTCTATGCCCGTTCAAATCATCAACCTCGATGGACTTCTTCAAGTCAGCCAAAAATGCTTGTTCAGGTGGCAGTTCTTTTGCAGTCGCATCTATTAACCTCATTACTGATTTCAAACTATCTCTTGCCATCGTCTTTCTCCATATACATCTGATTTAACCTTGCAGTAATAACGTGGACTGTATTGCAATCATCACAACATCTTGCCTCGGGATCCTTTACTACCGGATAAGGATTGTTTCCCCAACCCACAAACTTCTTGCCACATATACAACAAATACGTTCTGTATTATCCATTTTTGTTTCTCCTTCAGATTATAAATGGTGACCAACGTACAGAAACATTTTTTTGTTTAAGGGGGAGTGTCTCTGTACGCCGTCACCACGGGGGACCAACTTATACTTCGATGAACGCCACAATCTGCGTTACATTTCCGTCAATGATTTTGAGTGCCGTATCTAACCCATAACATATCTGTATATCATCCAGTATATGCGACTTTATCTGGGTCTGCAACATCTCGATATTGATACAAGCGGAAAACTCTTTGAAGTTGTTACTTGCCCTATACTCGACTGTCTCTGTACCGCTTGACTTCAGGCTCGATAACATAAGCCCATCTTTCGTAAATGTCAGCGTTATACCGTTCTTATCATACGGTCCTACAAAGAGTGCAAGTCTATCAAGTGCCTGAAGTATCTCTCCCTTTGATACTGTACAATCACTCGGGAAGTCCAAATCAAGCAGTCCTTGTATTGCATCAATCTTATACGTGTCTATGCCTTCCATCGACTTACCATAGACAATACAATCTTTTGTTGTGAACACGATTGTATTCCCGTTGATGTACGTGGTTATTTCTTCCTCGTTCATCACATCGAGTAAGTCCATCATAGGTGCAGTTATCAGCACAGGCTCGTCAAACAGTTTGATTGCAGTACCACATATCTTATATGAGTCGGTCGACACTACACTTTCGCCGACATAGTATGCCGTGTACTGTGGTGTCAACTGTATATCAGCCTGGGGTGCAAGTGCCGGCTTGTTGACTGTCAAAAGGGTACGTATCGTTGTAAGGTTAACATCATACTTGTTATAGTCACCCGACTTGAGGTCAATGTTATCAAGCGGTTTCGGGAACTTGATTAACTGTCCTTCTGCATCAAGCGGTAAAAGTATTCTGTACTTACCATTTCCGGTTACTGTCAGTTCTTCTCCGTTAAGTTCCAGAGATATATTCTCCGTTGTTGTCTTTGCTACAAGTTTGGCAAATGTATCTGCCTGTACAACAACTTCAAAATCTTCTCCCTCTACTTTGTCCTCAAAGATAAAGAGATAGTTACTTGCATCGGTTGTTGTCAGTATCAACTGATGGTCTACCAGTTCGATTGACATAAACCCCGTCATTGGTACATCTTTGTTGTTAGAACAACCCTTGATTGCCCTTGACACCATTTCTTGTAGTTTCTCGGTTTTGAGTGTGATTTTCATTTTCTTCTCCTCCTTTTTTGAAATCGCCACTGATTATTTTTGGAACTGCGTGTTCCCAATCTATGCTATGATGTATTCTCTTATGTGAACAACCCATCACATGGACTTTTACACTCGATGGACAACATATTACTGTATAGAAAGATTTTACATAAGTACCCATCTCTAAATAGGACTCTGTCAATCCACCTTTGTGTGCTTGTGTAGTACACTGGTCGAGTGACACATCGGCTATCGTGAAGTATATCTCTCCACGTGAACCATTAAGAACATAGGCATTTACATCTTCATTTATTCTGCCGTAGAACTTGAATGGTCTATCTGTCTTACAGAAAAACGAGTTCATGGCTTTTCTTGCCAATCTCTCTTTGAATACTCTCGAACCAGCACCACCGATAAAGTCACCAGTCTGTGCAAATGCTACTGTATGTGCCCCGCTATTTTCAAGAAACTCTATGACTGTATCTACTACACTATCAAAGTCTCTCACATAGATGGTACAGAGTTTGCCATCAATGAGCATCCTGCTACGAAACTCTTGGTAGTCATCGTCTAACTCTAAAAAATACGTCAGGTTCAGTTTTTCTGCTATTGTATGACAACTATTACGTGCATATAACACAATATTCTTTTTTAGCACGTTATCGCAAGTGTCACACTCATTGGCTATCGCATCTTTACTGAACACAATCACATCTTCAACATCGGATAACTGCTTATACTTCTCGATGCTATCATCCTCATCATCTACGATAATATATATCTTGCCTGTATATCCGCACTTTCTCAATGATTTGATTGTCAGCACTCTATCTGGTCTACCATGCGATAGAATAAATACTGCAAAATCATTCCGCATCTTTTGTCTTATCTCCGCTGGTTTTCATTATCTTTTCAATGTCGGAACTTAACTTAACATAGCCATTTGCTATTGCATCGTCAATGTCAAGAAGTACCAATGCTGACTGCTCCATCAATTCCTGCATCTCTTTATCCGAGTGTGCATAGTAGTCGGCAATCTTTGAGTAGTTGAACACTAAATGTCTTGCCGCACCAAATCGCAGGAACTTCTTTTCTTCTTCTGATACATTGGAATTGTTGATGTTACGTATCAGTTGGGAATACTTTGTATAATCAACCAAACTCTCGATTGGTGGTTTTGTTCTTGACGGAAGATACTGTGGTATCTCTGTCTTTCTGGTGTATAAATCATCTGCCTGTTCGTTTGTGATGTTAAATAATGACATATTATCTCTCCTTAAATACAGAACTGATAATCTTGGGACACATTGCTTTCTCATCGTACATTGTGAACCACTTATCTTTTAGAACCTTTGTGTAGTTACAATCGGGTGAAGTCATAACTGGAAAGAACACTTGATGAAACTTATCCATGTTCCTATAAACATCAGAATTGCCACCATCTACTATTCCCCCTAACGGCATCGTATCTATCTGCAAACATAACAACTGCATCCAAATATTGCCGACTTTATTTTGTAGTATTGACGTAATTCTATCTTCGCACATATTAAGAGACCACGCAACAGGATATCTACGATTTCTCAAATATCCGTTGTAGCACATACGATACTTGGAACTCTCTTTGGCGATAGACTTTACACCACTCATATAGTTATTGGCAGTACCAAATCCAAGTGTTGCTATCGGATTACTCGCCACGTAATCTTCAATGAGTTTGAATATAGCATCTAAATCATGGTTAATCACTTGTGACTTCAAGGACTCACCATCTACATAGCGTAATCTGAATGAGGTTAAATCATCATCAAACACCCAAAACAAATCTTCTTTGGCGCTATCTTCGATTGCATTTCTGGCAAATACGGCAAAGTTACGATACGGTTTTGTAAGTCCTGTATCTGTCTCTGCTATACTCTCTGCCTTCTTGAACACACCGACTTCAACCTTCTTATCGTGTTCCATTGCTTTGTACAAATCTATGATGGTTTTATCTTCGTCATCTACCACAAGTGTTATATCACCTGTATAGCCTGACTTTCTCAACAACTCATACGTTCTTTGATTGTATGGTCTACCGTGTGTAATAATGTATATCATATCTTCAATTCTTCACCGTACCAACATTTTGTGATTGCTACGTCACACTTGATTGGCATTTTCAATATATCTTCTGCCGCATCTGACATTGTTTTAGCCAGCAGTTCTGAACATTCCTTGACGTTCTCTTCCGGACATTCTGCTATCAACTCATCGTGAACAGGTATAAGAAGTCTGAACCCCAACTCTCGCAATCTCTCACTATGATATAGTTTAATCATTGCAAGTTTGGTTAAGTCAGCCGCTGAACCTTGAATACGTGCATTGACAACTTTGGTCACATCTTTGTCCATTGTGTTATCTATAACATAGATGCCTTCATCATTTGCCTGTTCAAATATCTTCTTCTTATCCCGGAAATTGCAAGTCATCAACTTGTGGTAATAGTAGTTTTGTCTGTCCATTGGCACTTCATCTGATACTTCCTCATCAAAGTTGAGAACATCATCATCGTGTGGTACTCCGTCAATCCACTTGAACTCATAATCAGGTTTCAGCATCGACGGTAATCTTCTCTTTCTACCACATACTGTTGTGACAAATCCCTTTGTCTGTGCCATATCTATACTGTCCTGCTCAAACTTCTTGATTGCAGGAAATCCTCTGAATACCGACTCTTTTATGTCTTGTGCTTTCTTTGTAGGTACACCCAACTGCTCTGCTATTGATGGTACACCACGTCCGTACAACACTCCTAACAGAATACTCTTTGCCTGTGTTCTTCTCTCTTTACCGGCTTTATTAGTTGTGCCATCTGTATTGAACTCTTTGCACTCCTCGTAAGGTTTATTGAACGCCTTACTTGCTATCT
>JAEEGL013594217.1_pt1 | contig 13400 bp, 10 predicted proteins | sample 9134231 | NCBI WGS metagenome assembly JAEEGL01 (sample SAMN16246548, study PRJNA631951) | gut metagenome | biome: gut microbiome; feature: rumen; material: fiber-attached | host: Bos | place: Iran: Karaj | collected 2018-10 | reverse complement strand
GCCAGCTCATGGCCGAAGTCGGTAGCGGCGACCCCCGTTTGCTCGTTCTCGGCAAAGCCTCGTGCTGTCTCTTTGACAATGGCGAATACCTCGGGCATCACCTCGTCAAGGGCTTTCTCATAAATGTCGAGCACTTCCTTCTCTAACTTGTCTATCTGGGCAAAGATGTCGGCACGCTCGTCAATGGGCGTTTCTTCGATGGTCGCCTTCAGCTTCTCAATCTCCTCTTTCTGCTTGGCGGCAGAGGTCTGCACTTGGTGCTGAATATCCTTGGTGCGCTGGCGCAGCTGATCGTTGTCGAGCTGCTGGACGGCAGGGTAGGCGGCTTTCACCTTCTCCACAAGAGGCTGGATGAGCTTCATGTCACGAGAAGACTTGTCGCCGAACAATGAACGTAAAATCTTGTTGAAATTCATATCTTATTTTTTTTGCTTATTTACCTTATTATATTATTTGGGTTGCAAAATTACGAATTATTTTCCGTAATTCCGCATAAAAGTCTGAATATTTGGCTTTTTTCTCTTTTCTCTTTTCTCATCAGACGACTCGTTTCATGTGAATATAGCACTGCATCAGCAAACATAGTGCCAAACTCTGAATGCCTGCTGCATAGGTCTGAAAAGCAGCACCAATGAGGAACAGCAATGCCAGCACACCAGATATCATCCAATAGCGTGTCTTTCGCCTTTTTATGACTGGCCAGAGGAAGAACCAAGGTAAGGGGTTCAGCAATAGTATCTGTAGGTTCAGGCTGACGGTGGGGTGTTGCGAGAAGAGCATCATCGTTAGTATGATGCCGATGGTTCCTATAACAATCATCAGTAGCAGGTCCCATGCAAGGAAGGCGCACTTCTTCTTCCATTCGATCAGGAAGATAATCAGGGCAACGAGTGTCAGCAGGATGCCACATATTGTGGGCGACAGCGGAAAACCGTCCCTAATCATCTGTACCCCAGCAGGCACCGCCACTCGACGCTCCTTGACCATAGGGCGGTATTGGCCGTTCTCGTAGATTTGGGCATGGTCGAAGTCGTACATCAGATTGTAGGGAAGAAACTCTTGCTGGCGTGTGTCGGTGGGTTGGTCGGCCTGAATGCCTAACAGGAGATCGTTGCCAAATTGTGCCCAGGGATGGTTGCGAGTCATCTCGTGAACCATTTCTCTATAGGATGGCGTATAATCCTTGCGCGCTGCGTACTCGATTTTCCCATTGATGCAACGTTCTATGATGTCGCGGGCCTTTGTCGTGCAGTTGTTGTAGAAGTAATTGTAACGATAGACATTGTTCCCAGGTTCCAGATTTTCTCGTAGCGCCTCGCGCAGTTGCCGCTTTTCTTCAGAAGTCAGGTTAAGTACCTGTTCCGTCACCATGCTGCCAAAATGTCGGTATTCGGCCAAAAAGAGCTTGTAGGGATAGGCTCCTAACTCATAGTCGGTCAGGCCAAAGACAAAGCGCAACACAAAGTGGGGCTTTTTGAAGTCGAATACACCGTAGTTGAAAGCAGCATCCATCTGGCTACCCTGACGGGCATCGTGAAAGCGGATCGCCGTATGGCCATACAGACTATAAATCTCGTCGTGAGGCTGACAAGTGAGCAAGCTGATTTCCACCGAGTCCATCGGGTCGTGCCCGACAGCCTCTATGACAGATTCCTGTGCGCTAACAGGTGTTAACACTCCTGAAAAAAGCATCAGGAGAAGTCCTAAAATAGTCCTAAAAATGATTTTTAAATGTTTCACGATGCAAAATTAACCTATATTTTCCACTTAACGTGCGTTTATTTCGTTTTTTTTCAATAATTTTGCAACCCGAATGGAATTGTTTAAACAAAGACAGATGAAAAATAGATTATTAGGAAGCCTGCTGATGAGCCTTATCAGCATGACCGTTATGGGTCAGGTCAGCAGAACCCTTTCCCCATACAGCCAGTTCGGCTTGGGCGTGTTAGCAGACCAGTCGCAGAGTTTCGGCCGGGGTATGGCCGGTCTGTCGATTGGTGTTCGTAACGGCAAGTATGTCAATGTGCAGAATCCCGCCTCGTATTCTTCTGTTGACTCGCTGACTATGATATTTGATATTGGCCTTTCCGGTCAGATAACCAATTTCAAGGAGGGCGGTAAGAAACTGAATGCTAAGACAGCAGCCTTTGACTATGCTGTGGCAGCATTCCGAGTGCTTCCCAAGCTGGGTGCCAGCCTTGGTGTCATTCCTTATTCCAATATTGGCTATCATTACGAGACGATAGGATGGATTGGCGAGGCTGGCGGCGATGCCTATGGAAGTGCTGCCAACAATCAGTACACGATAGGATACGACGGTAAAGGCGGCTTCAGTCAGGCTTTCCTTGGTCTGGGCTGGGAGATTGCCAAGGGCTTCTCCATTGGAACTAATATCTCCTATTTCTGGGGAAAGTATGAGAAGAGTGCCGGATATAAGTCGAACGACAGCTATCAGAATACGGTGGCCCGAACTTATACTACCAATATCAACAGTTGGAAGCTGGATTTTGGTGCCCAGTATTCCACACCCGTCAACAAGGACGATGTGCTCACCGTGGGAGCAACCTTTGGTATTGGACACAAACTTGGTGCCGACGCCAACTTGGAGATTCTTAATACCAATACCCAGACCCTGGTGACGCGAACCTCCAGGGATAGTGTCGCCAATGCCTTCAAGTTGCCATTTACTTTTGGTGTCGGCGTTTCGCTGCTCCATAAGAACAGCCTGACTGTAGGTGTCGACTATCTGTTACAGAAATGGGGCTCTATCGACTATCCGCAGGTTAATGCTGAGACATCTCGTTATCAGGCATTTAGCGGAGTGCTTAAAGACCGTCATAAGGTAACCATTGGTGCCGACTGGATACCCAATGCCTCGGCACGTTCCTTCTTGAAGCGTGTTCACTATCGTTTGGGAGCATCCTATGCTACACCTTATTATAATATAGGGACCCTCAATGGCCCGAAAGAATTGTGTGTCAGTGCCGGCTTTGGCATTCCGATTGTCAACACTTGGAACAACCGTTCAGCCCTGAATATCAGTGCCCAGTGGGTACATTCTTCAGCCAGGGACCTTGTGACCGAAAACACCTTCCGAATCAATATCGGATTGACCTTCAACGAACGATGGTTTGCTAAATGGAAGGTCGACTAACACCACTTATACTTGTGTTGCTGTTGGCGGTTCTTGGTTCGTGTGAGGACCGCAAGGAGCATACTGCACCGGCAATCCGAGAACGCGATTCGGTGTCGATGATGACCAGTTATGGAGTGAATACGCTCATCTCTGACTCGGGTGTCATCAGGTATAAGATTGTCACCGAGCGATGGGATGTCAATACCGTCAAACAGCCAACCCGCTGGACCTTCGAGCGAGGCATCTTCTTCGAGCAGTTTGATGAGCAGTTCCATGTTGAGGCCTATATCAATGCAGATACCGCCTGGTACTATGACCAACTGAAGCTATGGGAACTGCGTGGGCGAGTGCATATCCGTAACGTCAACGGGCTGGTCTTCGACAGCGAAGAACTCTTCTGGGATGGCATCAAGCATGAATTCTATTCCTACAAGTTCTCCAAGGTGGTCACTCCTGAGCGTACGATGCAGGGTACCTATTTCCGTAGTGATGAACACATGTCCCACTACGAGATTACCAATAGTGTAGGCTCCTTCATGGCTGAAGATATTGACGGAAGTCAGTCGTCCGATACTGCTCAGCAACAGAAGGACAGCACTCAGGCGGCACCACCCGTCCGTCAGGCTGCCACGCGCCATAAGGCTACACAGAAATCTATCTTTACGACCCCATGACAGAACTCATTATAGGACTGATAATCACAATGGTATTCTCCGCCTTCTTTTCTGGTATGGAGATTGCCTTTGTGTCGAGCAACCGACTGCGCGCAGAGATGGACCGTGAGAAGAACGGGCTCTCCCAGCAGGCGCTCGACATCTTCTATGCCCATCCCAGCAACTTCATCTCTACGATGCTGGTGGGTAATAATATTGCGCTCGTGGTCTATGGTATTCTGTTTGCACAGATCTTCGATGCCACGCTGTTTGCACCGCTTAGTGATGGGGCTCGCGTCACCTGCGACACCTTGCTTTCAACAGTTGTCGTGCTCTTTACGGGAGAGTTCCTGCCTAAGACCATCTTCAAGTCCAATCCCAACGGGCTGCTTACCTTCTTTGCCATTCCTGCATTCGTCTGCTATATTATTCTTTACCCCGTTTCACGCTTCTCTACGGCTTTGTCCAGAGGACTTCTGCGCCTGTTTGGGGTTCGGTTGCCCAAAGAGACAGAAGGAAAGGAGTTCACGAAGGTCGATCTCGACTATTTGGTGCAGTCGAGTATTGATAATGCCAAGGATGATACAGAAATAGAAGACGAGGTCGAGTTGTTTCATAATGCTCTCGACTTTGCCGACACTAAAGTGCGCGACTGCATGGTTCCCCGTACAGAAATCGATGCGATAGACATCGAGGATTGTACGCTCGAAGAACTGAAAAACAAGTTCATTGACAGCGGCCACAGCAAGATAGTGGTCTATCGCGACGACATAGACCATATCATCGGCTATATCCATTCTTCCGAGCTGTTTAAGCAGATTGCCGATATTTCAAAACACATCCAGCAGATGCCCTATGTCCCAGAGACGATGGCTGCCCGCAAGTTGATGCATATCTTCTTGCAGCAGAAGAAGTCGCTGGGAGTAGTGGTCGACGAGTTTGGCGGTACCAGTGGTATTGTCTCGCTCGAGGATATTGTGGAGGAGATAACAGGCGATATCGAGGATGAGCATGATAACCAGAAGTATGTGGCCAAGCAGCTCGCTGACGGCGATTTTATCCTGTCGGCACGATTGGAGATAGAGAAGGTAAATGAGCTCTTCGACCTCGGATTGCCTGAGAGCGATGACTATATGACCGTTGGTGGACTTATCCTGCACGAGTATCAGTCGTTCCCCAAGCTCAACGAGGTCGTGCGTATAGGGCATTTCGAGTTCAAAATCATAAAAAATACGATGACAAAAATAGAGCTCGTCAAACTAAAAGTCATAGAATAAGGTAATTTTTCATAAAAAAATGTCGGTGTTTGCACGAAATTTAGTACCTTTGTCGGCTGAAACTGAAAAAATTAAGAATAATAATAAAAAATAAAAAGCAAAAATGGCAGCAATTGGAAAAATTAGAAGCTGGGGACCAGTACTCGCTACGGTGATTGGTCTGGCCCTCTTTGCATTCATTGCCGAAGAGATGTTCCGCTCTTGCGAGGCTACTGGCAACGAGCGTCGTCAGCAAGTCGGCGAAGTGTTAGGTAAGAAAATCTCCGTTCAGGAGTTCCAGTCAATGGTTGACGAGTATCAGGATGTGATTAAGATGACTCAGAACCGCGACAATCTCTCTGAGGAGGAACTGAATCAGGTGAAGGATCAGGTATGGCAGCAGTTTGTCAACAATACCATTATCAATGCGGAAGCTGAGAAGCTGGGTCTTACCGTTACTGACGAGGAGATGCAGAATATGTTGCGTGCCGGCACCAATCCCATGCTGGCTCAGACTCCCTTTGTCAATCAGCAGACGGGCCGTTTCGATGTGACACAGCTCACCAAGTTCCTTGACGACTACAAGAAGGCACAGCAGACGGCTGGTGCAGGCGAGGTTGCCGAGCAGTATCAGCGTCTCTACAACTACTGGAAGTTCATTGAGAAGAATCTCCGTCAGCAGACGTTGGCTCAGAAGTATCAGACGCTGCTCGGCCAGTGCCTGTTCTCCAACCCCGTCTCTGCCAAGATGGCCTTCGAGGGTCAGAATCAGGAGAGCGATATCCTGCTGGCCGCTATGCCTTACAGTGCCATCAAGGATGCCGATGTCACCGTCAGCGATGCCGACTTGAAGGCTAAGTATAACGAGCAGAAAGAGATGTTCAAGCAGTATGTCGAGAGCCGCGACATCAAGTATGTCGACTTCCAGGTGGTAGCTTCTGCTGCCGACCGTGCTGCGCTGATGAAGACGATGCAGGAGGCCCAGCAGAATTTCCAGGCTGGTCAGGTTGTTGCCGAGGTGGTTCGCAAGGCTCAGTCGCAGCTGTCTTATGTCGGCATTCCTGTGAGCCGCAATTCGCTTCCTTCCGATATCGCCGCTAAGATTGACTCTATGGCAGTAGGTAGCGTGTCGGCTCCTTTTGAGACTCGTTTCGACAATACTCTTAATGTAGTGAAGTATATTGCTAAAGTTCAGCAGCCCGATTCTGTCGAGTATCGTCAGATTCAGGTCGGCGGCGAGAATGCCGATGACGCCAAGAAGCGTGCCGACAGCATCTATACCGCCTTGCAGGGTGGTGCTGAGTTTGAGGCTCTGGCTAAGAAGTACGGTCAGACCGGCACCAAGCAGTGGCTTACCTCTGCTATGTATGAGCGCGCTCAGGGTATTGATGCCGATACCAAGAACTATTTGGTAGCTCTCACCACGATGGCTGCTGGCGAGACAAAGAATCTTGCTATGACTCAGGGTAACATCATCCTTCAGGTTACCGCTCGCCGTGCTATGGTCGACAAGTTTGACGTAGCTATTGTCAAGCACTCTATCGACTTCTCTAAGGATACTTATTCACAGGCTTATAACAAGTTCTCGCAGTATGTCAGCGAGAATAAGACCGTTGAGCAGTTGGAAGCCAATGCCAAGAAGTTCGGCTTTAATGTGCAGGAGCGTAAGGACCTGTACAGCTCTGAGCACAACGTAGCCGGTCTGCGTTCTACTCGTGAGGCTATGAAGTGGATTTTCGACGCCAAGGCTGGCGAGCTGTCACCTCTCTACGAGTGTGGCAATAACGACCACCTGCTGGTTGTTGCCCTGACTAAGGTTCATCCTGAGGGCTATCGCGATTTGGCTGATGTCGAGGATGCTGTAAAGCAGGAAGTCATCCGTGACAAGAAGTTTGCCAAGGCTGCCGAGAAGCTCGCTGGTGTGAAGAGCATTGCCGATGCCAAGGCCAAGGGTGCCGTAATCGACAGTGTTCGCCAGATTACCAACTCCGCTCCTGTCTTCGTACAGTCTGCCGGTGCTTCAGAGCCCGCTCTGAGTGGTGCAGTAGCCGCAACCAAGCAGGGCCAGTTCAGTGCTGAGGTCGTCAAGGGTAATGGTGCTGCTTATCTGTTCCAGGTGCTTCAGAAGAAGGAGCGTCAGGGTGCTAAGTACGATGCCAAGCAGCAGCAGAATCAGCTCAGACAGATGGCTATGCAGGCCGCAAGCCGATTCATGAACGAGCTCTATCTGAAGTCTGAGGTCAAGGATAATCGCTACCTGTTCTTCTAACAACAGGTAGCATCCAGCATACAAAAAGCAGAGGCTCAGGAAATTTCCTGAGCCTCTGTTTTTGGTTAATCTCTTTCTTTGTCTTATCCGTTCATGCTCAGCAGGAACTCCTCGTTTGAGTGCGTCTGCACCAGACGGTCGCGAACAGTGTTCATAGCCTCGATGGGGTTCATCTCTGCAATAAACTTGCGGATAATCCACATGCGGTTCAGTGTGGTCTGATCCTGCAGCAGGTCGTCGCGGCGTGTAGAACTCTGTACGAGATTGACAGCAGGATAAACGCGCTTGTTGGCGAGCATACGGTCGAGTTGGAGCTCTGAGTTACCAGTGCCCTTGAACTCCTCGAATATCACCTCGTCCATCTTCGAACCCGTGTCGGTCAGTGCGGTCGCGCTGATGGTCAGCGAACCGCCTCCCTCGATGTTGCGTGCGGCACCGAAGAAGCGCTTGGGCTTCTGCAGGGCGTTGGCATCGACACCACCCGTGAGCACCTTTCCGCTGGCGGGAGCCACTGTGTTGTAGGCGCGGGCCAGTCGGGTGATGCTGTCGAGGAATATCACCACATCGTGTCCGCACTCTACCATTCGCTTGGCTTTTTCGAGCACGATTCCGGCAATCTTCACGTGCCGGTCGGCAGGCTCGTCGAAGGTGGAGGCTATGACCTCAGCATTCACGGTGCGTGCCATATCGGTTACCTCCTCAGGACGCTCGTCGATGAGCAGCATCATGATGTATGCCTCAGGATGGTTGGCCGCGATGGCGTTGGCAATATCTTTCATCAAGATGGTCTTACCGGTCTTGGGCTGGGCTACGATGAGTGCTCGCTGACCTTTACCAATGGGGGCGAACAGGTCGACAATGCGCACGCTTGGATTGGTGGTGGCTTTGTCGCCGCAGAGCTTGAACTTCTCGTCTGGGAAGAGTGGGGTGAGGTGCTCGAAGGCTACGCGGTCGCGTACTTCCTGCGGGTTGCGTCCGTTGATGGTCTTGACACTGCTCAGTGCAAAGTATTTCTCGTTGTCGTGGGGCGGACGAACGGTACAATCCACTACATCGCCAGTCTTGAGTCCGAAGCGCTTAATCTGCTGCGGGTTGACGTAGATGTCATCAGGCGACGACAGGTAGTTGTAGTCTGATGAGCGCAGGAATCCATAGCCGTCCTGCAGTATCTCCAGCACACCGTTGGCTGAGATCAGGTCTGCGAAGTCGAAATCTCCGTAGTTGCCGCGTCCATGGTCGTTGCGCATCATGGGAGTGGCAGGCTCCTGAATGGTCGGTTGGGCCATCGGACGGTCGAACATGTCGAGCGACGGGATGGCTGCCTGGTCTTCGATGGGAATGTCGACCATCGTGATGAAGTCGGTGCCGTCGCCAGGATCTCCCTCCCATACTCCGTCGGCATTGGCGGCAGTCATGTTGTTCATCTTTGCCTTGAGCTGCTCCATTTTCTCTGGAGCAATCTCTTCAGCGGCTGCCGCTGTTCCAGCCTCAGGCGTGGAAGCATCAGCCTCAGGATTGGATGCTGTCGGCTCTGCTGCCTGCTCGCTGTTATTGTCGGCATCTGCGGCAGCCTCCTCTTCGGCTTTCTTGGCGGCTTCGGCAGCAGCGATCTCTTCCAGCTCTTTCTTCGACTTGCGTCCGCGCTTCTTGGGAGCGGGCTTCTCCGGCTCTGCGGGAGTGTCTTCTGCTGTGTCGGCAGCTTTCTTCTCGGCCTCTGCGGCCTCTGATGCCTCTTGTTCGGCAAACAGGTCGTCGAGCGAAGGCTTCTTTGCGCTCTTTGGCTTCTGGTTGCCCTTCGAGTCGAGGTTCTCGCCCTCGCTACCGTTTACGGTATACACTTTGCTATTGTCTTTGGCAATGCGTGTTCGCTTGCGCTTGGGAGTGGGCACGCCGGCAGCGGAATTTTCTGCGGCCTTGTCCAAGATGTCATAGATGACGGTTTCCAGCTCGTCATCCTGCGAGACCTTGACTCCCAGTTCGTTGGCTATCTCCATCAGTTCAGGGATGGAAAGCTTTTCTAATTCTTCTTTCGTGTACATATCAATATACAGTAAAAACGTTAATGATTCAATGTTGGGAATAATGAAAACTGTGGAAAGAATGCTTCGCGGAAGGAAGCACGTTTTCTTAGATTCGCGTGCAAAGGTACGAATAATCGGGCAGAATACAAAATAAATTTCGATTTATTTTCAATTTTATGCTAAAAAAAAGCACGGGGCGCTGACGATGACACCGATGACACCGATGACAGCGGCATTTATTTGTCATCGTTTGTGTTCATATTTATATATATAATATATTATATATATAAATATGGCTCTGTAAACAGCCATCCCTGTACGAAAATAAATACCCCCACTGTCATCGGTGTCATCGTCATCGCTGTCATCGGTTGTGAGATAAATACCCCACTGTCATCGGTGTCATCGTCATCGGTGTCCACACAGCGAGCCGTAACACACCACACAGCGAGCCGTAACACACCAAGCGACGATATTACTGCTCGTTTTTTTTCTTTGCATTCCGCAATCTTCTGTACTCCCTCTATACTACGGAATAATTGCTGCCACGTTAGGAAAAATTTACTGCCTGGTCAGGGCGCAAATGATGGCTGCCCATGCGTCGTTTCCGACTATTTTTAATACTTTGAATTATTTTAACAATCGCCCTGCCGCCACCCCCAACAACCTCGATGACACCGATGACGATGACACCGATGACAGCGGGGTATTTATTGGCAAATCGATGACAGCGATGACGATGACACCGATGACAACGGGGTATTTATTGCAACGAATGCGGGTTGGTGAGGTCAAAAGATGGCTAAAAGTTTTCGTATTTCACGGAAAATTGCTACCTTTGCCCGATAAACATTAAGTGATGGAAATAAAACAAGCAGAATTTACGCTCTCAGCACCGATGGTGTCGATGTGTCCCAAGGACACGAAGCCCGAGTATGCCTTCATCGGACGCTCGAATGTGGGCAAGTCGAGCCTCATCAATATGCTGACGAACAATAAGAAGTTGGCCAAGACGTCGTCGACTCCCGGCAAGACGTTGCTCATCAACCACTTTATTATTAACAAGGAGTGGTATCTGGTGGACCTTCCTGGCTATGGCTATGCCAAGCGCTCGAAGAAAGAAGTGGACCGGCTGGACCAGATGATACGCGGCTACATCCTGCAGCGCGAGCAGCTGGTGAATGTCTTCGTGCTGGTGGACATCCGTCTGGAACCGCAGAAGATAGACCTCGACTTCATCGAGTGGCTGGGGCTGAGCAGCATTCCGTTCTCGATTGTCTTCACCAAGGCCGACAAGCTGACGGCCAACAAGGCTCGTCAGGCGATGGAGGCTTACAAGCGGAAGCTCTCGGAGACATGGGAGGAGATGCCGCCGATGTTTCTGACTTCCGCCGAGAAGAAGGATGGCCGCGAGGAGGTGCTGAACTATATCGAGCAAATCAATAAAGAACTGTAAGATGACTCCCTATCTCGATGTACAACATCTGTCGAAATCGTTTGGTGCCCTGCAGCTCTTCCAGGATATCAGCTTCTCGATTGGCGAGGGCCAGCGGGTGGGACTGATAGCGAGGAACGGCACGGGCAAGTCGACGCTGCTCTCGATATTGGCAGGCAAGGAGGGCTACGACAGCGGTGACATGGTCTTCCGCCGCGACCTGAAGGTGGGCTTCCTGGAGCAGTCGCCTGTGTTCGATGCCGACGAGAGCGTGCTCGATGCCTGCTTCAACCATCAGGGCGAGGAGGAGAAAGTGCTGAAGGCGAAGCAGGTGCTGACGCAGTTGAAGATTAAGGACCTGACGCAGAAGATGGGTCAGCTGAGCGGAGGCCAGCAGAAACGCGTGGCACTGGCCAACGTGCTGCTGACGGAGCCAGACCTGCTGATACTGGACGAGCCAACCAACCATCTGGACTTGGAGATGATAGAATGGCTGGAGGGCTACCTGCAGCGTGGCAACAAGACACTGCTGATGGTGACGCACGACCGTTTCTTCCTAGATCGCGTCTGTAATCTCATTCTAGAACTCGACAATCGCACCATCTATACCTATCGCGGCAACTATTCCTACTATCTGGAAAAACGCCAGGAGCGCATTGACAACCGCAGGGCCGAGATAGCACGTGCCAACAACCTCTATCGCACGGAACTGGAATGGATGCGCCGTATGCCACAGGCTCGTGGACACAAGGCGAAGTATCGTGAGGATGCTTTCTACGAATTGGAGCGCGTGGCAAAGGCACGCATCGAGGAGAGAGCCATCCGCCTGAAGGCTTCCAACGTCTATATTGGCTCGAAGATTTTCGAATGCCAGTACATATCGAAGGCCTTCGGCCAAATGAGAAATGAGAAAGGAGCGCTCGACCTACGGTCGCTTGCTACCGAAGGGACGCAAGAAATGAGTAATGACACCTGTGTCATCCTGAAGGACTTCTACTATAATTTCTCCCGCTTCGAGAAGATGGGCATCGTGGGCAACAACGGTACTGGCAAGACAACCTTCCTCAAGATGCTGCTGGGCGAACTACAGCCTGACGAGGGACATATCGTCATCGGCGATACCGTGCGCTTCGGCTACTTCTCGCAGGACGGCATGAAATTCGACGAACAGATGAAGGTCATCGATGCCGTGCGCGACATTGCCGAATATGTGGACTTGGGTAGCGGACGCCACCTCTCGGCATCGCAGTTCCTGCAGCACTTCCTCTTCACCCCTGAGCAGCAGCACAACTACGTGTACAAACTGTCGGGCGGCGAACGGCGCAAACTCTATCTCTGCACCGTGCTGATGCGCAATCCCAACTTCCTCGTGCTCGACGAGCCTACCAACGACCTCGACATCGTCACCCTGCAGATTCTGGAGGAATACCTGCAGGACTTCCCCGGATGCGTCATCGTGGTCAGCCACGACCGCTACTTCATGGACAAGGTGGTGGACCATCTGCTGGTATTCAAAGGCCAAGGCGAGGTGAAGGACTTCCCTGGAAACTACACGCAGTATCGGGAGTGGGCTTCAATGGAAGAGTCTAGAGAGCCTAGAGAGTCTAGAGAGCCTAGAGATTCTAGAGATTCTAGAGACTCTAGAAATTCTAGAGATACTAGAGACAATAGAGATTCTGGTGACCGTCGGCGCATGTCCTACAAGGAGAAGCGCGAGTTTGAGCAATTGGAGAAGGACATCACCGCATTGGAGGCCGAGAAGAAACAGATAGAGGATGCCCTCAGTTCAGGCACCATCTCCGTGGAGAAGATCACCGAACTGAGCAAGCGTCTTCCCGTGTTGAACGACGAACTGGACGAGAAATCGATGAGATGGCTCGAACTGTCGGAAATGATATAGTTGACATGCAGCAAACATATCCCTCACGACTACTGGAACGGGCAGTACAGGAGTTCTCCAAACTGCCAGGCATAGGGCGAAAGACCGCTCTGCGCTTGGTGCTCCACATGCTTCGTCAGGAGCAGGCAGATGTGGAACAGTTTGCCGATGCTATTGCCACGATGAAGCGTGAGGTGAAGTTCTGCAAGGTCTGCCACAATATAAGCGATCAGGAAGTCTGCCCCATCTGCTCGGATGCCCGACGCGACAGCACCACGATCTGTGTCGTGGAAAACATACAGGACGTGATGGCCATCGAGAACACGCAGCAGTTTCACGGACTGTATCATGTGCTGGGAGGACTCATCTCCCCAATGGACGGCATAGGCCCTGGTGATCTGGAAATCAGTTCGTTGGCACAACGTGTCGAGGCAGGTGACGTGAAAGAGGTAATCCTGGCCCTGAGCACCACAATGGAGGGTGACACAACGGCCTTCTATATCTTCCGCAAACTGGCACCCTTCGATGTCAAGGTCACTATCATCGCCAGAGGCATCTCCGTAGGAAACGAACTGGAATATACTGACGAGGTGACGTTGGGACGTTCCATTCTGAACAGGACGCCGTTTGAAAATAAATAATACAACTTTCTGAAGTCTTATGATTTACGATTTAACGATTTACAATTTACGATTTATTTACGATTTGGCTATTTACCAATTTACAGGTGGCCGAAGCGTAGATGAAACTT
>JAEEGL012180544.1_pt1 | contig 13400 bp, 8 predicted proteins | sample 9134231 | NCBI WGS metagenome assembly JAEEGL01 (sample SAMN16246548, study PRJNA631951) | gut metagenome | biome: gut microbiome; feature: rumen; material: fiber-attached | host: Bos | place: Iran: Karaj | collected 2018-10 | reverse complement strand
TAAACAAAGAACGGCTGAAAATATTGAGATTATTCCAAAGGATTACGCGTATGATAAGACCGGTGGATATTACTACACCATTTATCCGGGCGAAGCTGCTGTTGGAGGCGGATTACAGCCGGATCTTATCGTAAAGGATACGGATGCGAAGATAGAACTTGCCGTAACGGATTACGATGTCATCGATTACATCAATAATACGACAGCAGGAAGCCCTGAGAATACCGCAAAGGTAACGATTCGCTTAAAGGGCAATTACGAAGAGCATACTGTAGAAGGAACCTTTGTTATCCTTCCGAGATCCTTATCCGATGCAAATACCTTAGGAACGATTACTTTGGATAGCGATCGTTACAAGTGGACCGGTGATGAAATCGAGCCGACGGTTACTGTAACAGATGATCAGGGCAATGTCCTGGAAGAAGGCGTTGATTACACCTACGAGCTGGAAAACAACACCAATGTCGGTGATGCAACGGTTTCTGTTACCGGAAAAGGAAATTACACCACGAAGGATGCAGAAGGAAATGAAGTTCCGCTTACAAAGACATTCATCATCTATGGTGATTTAAATGAAGCAGAGGTAAGTGATATTCCGGAAATGTTCTACACCGGAAATAAGATTCTCCCGCATCCGACCGTAGTATGCGGAGGAAATACGTTGGTGGAAGGTACGGATTATACTTTGGATTCGTACTCAAGCGATAACTTTAGAACGGTGGGTACACTTCGTATTACCGCAACGGATCAGAAGCATTACTTAAACGGTCCGTTGGATGTAGACTTTACCATTGGTTCAAATACCGCTTCTTTAAGAGTGGTAGCTGACCAGGAAGAATACACCTATAACGGAACAGCAATTAAACCTGCAGTAAAAGTAGTTGATGCCGGCGGAAGCGAACTTGTCTACGATGAGGATCATATTACGTATGTATCCGATAATGATGGGGAAGCATGTACTGCTGTGGGAACTGTAACGGTAACCGTAAAGGTTGCTACCGCAGACGGAGACGAGGCAGATGTAACCGGAACCTATCGAATTGTTCCGCTTGATATTACAAGCCAGAGCGTGAAGATTAAATCGCTTTCCAACGATACCTATACCGGCTCTGCTGTGAAGCCTCCGGTAGTAGTGGTATTCGGTGGTAAGGAAATGACCGAGAATACAGACTATAAATTGACTTATAGCAATAACATCAATCCGGGAACCGCTAAGGTAAAAGTGGAAGGAATGAATAACTGCACCGGTGAAACCGAGTTAATGTTTGCGATTGCTCCTGCAAGAATGCAGAATGTGGAATCCTATGGATATTCAGATTCCGGCATCTTTGTAAAATGGACGGCACAGAATCATGTGGACGGATACCTGATTACCTATTCGGCAAACGGAAAGACCAAGCAGGTAACAACATCCGATAGCAGCTATACAATTACCGGTTTGGATCCGGCAACGAATTATGAGATTACGGTATGTACGTATGTGACAGCCGGTGGACAGAAGTATTACGGAATTGCCACAAAGGTAACCGGAAGAACCTATCCGAAGACCTCTGCATTCCTTGTTACTTCACCGGAGAAGAAACAGGTACAGGTAAGCTGGAGCGTACAGTCCGGCGTAGGATATTCGATTTATCGAAGCACCAACGCAACCACCGGATTTAAACGAATTGCAGATGTTCCTGCAACAAAGGTTTCCTTTGTTGATACCGGTGTAAGAAGCGGAAAGACATATTACTATTATATTCAGGCATATCAGGTGGTAGATGGCGTAATCTATACCGGACAGCCATCCGAAGTAAAGGCAATCAAAGTAAAATAATCTAGAAAAACCATATATATTGTGGTAAAATAGGGCGGGACATCCTAGATGTCGTGCCCTATTTTTATTTATAGAGATATGGATTATGAGTGATAATAAAAAGTTTACAATCGGGGAGTTTACGTTCGAGACCTTTCATGAGTATCGAGCTGCCCAGGAAGATTTAAAGAAAATAGAATGCATCAATGATGAATTGGATATCCATGATCCGAAAGTTGCCGTGCGGTTGTATAACCTGATGCGTGCCGGAAAGATTGAGTTTAAGACACCTATCGGTGCCCAGTTTGTGGATCACGTTTCCGATATTTTGGCAGAGAACAACATCGACCTTTTAGAAGATCAGGCCTTCATTGATGAAGCGGAAGGCAAAGTAAAATACCAGAAGTATATGGGTATCGCCGCCATTGCTCTTGCGGTGGTGCTCTTTGGCTACTTTACCGTGACTCAGGTAAATGATGCTATGACCGCCAGAAAAATGAGCAAGTTGGCGGAAAGTACCAATATAGCAGGAACTGCCGGAGACGGTTCTGAGACCGGAGGGGACGCAGAGTATGCGGTTACCGCAGGAAATCCATTTGAGTGGACAGAGAATATTCAGCGCAGCAGTTTAAAAGTACTTCCGGAGTATGAGTCCCTTGTGGCGGCCAATCCGGATACCGTGGGATGGCTTGCTATTTCCGATACGGAAATCAACTATCCGGTGGTACAGTACAGTGACAATGAATACTATTTAAAACGCTCCTTCTACGGAGAAGACGATTCCAACGGAACACTGTTTGTGGACTATCGCGCAGATATTGTAAACCAGCACACCAACACAATCATTTACGGACATAATATGCGAAGCGGAATGATGTTTGGCGGATTAAAGAATTATTTGGACAAAGATTTCTACGAAAACCACAAGACCATTACCTTTAATACCATTTACGAACGCCGTACCTATGAAGTGATTGCGGTTGGGCTGTCGGAAGTGGAATACCAGGATGCCAATGCATACCGTTACTACAACTTTATTCAAGCCAGCAATAAAGCAGAATGGCAGGCGTTTATCGATAATATCAAAAGCTTGAGTGTTTATGATTTTGATGAGTCAAACATCAAAGAAACAGATAAGTTTTTAACCCTTTCCACCTGTAACGATTATACAGAGGACGGAAGGCTCTTTATTGTGGCGAAAAGGGTTGAATAATGTGGTTTTATGATTTATAATATACCATATATTGTGGTTTAGACTGTTTTCTGAGGAGTTGGAGAGGTCAAATGAAATTAGGAACAAAAATCGGATGGATTTTAGTTGCGTTTTCCATCGTTTTATCAATTTGGGTGATTTCCGGAGTGGGCACAAGAGCCTCGGATTTAACGGAAAATGATTTTACGGTGGATGATAACGGAGTATTAATCGATTACCCCGATGCGTCAATTATCAATGTACCATCGAGCATCACAGAAGGTGGTGTGACAAGAGATGTAACATCCATTAACGGAGGCCTTTTTGCCGATGATACATCCATTACGTCCATAAGTCTTCCGGATACTGTAACATCCGTTGGAACAGCGGCGTTCAGTGGTTGTACAAATTTGGGAAGTGTAACCTTAAGCGGCAACGCTGCATTTCAATCTCTCCCTCAGCATGCGTTTTACGGATGTACAAGCTTACAATCCATAGATTTAAAAAATGTAGTAAACATTGGCTCAGAAGCATTTGCAAAAAGCGGACTGACAAGCATTACATTAAACGGTGGAACGGCTGCAGTCAGCACAGACGCTTTTGATAATTGTCCGAGCCTTACTTCTATCGAGGTCGGCGCAGGCGGTTCCGGAAACTTTTCTTCTAACGAAGGATGCTTATACAATACAAACGGATCTATTTTGATTCGAGTACCGGAAGGAAAGACCTCAGTAAATCTTGCTTCTACCTGTACCTCAATCGGAGACGAAGCATTTAAGAACAGTAAGGTAACAGAAATCACTATTCCACGTTCCGTAAATTCGATCGGAACGCAGAGCAATTGGACTCCGACAACGATTTACGGATATACGGATACGGCGGCTGAAACATATGCCTTATCAAGATTAAGCGATGGCGTAACATTTAAAGCATTGGATGCGGCAGATCCGGACGACAGCGGAAGCACAGATACCGATACGGATACATCCACAGATTCATCTTCAAGCTCAACCACAAACGGTACCTACTACACCGTAAGCTTTAACTTAAACGGTGGTAGCGGAACAAGCACACAGCAGAAAGTACTTGCCGGCGGACATGCAACAAACCCGGGTGACCCGACAAAACAGGGATGCACTTTCATGGGTTGGGATTATGGTAGTGCAGCCGGAGACCTCTGGAACTTCGCAACCTACACAGTAAACGGAAACGTAACCCTTACTGCTGTATGGAAGAATCCGGACGGTTCTATTGATAAAGGAACAAAGACCACAAAGAGCGGTGGTTCTTCCGGAAGCGGTGGACACGTAAAAGACTCCACACCGAAGACAGCCGACGGAGATTTGGATCCAAGATATTTCTTAAGTTTAAGCTTCCTCTTAGTGGGAGTTGCAGCAATCCTTTACAGCAAGCGCCAGAAGATGCAGATGATTGCAGACAGAAGAAATCGTTAAGAATGAAATAAGCAGATATTAAAAGGACGGTTCATTTAAGAACCGTCCTTTTTTATGCTTTTCTAAATAAGTTATTCTTTTGCGGAAAGATAGGAGATAAATACATTTCCTTGACTTTCAAATAAGGCTGTTGCATCATTCATACCAATCTTTCGATTGCCACCGGTGGCGGGATCAAATACCGTAATGTTAAGTGCATCATATCCGATAATCAACACCGCTTCTTTTTGTCCGACGCGTGCGTATACCGGTTCTCCTAAGCTTACATAATACAATACCTGGGATAAACTGCATCCCGTTAAATCCAACACCGTAGCGTCCTTTAAACAGCCGTTTAGGATGGAAATCGGTGTCTGGCCTTGAGCCAACATTTGGTTCACTTCAATGTTTTCTCCTTGCAGTACCAGCATGGCGCTTAAGGCCTGTGCGGAGGAGTTGGCGTCCTTATCGGAGGATCCAACCGTAATATTTCGAATCGGTGACTTAATAGCGATCTTTCCGCGCTTCCAAATGTAATGCTGCTTGGAATCCACCACAATGCCCATTTGTTCGTCTGCAGCAATAATTGCGGATTGTACGTTGCTTCCCGCAAAGATCACATCGCTTCCCACATAGGAGAAGTACTTTTCTTCCGCCTGGGTGGTGGAAATAGAAATAATCATGCTTTCGTCTGCCAGAGCCGCTTTTGCGGTAGCAAAGGAGTACTTCGGTTGCTTCTCTGACAGATTTGTCATGGTAATTTGCAGGTTTTCCAGTCCGGCTTCATCTGTTGCAACAGCAATACCAACTTCCTTATTGGTTTCGCCGGAAGTATTTCGAATGGTATCGTCTTCCGCCGCCACGTAGCCGTCTTGGGCTTTTTGAATTCGGTTTAGAATCAGTGCAGTGCCGTCCTTTTCCGCGGACAACACATAGTAGCCTGATTTTTCATAATCCTTAATGGATTCGGCTTTCCCTGAGGAAATATCACAAATGGAAAGCTTGTGCATAGGATAAATCTCAACACCGGCCGCATCCGTGGATACATCGGAGGATCTGACATATCCCATGATCAAATCTTCATCAATAAAGTCTACCGGACGTAAGTATTCTCCGCCGCCATCGATGTCGAAGGTTTCGCCGGTTTCCAAATCCATAAGATGAAGGGCTGTAGTTACATTTTCTTCATCCATCCAAGCAAAGTATCTGGAGGACTTGGAGGAAGCATATTGGTTGTCGGATAAGGAGGATACGATTTCTTTTGTGGAAAGGGTATCCAAATTTACCTGAAGCAGTGTACCGTCTACCATAATGTAGAAAATGTGATTCGTATTTAAGTAAAGCAAATTACTGAACCGGGCATTTAGAATTTGGTAGGAGTTGGAGGAAGGAATAAATACCTGCTCCGTCGCAACTTCTTTTACACTGTCGTAGTGGTAAAGGTTAATTCCGCATTCCCCTTCGTGGTTGCCGGCGTTCATATATCCGTACACCACAAAGTCTAGGGTTCCGCTTTCGTCAATATTCAAAATTAAAATGTTATGTTCGTCATAGTTGGTTCGTGGATCGATTAAGTTGTCTCCGCGGAATCCGAAGATTCGAACCAGCTGACCGGTGTTTTGGTTGTATTCGTAAAGGCTTCCGCTGTGAACAAAAGCAACGATGGAACCGGTCTCGTTGGATAAATAATCCAAGTCCTCGGATACCAATCCAAGATTTAATACATTTGTGTTAAGGATGGAGGAGGAAGTATCCAAAACCTCGTCCATATTTCGCTTGTAGTCCAGCAAGTACATGCGGTCTGCGGTATATCGAACTTTAAAGTATTCTTCTACGTTATAAAACCTTTGACTCTTTTCGTCTTCGGAAGTCATGATGTAGTAGAACACAATCACGCTGTAGTTGGGATTGATATCTTTCATTTCTACAACCGGTTCGTTGTAGAGCCTTCCGTTAAAGTTTTTCCAACCGATATCTTCAATGGAAGAATGAATGTTAACAGCGGAAAGGGAATGCTCTTCCTCACCCGTTGGCTCAATAAAGGTGGCCAAGGATTCGTAGCTGTCGGAAAGTGCGACATTGTGGAAGTTTGTGGCAAATTCCAAACATTCATTTTCGTAGCAATCCTTCGGCATAAGAATTCGTGTGTAATAGTTGATTACATCTTCGCCGTTGGTAAGCTTTAGTACGAATAAATATTCTTCCCCATCTTCAATCAAGTTTTCGATGGTGGGGGAGATGTTAATCATGTTGTCTGCTTGTACAAAGGAATCGATGGTGGTCTCCGCAATCTTACGAGTGGTATCCAAACTTCGAATCTCATAAGAGATGCCATCCACTTGATAATCATAAGTATCAATGGTGATGGGGAGCCGTCTGTCGCTTCCTAAAGGAACCACTGCATCTCGCATGTAGCAAGCATCCATTTCGTTTTTGTAGCCGTGAAGCTCGCTCATGGGTCGTCCCAAAGCTTCCATGGTAACAATGGGTAGCGTAGGGGATGCCATATCAGTTGTAGCCGAGGTGGTTTCTTTTCGATTTAACACAATGTTAAAGAACACCAAAGCCACAAAGAATACGCCGACTAGAATCCCGACTCGCTTTTTATTTATCTTTGATAATCGACTTTCCTGAAACCTTAATTTCATGCTGTCTCCTTTTTGCAATTCACAAATTAAAGTGGTATAATTCATCCGTTATTGAAACGGAGGAAATACAAGTGGCAGAACACGAACACCATCATGAACATGATTTAGATGAAATTGTTTTAGATACTTCCGGTGAGGAAATGCATACCCATGACGGTATCCATTATCATTCTCATCATGATTCCACGGATGGTCATACCCATTCTCACGGACACACCCATGCCAATACAAAGCAGGTGTTAAACCGTATGAATCGTGCCATCGGTCACATGGAGTCCATCAAACGCATGGTGGAAGACGGACGTGATTGCACGGAAGTGTTAATCCAAATTGCAGCGGTTCGTTCTGCGATTAATAATGTTGGTAAAATCATTCTCGAAGATCACATTCACCATTGTATCGTGGATGCTGTAGAAAGCAACGACGAAAAGGCACTTCGTGATCTCGACGAGGCTATTAATAAGTTTATCAAATAGAGGATAGAAATGAAACCGGATTTTTCAAAGATTAAATTGAAGCTCAAACGAGAGCCGAAACCTCCGAAACCACCGAAGGAGCCCAGTAAGCTTACATTATTTTTAAACAATCATGCTTTATTAGAGCATATTCCATTGTCGCTGATTATGTGCTTTGTGTTGGAGTGGTTGTCGCAGCATTCCTTTGTGGAAGCGATACATTTTGTAACACAGCACACCGGCGCTTACCTTTACAATTCATTTTTGATTTTTACCGTGTATAGCTTGGTCTTTCTTGTAAATAGAAAGACTTTTTTACGCATGTGTATCTCTGCCGTATTTGTAGCATTGGGAATCATTAACTGCGTGGTACTTTTAAACCGTGTCACACCTTTCGGTTTTACCGATTTAAGTATGATCACGGATTTGCTTACCATGCAAAACACTAACTACTTTACAAAGCAGCAGGCAGCCATGTCCATTCTTGCAATCGGTATTTATGCGGCGTTGATGGTTCGCTTGTTTATTAAAGGAAGAAAGCAACCGTCCAAGACACCGTTTTGGATTCGCTTGATTTTGGTGGTGGTATGTTTTGTATCCGTTCCGGTAATGACACCGAAGTTACAGGATGTGGGCGTCTTAACCGGATATTTCGGAAACTTGGCACAGGGTTATAAAAACTATGGTTACATCTACGGATTTACCACCAGTTTTATGGACCGCGGTATGTCAAAGCCAATGAATTATTCCGAGAAGACGGTACAGAAGATTTTAAAAGAAACGGACATGGGTGAAAATACCATTGCCGATGAAGATATGCCGAATGTGGTCATCGTATTGTTGGAGTCATTTTATGATGTTTCCGAAGCAGAGTTTTTGGAGACTTCCGAAGACCCGATTCCTTTTTTCCATGAATTGGAAGCCAACTATTCCACCGGACATTGTACGGTGCCGGTAGTGGGTGCGGGAACCTGTAACAGTGAGTTTGAAGTCTTAACCGGAATGAGCTGTATCTTCTTCGGACCGGGTGAATATCCCCAGAAGACGATTTTAAAAGATGCGACGGATTGCGAATCTGTAGCGAATCTTTTGGGCGATATGGGAATGGGTACCCACGTTGTACATAACAACGGAGGAAACTTCTACTCCCGTGCCAATGCATTTTCCAAGATGGGCTTTGATACCTTTACCTGTAAGGAAATGTTGGATATCACAGATTATACACCAATGGGTTCTTGGCCACTGGATGATATTTTGATTCCGGCAACATTAGATGCCATGAACTCCACCGAGTCTACTGACCTTGTATATACCATTACCGTTGGAACCCACGGAGATTATCCGACGGAAAAGATTATTGAAAATCCTGCGGTAACCGTAAATGCGGTTGGAAAAACTGAAGCACAGAACAATCAGTGGGAATATTACATCAACATGCTTCGCAACATGGATAACTGGATGCGAGCTTATACCGAAGCCTTGGATGCAACGGGAGAACCTACCCTCCTGATTATGTTCGGCGATCACTTGCCGACCATGGGCTTGACCGAAAGTGAAATCGCAACCGGCGATTTATATCAGACCAAGTACGTTACCTGGAACAATTTTGGCATGACCAAAGAAGATATGGATTTAACCACCTATCAGTTGGTTCCGGAATACTTAAATCGTTTGGGCGTACATGGCGGAACCATTATTAATTATAACCAGGCTGCCACTTCTGCCGGTAAAAAACCGGGTAGCAATGCGTATATGAAGAACTTGGAAATGCTTCAGTACGATTTGCTTTACGGAAAGCGTTATGCTTACGGAGATAAGGCAGATGAAAGCTCAGCCAGTGAGATTGAAATGGGTATCAATGATGTAACTGTGGATGCTTGCTACTTGTATGGTGATAAGCTTCACATTTACGGAGATAATTTCTCTAAGTGGTCCAAGGTATACGTCAACGGAGAAAAGGTGTCTACCACTTACGAATCCGGACAGGTACTTACGATTCCAAAGAGTGCCATTAACAGTGGTGATACCCTAACGGTTTGCCAGGTAGGATCCTCAAGTACAATCTTTAGAGAATCCAATACCATTACATTTATCGATCCGAATGCGGACGAAGAGGTAACCGATGAGGAAGCGGCTGCAGACGAAGAAGCAGCAAGCGAAGAAGAGGATTAAATTAGGGGGTGGCGAAATAGTTTTTCGTCACCTCTTTACATTATAAGAAAAAGAATTATAATGAGTTTTGGAAAAAGAATATTGTCGCTAGGGGTGCATGAAAGTGCTGAGAGACGGCTTGACCGTTAACCCTTATTACTTGATCCGGTTTGTACCGGCGTAAGGAAGCTTTTAGATTCTCCTAGCACATAGAAGTTAGGAGGATTTTTTTTATGTCACTATTGTTCTATCCGCAGGAAAACGACTGGGGAGAAATTACGTATCAATTCACTACTGCGGGATACGTCGTACTTGTTGCGATTATGCTTGGGTTACTCCTCTTAGGAGCTGCCATCTTCGGTGGAAAGAAAAAAATGTCTGCGCGTCAGATTGCATTTTCGGCGGTTGCCATTGCCCTTGCCATGGTAACTTCCATGATTAAGATTTTCCACATGCCAATGGGCGGATCCGTAACATTATTTTCCATGTTATTCATTGTATTAATCGGATATTGGTACGGACTTGGAGGCGGATTGTGTGCCGCAGTTGCATACGGCATCTTACAAATGTTAATCGATCCTTATGTATTATCTGCACCACAGTTGTTCGTAGATTATATTTTCGCTTTCGGAGCCTTAGGACTTTCCGGTGTATTTTCAAAGAGTGAAAAATACGGCTTGTTAAAAGGCTACGTCCTTGCGGTGTTGGGAAGGTACTTCTTCGCATGCTTATCCGGCGTCATCTTCTTTGCATCCTACGCAGAGGGCAGCGGATTTTCTTCACCGCTTACGTACAGTATGGCGTACAACGGAGCTTACCTCGGCGTCGAAGGAATTATCACCATCGGGGTACTCTTATTGCCTCCGGTCAAGAAAGCTTTATCTACAATTAAAACCATGGCAATCGAATAAAAAATAGGAGGATACTTTTAGTATCCTCCTATTTATATTTTTATTAGTATTCTCCGGCTTTGTATTTATTTACAAGTGCTTCAATTCTTTCGTACGGATTCAGCAAGGATGCGATAGAGCAATCATGGTTTAAGGTATCAATGATGTACGCAATGTACTTACTCATATCACAGCTAATGTAGTACGGACGTGAAAGCAACTCCGGTGTCTGGTAAGTAAGGTTTGTGGTAACCACTTTGTAAATGATGCCTTCCTCAACCGCCTGGTCAAACTTTTCAAGACCGCTGGTGAAGAGTCCGAAGGTTGCAACGGTAAAGATACGATTTGCTTTACGCTGCTTCAATTCGCGAGCCACATCAATCATACTTTCTCCGGAAGAAATCATATCATCTACGATGATGACATCTTTTCCTTCAACGGATGCTCCTAAGAATTCATGAGCAACGATTGGGTTTCTTCCGTCTACAATCTTAGAGTAATCACGACGCTTGTAGAACATACCCATGTCTACGCCCAAAACGGATGCCATATATACGGCACGGTTGGTTCCGCCTTCATCCGGTGAAATGATCATTAAGTGATCGTTATCAATCTGTAAGTCTTTTACGTTCTTTAAGATACCCTTGATAAACTGGTATGCCGGCTGAACGGTTTCAAATCCCTTCAAAGGAATTGCATTCTGAACTCGTGGGTCATGAGCATCAAAGGTAATGATGTTATCAACGCCCATTGCGATGAGTTCCTGTAAAGCGATTGCACAGTCCAAAGACTCTCGGGAGCTTCTCTTGTGCTGACGGCTTTCATATAAGAACGGAAGGATAACGGTAATTCTGTTTGCCTTTCCTTCGATTGCTGCGATGACACGCTTTAAGTCAGCGTAGTGATCGTCCGGTGAATAGTGGTTCTCGTGACCGCAAAGCTTATAAGTAAGGCTGTAGTTGGTTACGTCGGTCATGATATAAACGTCCAAACCTCTGACAGACTGATGAATCTCACCCTTTGCTTCGCCGGATCCGAATCTCGGAACCTTAGCGGCTACAATGTAGGAGTTGCTGTGGTAGCTTAACTTGGTTACATCGTCCAAGTGATCGCTGCTTCGCTCGTTTCTCCACTGAGATAAGTACTGGTCAACTCTCTGTCCGACACCGGCTATGCTTTCCATTGGGATGATGCCCAAAGGAGCAATCGGTTTTTTGGTTGCAAGCGTTTCGTCGTTGCGTGGCATGTTTTGTTTCCTCCGTTTGTGAATACTCTATATTGAATTATTTTTGTGCACGAATGTCTTTGCCGGTAAGGCGTAAAATTTTGAAGTGTTCAACGAGTCTGGAACTAAAGCGCTCGGTATAAACTTCCTGTAAACGCTTTAAGTTTAAGTTGGAAGAAATCACAGTGGATTTCTTGTACAGAATACGATTGTTTACACACTCCAAAACATTGGGGATGGTGAAGGAATTCTGAAACTCGGTGCCCAAATCATCAATGATTAAAAGGTCTACCTCATGTAACAAATCAAAATCCTTACGATCTTCTTCCGTGCGCCCTTTCATTTTCGTTTCGAAAATGTCGATAAACTGCGGCGCGGTGACATATAAAACAGAATGTCCCTGCTTTAAGATTTCGTTACCGATGCAATTGGACAAAAAGGTTTTGCCCAGACCGGTCTCACCATACAGGAGAATATTACCACCTGAGGCGGAAAAATTCTTCACAAAATCTTTGCAATATTCAAAGGCATTTTTAGCATAATCGAGAGAAGACATATGCGATGCCTCGTCAATTAAGTTGGGATCGTAGTATTCAAAAGAGAAATTGTCAAAGGTTGCATTCTGAAAATCCAGAGCGAGTCTGGTCTGCGGATACAACAAATCAATGGATGCTTGCTTGAAGCAATGACAAGGTTTGTTGTCAATGTATCCTGTATCTTTGCAATCCTTGCAATCATAGACAAAGTCCAGATAGTCCACTGGATATCCTGCACCTGTTAATACCGCTTTTTTTTGTTCTTCAAAAGCGGCTATTTGTTTGTGCAGGTCATCCTTGGAGATAGAAGCATCTCCGGACATCCGGCCTTTAAAATAGTCCATACTGACTGCAGATATTTTTTTGTCATAAGAAAAGTATTCCGGAAGCTTTTCTTCAATCTCCCGGCGACGCTGGCGCTGAAGTTCGGCATTGGCAAGGTGACGCTCTTCGTAGCCTCGCATGATTTCGTCATATTGGGCACGTGTTAGTGACATAGAGCACTCCTATTTTTTCTGCAAAAGTTTTAATTCCAATGCTTCCCAGTCAGTGTCGGTGCGTTCGTTAAAGTTATGTACGCGTGCGGCACTTCCCTTGGAAAGGGAAACGGTTTTCTTTACCGATACATTGGAGAAGTTCTGGTCCAATGCGGCAACGTCTTCCATGGTTTTTACGTTATTGTTTCGCCAATCTTCCAAAATCTTGTTGGCGTATTTCATTGGTGAGGTAGTGCCGCGAAGGGTTGCTCTCGAGCATGCCTCAGCCATAAGTTCCGGAGTAAATCCGTATTCGTTCATCCAAGTATTTAAATATGCAAGTTCGGTTGGGTTTAATGCACGGTTTACCTGTCCCAATGCGGAAACAACGGCGCGATATCCTTCCGAATGCATGAGTACGTTTCTCTCGGCTTCCTTCAATGTAGAGATACCCTGACCTGCCCAAGAAAGTGCTATCTTGTTCATGTAGCTTAAGCTTGTATGACCGTTTGAGGCGCAGTGGTTGATCAAAAATTCAATCAGAGCCGGCGACATTGAAAGACCGTCATACCAAAAGATGATAGTGTTCATGTCGT
>JAEEGL012154565.1_pt1 | contig 13400 bp, 9 predicted proteins | sample 9134231 | NCBI WGS metagenome assembly JAEEGL01 (sample SAMN16246548, study PRJNA631951) | gut metagenome | biome: gut microbiome; feature: rumen; material: fiber-attached | host: Bos | place: Iran: Karaj | collected 2018-10 | reverse complement strand
GGCGAACCACTTAGCTACGGGGACCATGATCGCCATGTACTTTTCGCCTTCCTGCAGCTTGGTGGCGTTCATAACGGTCTGGGTCTGGTTGTAGTCGTAGGACATGAAGCCCAGGTCGTTCTCCAGATAGGTGGAGGAGGTCTCCTGAGCGCCGTCGAGGAACGCCTGGGAGATCAGGCCCTCGGCAGCCATCGCGTGCATCCTTTCCAGGGCGACGTAGGTGTCGACTTCCTGGCGGGCGTCATGCAGCACGCCGTCGGTGCCGACAAAGAGGTAATCCTGGCGGGATTCCATGCCGCGGACACCAAAGAGGGTACCGCAGAAGCGGAACATATCCACGCGGCGCTGGTTGTTGTTGTCTTCACGGGAGAACAGGCCCTGCACGGAATCGGTGCCGTTCAGCGTCTGGGGGTTGGCGACCACGCAGCGGAGAAGGGCGACCAGTTCGTCGGCGTCCCAGGCAGCGTTCTGGCCGATGAACAGGTTGGAGCGCTGGGTGCCGTAATAGCCGTTGTAAGCCTTGTCGATATAGTCGCGCAGCATGTTGACAGCCTGCACGCCGTTCATGGGGCCGGCGTCGTTCATCAGCTGGATGATGTTGCCGCAGGCGTCATAATCCTTGACCACGGTCTCGGTGGCGGTGCCGTCCAGGGTCGGGGTCTCGATCTCGACCTTGCCGCTGGTGGGCATGTAGGGCTGGTACACGGGAGCCGCGGTATCGTTGCAGGCTTCGGCGGTGAATTCGCCTTCGCCGTCCAGCAGCTTCGCCGCGTAGTCCACACGCATCAGGGGCATGCGCTCGATGTCGTTGACGCCGTCAAAGTAGGGGCTGAAGTAGATGGCGCCGGTGGTGATGTTGCCCATGATGGACAGACGCACGATGGGGTTGGCGTCCAGATAGGCCTTGAAGTTGGGCAGCTTGTCCATGTGCTCCGCCAGGTTGATCAGGGAGCCGTTCTCGCCGTACTCGTTCAGGGTGGTGGCGGGACCGGAGACCATATCCACCTCGGTGAGACGGTCTTTCCAGTACTCGAACTCCTTGGCGGCGCCGTTGCCCTGGTACTTGCTGTCGAACTTGACGTCCAGGATCTCTTCCAGAGCCACCCAGGTGGGCTTCAGGTCGCCGGCGTTGTAGGTCTTGCCGTCGGCCAGGGTGATGCCTTCGCCCGCGGTCTCGGAATCGAAGGTGATGCCGGTCTTCGCGCTGTTATAGCCGGTGGCCATGCGCAGCGTGACGGAATCCGCGCCCGCCACGGCAGTAAGGGAGAGCACCAGGGCGGCGCACAGGATCAGGGATACGATCCGCTTCATAGATATTTCCTCCTTAAATGTTATTGCCGCATTCCCGTCAAAAAGGGAATGAAGTAATCCTTTTTACTCCTTCACGCCGCCGGCGTTGGTGCCCTTGGCGAAATACTTCTGGATGAAGGGGTAGATGATCAGGATGGGGATGATGGAGCACACGATCAGGGCGAAGATCACCGAGTCCGCCGCGTAGTTCTCCGTCCAGGTGGCCAGCTGCTCCAGGTCGGTGTACTGCTCCAGGCGGTTGCGGATGAACACCTGCAGGGGCTGCTCGTTGATGTTGGAGATCATCTGCCGGGCCCAGAAGTAACCGTTCCACCGGGAGATGGCGAAGAACAGGGCCACGGTGGCGATGGTGGACTTGCTCATGGGGATGAACACCTTGGTGAGCACCTGGAATTCGGAAGCGCCGTCCACGATGGACGCCTCCTCGATCTCCGACGGCACGTTCTCAAAGGCGTTGCGCAGCAGGATGATGTTCATGGCCGCCATGCCCATGGCGATGACCACCAGCCACTTGTCGTCCATGATGCCCACGGAGTTGAACACTTCCTTGGTGGCCAGGTAGTTCAGATACTGGGGCACGATGCCCGCGGAGAACCACATGGTGAACACCAGGTAGAAATTGAAGAACTTGCGGAACAGCAGGCGCTTCTTGCTCAGCGCGTAGCCGCCCAGCACCGCCACGCCCAGGGCCCATATGGTGCCGTAGAAGGTGAGGAACAGCGTGTTGGAATACGCGTTCCAGAACATGTTGTCGTTGAACATCTGGCGGAACGCCTCGAACTGCATGTCCTTGGGGAAGAGCACCACCTCGCCGTACTCCACGGCGTGCCTGCCGCTGACGGACGCGGACACGGCGTACAGGAAGGGATACAGGCAGCCCACCGCGAACACCGTCAGCAGCGTGTAGCTGATGATCCTGAATATCAGTTCGGAGATCTCAAGCTTTCTCTTCATGTCTTTGAAACCTCCTCAGTACAGCGATACGTTGGTGGCCTTGCGCGCGATGGTGTTGGCGCCGATGACCAGCAGCATGCCGATGACGTTGTTCATCATCTCCGCCGCGGAGGCGATGCCCTTGGCGGAGCCCTGCAGGCCGTGGCGCTGGGCGAAGGTGGAAACCACGTCCGCGGTCATGTATGTGTTGGTGTTGTACAGCAGTAGCACCTTTTCGTAGCCGATGTTCAAAAGCGAGCCGATCCTGGTGATCAGCATGATGACGATGGTGGAAAGGATGCTGGGCAGCACCACGTAGCGCATCTGGGACATCTTGCCCGCGCCGTCGATCTGCGCCGCCTCGTAGCTGGTGGGGGATATGGCGATGATGGCCGCGAAGAACACGATGCTGCCGTAGCCCGCGTCCTCCCATATGCCGCTGATCTGGTAGATCCCGCGGAAGAAGTTGGGGTTGTTCAGCAGACCGGCCTCGCCCACCTCCCGGGAGATCAGCCCGATGCTGGAGAGGAACTGGGAAACCACGCCCATGCTGCGGATGTCCGAGCCCTGCTTCACCAGCATGGTCACCAGGGACGTCATGACGACGGTGGACATGAACTTGGGCAGGTATGTGAACACCTGGTACACGCTGCGGGCGATGTTGGAGCGCACCTCGTTGAAGAACAGCGCCAGGATGATGGGCATCGGGAAGCCGAAGCACAGCCCGTAGAAGCTCAGCAGGAACGTGTTGCGCAGGGCGCGCCAGAACTCCGTGGAGAGCCCCGTTCCGCCCACCAGCAGCGTCTTGAAATAGGAGAAGCCCGCGAAGAACTGCTCCGAAACCGGCTTCACCTCGTCGGACACCTTAAAGGAGCCCAGCAGCTCGTACATGGGGAGATAGCGCCAGAACAGGAACACCAGGATGGTGGGCAGCAGCATGACGTACAGCCGCCAGTCCTTCACGATGGTCCGGCCGACGTGGAGCCAGTAGTGCTTTTCCACGTCGTCGCGCACGGTCTGTTCGGGGTTTTCATGATAGGTGCCGCTGGTCTTGTCGAAAACCAGGTAATCCGCCGCCTTCCCCTTCATCGGAATCCTCCTCTTTCTCTCTCCCGCTCTTCCGCGAGGCGAAGCAGGTAGTGCCTCTGATCCTCAAAGATCCCGTCCAGCCGGCGGGCGATCCACACCACCACCAGCGTGAACAGCAGGGATATGACATCCGTTGTGAAGAACCCGGCCGCCGCCGGCGCCGCCGCCCCGAGGGCCAGGGCCATCCCGGCGCGGCCCAGCTGCATCAGCAGCAGCGTGACCAGCCCGAAGAACATGCTCTTCAGCGCGTCCTGCCGGATGGCCTCCGCGCCCATGGCCTTTTTCAGCCACAGCGCGCCCAGCCCCAGCAGGTTCCCGCAGCAGTAGACTGCGTACTGCGGCCCCGCCGCCCTGGACGCGAAGCACGTGACCGCTCCGCCCAGCGCGGCGTGGATGGCGGCCCAGGGCCCCCAGCGCATCATCACGATGGCCGCGACCGCGCCCACCGCGGAAACGGTGTACGCCTCGCCGGGAAACCACCTGGTCGCCGCGGAGACCATCACCGTCTCCGACACCGCCAGAATCAGCGCGAACAGGGAGAGGTCGATCGCGCGATACTGGCCAACCGTCCGCCGCCCGTCCACGCGCTCACCTCCCGGCGGGACAGAATCCCACCTGTCCTGATTATCTACTCTCATTATAGAATGCCGGGGCGTCAAGGTACATATCAAAAACGATTCATCTTATGTATAAAATGGACGTTTTCCGAAAATGCTCCCCTTCCGCCCGGAGCGATCCGCAAAAGATCGGGGTTTTTCGCCGTCCGGGACGCGGGAGCGCCTTCCGGGGACCCTTCCCGCGCGGAAAACCGGAGGCGGCGCAGGGATGAACGGGCGAACGGCGAGCAGCGGAAAACCGCCGCTGCACAAGGGATGCAACTGTACGGTGGCCGCGAAGCGGGAAGGAGCGTTCGACATACGGGAGAACGAATCCGGCACCACGTTCGGGATTGACAAAAGCGGGAAATATGCTAAAATCACAGCAGGAGATGTACTGACAGGTCGATATGGAACCGGAGTTTTTGAAAAATGGAGAGCAGCCAAGCCGGAAACGATGTATTCGGGAGTAGAGATAGATGATCTGTCAAGGCTTGTTGAGTTTTACGGAGGAGAGGCATCAAAATGGCAGAAAAAGAAACGAGATGCAGAGTTTATGTTTGATGGCGAACCCGAAGTAATAAGCGTACACTGGTACGAAAACGATACAGTCGGCAGCGTGGATTATAAATACAAGGAAACGAGGTGAAAAGGTGATACTGCCTGTTCGGCCAGAAGACAAGATAAAAGTAAGATATGACAAGGAAAGCTTTGAATTCTTTACGCACGGAGAAATCTACGATGGATGGTGGCCGAGGCGACAGAAACGAGACGGGACGCCGATCAAATGCCATGGGTTTTGCGTGGAGGATAAAAATGGCGATGCCTATTCATGCTACCCCAATGAGTGGTTTACGATCGTAGAGGGGCGAAGGACGCCCCCGGAGGAATGAGCCGCCGCAAGGCGGCTTTTGCATGGGCTGACAAAGCGAAAAAGGAATAAGACCGGCAGGGGCCGCGCGTTTTAGGACGCGCGGTTTTTGCGCAAATTTTTCAGAGGGGTGGGGGTATGCGGACCATGGAAGGATGGGAAAAGGCGCCGTACATGCCGCGGATGCGGGGAGCGCCATCGACGGCCGCTGTTCGTCATACGAAGCGCCGGGGCGTCAAGGTACAGATCAAAAACGATTCACCGCATGGATAAAACAGACGTTTTCGGAAAACGCCCCCTCCGCAAGCCGCGGGAAGAGCGCCGGTCCTGTTTGACCGACTCCCAAACCAATGATAAACCCCGGAAAGGCTTGGAGAGGCCCGCGGGTCTCTCCATGTCAATCAAATCCGGCGCCGCGCGCGAATATCCACAGTTCCCCTTCCCGTTGAAAACCTTTGGTTTTTCAACGAACAAAGAGCGTCGGTCCTGTCGACCGGCGCCCTTTCCCCCTCACGCCTCCGCGTACAGCCGCTCGATCAGGGCCTTCGCGGCAGGGGCGGTGGAATTGTCCGTGTTCTCCAGCGTGGCCTGGATCCACGGCTTTCTCTGCTTCATGAAGCGCAGCACCCGGGCATAGTCCATCTCGCCCTGGCCGGCGGCCACGCTCACCAGCCTGCCGTCCCGGCGGACGAAGTCCTTGATGTGCACCATGGCCACCCGCTCGCCCAGTTTGTCGATGGCGTCCGCGATGACCGCGTCCCGGTCGTCGGCGTTTTCCGGCGACAGCAGGTTCACCGGGTCCAGGATGATCCGCAGGTTCCGGCTGCCGATGCCCCGCAGCACCTCCGCCGCGCGGTCGGCATCGTATACGATGTGGCTCCACACCGGCTCGATGGCCAGCGTGACGCCCCGCTTCTCCGCCTCCGCAACCACGTCCTCCAGATTGCGCATGAAGGTTTTCAGCGCGGCGTCCGTGTGGGTGTCCGCGTCCAGCCTGTACTGGGCGTTGGGCGCGCCGGTCTCCGTGCCCACCATGCCCGCGCCCATGAGCGGCGCGACCCGCAGGTGGGCGTAATACTTTTCCTTGATGGCCATGAGCGCCCCGGGGTCCGGGTGCGCCAGGTTCAGATAGCAGCCCAGCACGGCGATGTCCAGAGCGTTATCCGCGAACACGCGGCGCACGTGGGCGGCCAGCCCCTCGGTGAGGGCGCACGGGTCGAACTCCACGCCCCGGATCACCTTCTGCAGCGCCAGGTGCGCGCACGAAAAGCCCTCCTCCCGGGCTTTCGCCGCCCGGGCCTCCAGCGTCTGCTCCGCTTCCGGAAGGCCGGCGTTCACGTCGTGTAGCCTGATCCCCAGCTGCATCATGGCTCTCACATCCCGAAGTACGCCTTGGCGTTGTTGTAGCAGATGTCCTTTACAAGCGCGCCCAGGGTCTGCATGTCGGCGGGATATTCGCCGTTTTCCACCCAGCCGCCCAGCACGTTGCACAGGACGCGGCGGAAGTATTCGTGCCGCGCGTAGCTGAAGAAGCTGCGGGAATCCGTCAGCATGCCCACGAAGTTGCCCAGCGCGGATTCCGCGGCCAGGTTGGTTATCTGCGCCTCCATGCCCGCCTTGGTGTCGTTGAACCACCAGGCGGAGCCGTGCTGCACGTGGTTCCTGTCGCCGTAGCCCGCCTGGAAGCAGCCCATGGCCGCGGTGAGCATGGTATTGTCGTTGGGGTTCAGGGAGTACAGGATGGTCTTGGGCAGCAGGCCGTCCCGGTCCAGCGCGTCCAGATAGCGGGTCACGGCCCGGGAATTCAGCCGGTCGGAGATGGCGTCGAAGCCCGTGTCCGGGCCCTTCATGGCGAGCATGCGGGAATTCACGCTGCGCAGCGCGCCGTAGTGCAGCTGCATCACCCAGCCGCGCTTCGCGTACTCCCGGCCCAGGAACACCATCATGGCGGTCCTGTATTTCTCCGCCTGCTCCGCCGTGGGCGCCTTTCCGGCCAGGGCCGCGGCGAAGATCGCCTCCGCCTCGCCGTCCTCCCCGGGCAGGAAGGGGATGTAGTCCAGCCCGTGGTCCGTCACGCGGCAGCCCATCTCGCCGAAGAAATCCATCCGGGCGCGCAGGGCGGCCTTCAGCTCGTCCAGCGTGTTCACGGGCATGCCCGCGGCCCCGGCCAGCTTCCGGACGTACTCCGCGAAGTCCGGTTTCTCGATGTTCAGCGCCCTGTCCGGCCGCATGGCGGGCAGCACGCGGGTGCGGAAGCTGCCGTCCGCGGCGATCTTTTTGTGCCATCTCAGGTCGTCCGCCGGGTCGTCCGTGGTGCAGATGACGTCCACGTTGCAGCGCCCGATGAGCCCCCGCACGGTCATGTCCGGCGCGGCCAGCGCGGCGTTGCACCGGTTCCAGATCTCCTCCGCCGTGTCGGGGTTCAGCGGCGTCTCCACGCCGAAGTACCGCCGGAATTCCAGGTGCAGCCACTGGTACACCGGGTTGCCGACGCAGCGGGGCATGGTCTCCGCCAGCCGCTGAAAGCGCACCCGGTCCCCGGCGTTCCCCGTGACCTCCTCCTCCGGGAAGCCGCAGGCGCGCATCAGCCGCCACACGTAGTGGTCGCCGAAATTGCCGCCGCCCAGCAGCGCCTGGGTCACGTTTTCAAACCGGATGTCCTCCGCGATGTCCTTCGGGGAGATGTGGCAGTGGTAGTCTATGATGGGCATGTCTTCCGCGTAATCGTGATACAGCGTCTTCGCGGTGTCCGTTTCCAGCAGGAAATCCCGATCCATGAAATCTTTCATTGTTTCCCCTCTCTCTACATGGTCACGCCGTCCTTGAATATCGCCAGGTTGCGCTTGCTGAGCCTTTCGCTCTTCGGCTCCGCCCGGCCGGAGGCGATGTCCAGCACATACCGGAACAGCGCCTCGGTCTGTTCCTCCATGGAGGAACCCTCCAGCAGCGCGCCGGCATTGAAGTCGATCCAGCCGGGCTTGCGGCCGGCGATGTCCGACTGGGTGGAGATCTTCGCCGTGGGCACGGGGCAGCCGAAGGGCGTGCCGCGGCCCGTGGTGAACAGCACGATCTGCGCGCCGCTCACCGCCAGCGCCGTGGAGGCCACCAGGTCGTTGCCCGGGGCCTGCAGCAGCGACAGCCCGCGCCTCTTCACCGCCTCGCCGTAGGAGAGCACGTCCGCCACCGGCGCCCGGCCGCCCTTCTGCACGCAGCCCAGGCTCTTCTCCTCCAGCGTGGTGATCCCGCCCTTTTTGTTGCCCGGGGACGGGTTTTCGTTGATCTTTTCGCCGTAGCGCATGAAGTATTCCTTGAAACCGTTGATGAGCGCCTCGGTCTTTTCAAAGGTCTGCCGGTCGGCGCAGCGGTTCATCAGGATGGTCTCCGCGCCGAACATCTCCGGCACTTCGGTCAGCATCGCGCTGCCGCCCTGGGCCGTCAGCTTTTCCGCGAAGGACCCCAGCAGCGGATTGGCGGTGATCCCGGAAAACCCGTCCGAGCCGCCGCACTTCAGCCCCACGATCAGCCTGTCCGCCGGCACTTCCGTCCGCGCGCACTCCGCGGCGTCCCGCATCAGCTCCCGCACGATCTCCGCGCCCGCGGCGATCTCGTCCTCCACCTGCTGGCAGATCAGGAAGCGCACCCGCCGGGGATCGTACTCCCCCAGCACCTTTTTCAGGTCGTCCACCTGGTTGTTCTCGCAGCCCAGGCCCAGCACCAGCACCCCCGCCGCGTTGGGATGGCGGATCAGCCCGCACAGCGCCTTCTGGGTCATCAGATGGTCCTCGCCCAGCTGCGAACAGCCGAAGGGATGCGTGTACGCGCATACCCGGCTCACGCCCTCCGGCTTCTCCGCCGCGGCGATCTCCTCGATGGCCTCCGCCACGCCGTTCACGCAGCCCACCGTGGGAATGATCCATACCTCGTTGCGCACGCCCACCGAGCCGTCCGGCCGGACATAGCCCAGAAAGCCCGCCGGCTCCTCCCGGCGCTCCGGGCATGCCGTCGGCTGATATTCGTACTCCCGCAGCCCCGACAGGTTCGACGCCGCGTTGTGGGTGTGCACCCATTCCCCCGCCGCGATGGCCCGCGTCGCGTGGCCGATGGGGAAGCCGTACTTGACGATGTCCGCGCCCTGCGCGATGCCCGTGATCGCCACCTTGTGCCCGGCGGGGATCTCTTCCGCCGTCACGATTTCCATATCGCCCGCGCGCAGCCGCGCGCCGGCGGGGATGACCTCCGTCGCTACCGCCACGTTGTCCAGCGCGTGGATCCGGATCAGCTTTTCCAATGCCTTGCCTCCTCCCCGTTTTCCCTTCCCCGCTATCATACCATAACCCCGCCCGAAAATCAATCACAACGAAGGGGAAGAACGGGGAGAACGCCGGGGCGCTGCCCCGGACCCCGCCAAAGGGAATAATTCCCTTTGGAAACCTTCCTGTTTCCGCACTGCGTGCGGAAAAAAACATATAAAATCTGCTTTTGAGCGGGCCGTACACCATGGCCCGCTCAAACCCTATCATTGGAAAAAAGAATAACGAAAAGGTTCTCTCTATCATGAATTTTGTGCCGGTCTGCGTCTATGACCGGGACAAAAGCTGTATGGATTATTATTGTTTTCTTCTCCTGACTGCGCAGCAGTCAGGAAGCAGGAAGAATCCAAGGGAACTCAGTTCCCTTGGCGGGTTCTTAGGGCGGAGCCCTAAGCGTAACCCCCGTTCCTCTCACGGGGGTTGAAATCCACGGGGGGATTGTGCTACAATGGAGCGGAGAAGGCAAAGCGAGGAGGAAACGACCATGGAAAAGGAACTGTACACGCACACGCGGAATTACGGCTGCCGGCTGCGCAGGTTCACGTGGAACGGGGTGGACATGCTGACGCTGGAAAACGCGAAGATCAAGGTAGCGGTGGCGCTGGGCAAGGGCGCGGACATCGTGGAATTCGTCTACAAGCCCATGGATGTGGACTGCATGTGGCACTCCTTCAATCCCCTGGGCGGGGCGAACCATCTGCCCACGGTGGCGCCCTCGGGCGGCAGCTTCCTGGACGCATATTCGGGCGGCTGGCAGGACCTGTTCCCCACCTACGGCGGCCCGGCGCACTATGACGGCGGCACGATCGGCGTCCACGGCGAGGCCTGCCTGTATCCCTGGGAGTGCAGGGTCGTGCGGGACGAGGCGGACTGCGTGGAGGTTCTGCTGAGCCTGCGCACCCAGCGCTCGCCCTTCCGCCTGGAAAAGACGCTGCGCCTGACCGGGGATTCCTCCGCGCTGGAGATGCGCGAGGTCATCGTCAACGAGAGCGGCGTGCGCCAGGACTTCATGTGGGGCCAGCACCCGGCCTTCGGCGTGCCGTTCCTGGATTCCAGCGTGCGGCTGTACCTGGACGGAGAGCCGGACGTCATCGCGCCGGAGAGCACCATCCGGCACCACACGCCCTTCGCCTGTGAACAGGCCGGCAAGTGGCCCTTCCTGCCCGGCAAGGACGGCAAAATGATGGACCTCAGCCGCGCCTACGCGCCGGAGGACCGGCTGTACATGGAGTACTGCGTCTCCAACCTGAAGGAGGGCAAATACGAGCTGGTGAACGAAAACCTGGGCCTGGGCGTGCGCATGACGTGGGACAGGGAGGTCTGCCCGTACCTGTGGGTGTGGGGCCTCTACCGCGGCATCGACGTATACCCCTGGTACGGCCGCGCCTACGTGATGGCCGTGGAGCCCTGGTCCACCTACCCCGCGGACTACGATTCCGCAAAGGCGAGCGGCGGCCTGCTGAACCTGGAAAGCGGCGCCCGCATGGAGACCGAACTGCGCTGCGAACTGTTTGTCAAGGAGAAGTAACCACGGCAGATATGAAAAGGGCGGCCATCCCGGATGGGATGGCCGCCCCGTTTTTCCGTTATTTCAGCAGCAGCTCCGCGATCTGCACGGCGTTGGCGGCCGCGCCCTTGCGCAGCTGGTCTCCGCAGCACCACAGGTTCAGGCCCTTGTCGTCCGTCAGGTCATCGCGGACGCGCCCCACCAGCACCAGATCCTGGTCGCTGGTGTCCAGGGGCATGGGATACACGCCCGCCGCCACGTCGTCCGCCAGGCGGCAGCCCGGGGCCGCGGCGATGGCCGCGCGGGCCTCCTCCACGGAGATCTTCCGCCCGAAGCGCACCGTCAGGCTGATGGAGTGGGAGCGCAGCACGGGCACCCGCACGCAGGTGCAGCTGACGCGCATCTCCGGCAGGTGCATGATCTTCCGGCCCTCGTTCTGCATCTTCATCTCCTCGGTGGTGTAGCCGTTTTCCAGCGCGGAGCCGATCTGGGGGATGAGGTTGAAGGCGATCTGATGGGGGAACACCTTCTTTTCCAGGGCGCGCCCGGCGGCGTAGTCCCGCACCTGGTTCTCCAGCTCCGCCAGGCCGCCCGCGCCCGCGCCGGACACCGCCTGATACGTGGCCGCCACGATGCTCTCGATGGGCGACAGCGCCGCCAGGGGATACAGCGCCATCATGGAGATGATGGTGGAGCAGTTGGGGTTGGAGATGATCCCCGCGTGGGCGGATACGTCCCCGGGGTTGATCTCCGGCACCACCAGCGGCACGTCCGGGTTCAGCCGGAACGCGCTGGAATTGTCCACGAACACCGCGCCCGCGGCGCGGATGGCCGGGGCGAACTCCTTCGCCAGGGCGTTGCTCACCGCGCCCAGCACGATGTCCGCGCCGGCGAAGGCGGCGTTCGTCGCCTCCTGCACGGTGAACGACCTGCCGCCGCACTCGATCGTGCTCCCAGCGCTGCGGCTGCTGGCCAGCAGGCGGATGCGCTCCGGATCGAAGTCCCGCTCCAGCAGGACCTTCAGCATTTCCCTTCCCACGGCGCCCGTCGCGCCCAAGATGGCTACATTTGCCTGTTTCATGCGCTCACATCCATTTCCAAACTATATTCAGCATATGCGCGGCGGCCCTTCCGGGTCCGCGCTCAGTTCCCGGAAACCGCGTCCTCCCGCACCCCCGCGAAGAAGACGCCCGGGTCCGCCTGCCGGGCTTTCGCCATGGCGGCGTGCATCTCCGGCACGGGCACGTTTTCGGTCAGCCAGGCGCGCTCGCCCACCCGCTTCCGGGCAAAGGGCGGCTCCGCCCCTCGCACGTAGTACCTGTGGGCCTCCAGGGCGTTGTCCGCCCGCAGCGCCGCGTCTGTGCGCACGTATTCCGGCTTTTCCGCGCCGGACAAGATGTCCAGCAGGTCCCCCATCACCGCGCAGGCCGTGGGCCCGCGGCCCGCGCCCTGTCCGACGAAGGCATACTCCCCCGAGCGGCGGGCGGAATAGCTGAGATAATTGTCGTTGCGCCGCACGGACGCCTCCCGCGCGCTCCGGGCCACCAGCGTGGGCTCCACAAAGGCCGTCACGCCGCCGTCCCTCATTTCCGCCCGGGCCAAAAGGCGGCACACCGCGCCCATCGCGCGGAAGGCATCCATATCTTCGCCGCACACGCCCCGAATCCCTGCCACGTGGATGCTTTCCGGGGATAAAAACGCGTCGAAGGCCGCGGACGCCGCGATGGCCAGCTTGCACCCGGCGTCGATGCCGTCGATGTCCGCGCTGGGATCGGCCTCCGCGTAGCCCGCCCGCTGCGCCCGGGCCAGGGTCTCGAAGAATTCCGCGCCCTCGCTCTGCATGGTGTCCAGGATCAGGTTCGTGGTGCCGTTGACGATGCCGCCCACCCCGGTGATCTCGTCCGCCCGCCGGGCGCGCAGCAGGTTCGGCAGGAAGGGGATGCCCCCGCCCACGCTGGCGCTGGCGCGCAGCTGCACGCCGCTTTCCTTCGCCGCCCGGCTGAGCGCCGGGAAGTTGGAGGAGAGCATCAGCTTGTTTGCCGTCACCAGGTGCTTGCCCGCGCGCAGGGCGCTCAGGGCGTAGGAAAACGCCGGCTCCACGCCCCCCAGCAGCTCCACAACCACGTCGATCTCCGGGTCCTCCAGGATGTCCTCCATGCGCTCCGTGCGCAGGCGCTCCGCCCCGGGAAGCTCCCGCCGGTCCAGCACCCGCTTCACGGCGATGTCCTCCCGCTCGGCCAGCATCCCGTACACCCCCGAGCCGATCGTTCCCATGCCCAACAGCGCAATTTTCATGGATCTTTCGTTCCTTCCGGCTAAAAATGTCTTTCATGGAAACACACTTGTATTTTTTACAAAAACACTATATCATATTCTTCGGGAGTTGTCAAAGCAAAAGAATGGGTGATTTGTGTGAAGTTTTATCAAAGTACGCGGTCGGACGGCCTGCGGGCGGGCGCCGCGGAGGCCATTTTCCGGGGCATCGCGCCGGACGGCGGCCTGTATACCCCCGTTTCCTTCGACGATATGCGCCTCTCCCCGCAGGAAGTGCTGCCCCTGCGCCCAGTGGAGCTGGCCGCGGAGTGCCTGTTCCGGTTGCTGGGGGATTTTACCCGGGAGGAGCTGCTCGCCCTGGCGGCGGAGGGCTACCGGGGCAAGTTTGAAACCGAGGACCTGACGCCCCTTGCGGAGGTGTCCGGCGCGCATGTGCTGGAGCTGTTCCGCGGGCCCACCTGCGCCTTCAAGGACGTGGCCCTGTCGCTGCTGCCCCGGCTGATCGTGTC
>JAEEGL011695592.1_pt1 | contig 13400 bp, 26 predicted proteins | sample 9134231 | NCBI WGS metagenome assembly JAEEGL01 (sample SAMN16246548, study PRJNA631951) | gut metagenome | biome: gut microbiome; feature: rumen; material: fiber-attached | host: Bos | place: Iran: Karaj | collected 2018-10 | reverse complement strand
GATGCCTTTAGAATCAAACTTTATCGTGGTGAGGATAATGGTGACTCTTATTATTTTGAGCTTTATAATAAGGTTCATTATAATTGTGGCTGCATGTTCGATTATTCAACAATATTCCTTAAGGGTGATGGCAGTGGTGAGCGTTATGCTCATGGCTCATACAAGTATGTGTGCCTTGATAAGAAAGATGCAATCGCACAAGCCAAGAGCTATAATTCCGCAATATTCGATACTGCGAGATACAGCAAGGGTGAGATAACAAGATTCCAGATAAAGGAAAGAGAAGGTGATATAAGGGTAAAGGTTGATAACGAGGATTATACAGTCTGCCTTGAGGAAAATTCCTTTACAGTTGAGGAGATTCCAAATGTCACGTTCAGCTATGATGATTGCAAAGCCTATAATGGCGTTGTGTGTGAGTATTTAATTGTAGAGTTAATTAAGAAACATTTGAAAGAAAATGGAAGAGAAGAAGAAAGAGTTGACCGATAAAGAGGTTGATGATTGGTGGGAGAATAGATTTAAAGAATATCTTAGAAAGAAGCATGACGAGGTAAAGGAGCATCCATTCTGGCGCACTTTTTCTAAGGATTTCCATATCGATTGCTTGGATAAAATGAAAGATATGCTTAATACTTTCATTGAGCATTTCAATAAGGAAAGTCTCGAAAGATGTCCTCAAGCTGTTATCATGATTGAGTTGATGCATAATATCTTTGATAGTATCTTAAAAGCAAAGATTATGCAGAAGAATCAACATAAATCAGTCATGGAAACCAATGCATTCGGCAATTATATTCTTTGCCTACAGACAGCTTTGCAGTTGGTACACTATTACCTTGATGACATCTATAGTGAGAAGGATATTGTAGGTTATGACCCACATCTTAACTGGAATGATGAGGAGGAAACTTATGACTCTTGTACCTATAAGACTTTCACTGCATTAGGTAATGGTGATGGTACATATAGACTCGTTCAATTTATTAACAAAGATGAAGTTGATAAACTTGCCGAATGGAACAAGGAGTCTGCTGCTTTCCATGCTAAGTTGGCAAAACAGTTTGCCGAGAGTGGCAGTAAGGACTATGCAGAGTACCAGTTAAAGGAGGCTGAATATTACAAGAGTAAGTACGAAGATTTGATTGACAACAAGGAGAAACATTATATTATCAAACAATAATGAACAAATTAACAGTTAAGCATTTGAATTTTAAGACCACTCGATACCGTTTGGAGAATGAGGATGGAGCTTGTTTATCTAGTTTGGAAATTGATAGAGAGTACATGACCAAGGCTAGAAGAGAGGTTTTAGGTTTCCCAATCGATGAAGGTGTTTTTTATCTCTGTGATTTCGTCACTACACGAGAGCAAAAGCGTAAGGGTTACGGTAGGGAGCTACTTAATCTCATAAAGGAAGAAACAAAGGGACAGTTCATCTACTTAATTGTTCATTCATCAAATGAGGAAGCTTTTCCAGATGACAAGCTAGTTGAATTCTACAAGTCAGTTGGTTTTAAGGTTCACGAACAGAAGGATGAATATAAGTATTACACTTGGATGGTCTTAGATAATCGCTAAAGGGTGCTAGAAATAGCATCCTTTTTTTGTTATTATGATATTTATATAAAAAATAATGTTATATGATTTCAGAGAACAGAATAAGAGAGATTATCAATGAGGAATTAAGCAAGACTGAGGTCGAATCAATTGTATCCAACCGTCTATCTTCTGCCTATAACTCAAGGGACTTTAAGAAAGCGGTTAAGGATATAACAGCAGATGTGATTGAAGACTTATTCCGTACCTTGTGGAATCGTAGCAGCACATGGAAGGGAGGAGTGACTAGATGAAGCTAATACACATCAATGAGGCAGTATTCAATAGACTCCTAGAGGACAACAGAAGACCACCTTTTCAAGACTTTTACGACAGCGTTGTTGCGTTCATAGAGGGAATGCGCAAAGACCCTATAGGAACAGTCCCAAACGAGCTTTTAAAGGGCTGTGGGCTTCATAATGGAGAACTTAGAAAGAAACTCTATGACTATGGGATAATCACTAAGGACGAGAGGATTGATGAACCATATGATGAAACAACTGGACGCCAGCAGTCTCGTTATTACGTAACATACGATTGGTCTGAGAGAATTAAGAAGGAAATGAAGAATAAGGAGAGAGTTGGCAACCCTATAAAGAAAGCATTCATAAGGAAGTTGTACAATGACCATTTCGGCATCAATGAGGCTTACCACACATCGAAGGGTGTAATGCTTCATGACAATGACCTAGAGAATGACATAAACATGAGGGGAGAGATAGATACAATGCTCAATTCTCCTTTAACAATGGGTGTGATAAGTGATGAATCAGCACCTGAATATGTTAAACAAGCAACTGACATTTACAATAATAAAATTAATAAAAACAGAAAAAAGATATGAAAGAAAAATTAAGAACTCTTGAATTCTACGGTTTTGATGATGACAATACAATGTATGATGTAAACTCATACCCTATTTCAGACGTTAAGGAAATTAAGAACAAGAAATACATCAGACCTGATGAGGAAGACCCAGAGTCAGAATCTGGTGATACTGAGACTAATAATTAATTATTAATATAGAAAGAGATAAAATCATGAATAAGCCTATTCAATTAACAGAGCAAGACCTTCACATGTTGGTGGAGGACGCAGTAAAAACATACCTAACAGAGAACGGTATGGAAGAGGGATTATGGGGCGGTTTGAGCGCATTAGGTTCAAAGTTCGGTAATCGTATGTCTACAGCTGGTCAGAACATGGCTAATGCAGCAGGACAGAAGTGGAATCAAGCTAAGAACGCTATGGGTCAAGCAGCAAACGCTGTTGGACAGAAAATGAATCAAGCTGGACAAGCAATGGGACAAGCTTATACCAATGCAAAGAACACTTATCAAACTGGTTCAGCAAACCAAGAGGCACAGAAGGCTATCCAGAATGCAGTTCAAGCACTTAACAACCTTAAGGCTGCTGACCAAAAGCTTCAGAGTATGGGTCAATACAGCGTTATTGGTAGACAAATGGGTATGATTGACCAATTAATTAAAGTATTGAGTCAAGGTGGTGCTACAAGTGTAAGCGGTAGATTCCAAAACAGAAGAAATGCTTTTACTAACTAAATAAGAAACTAAACAAACCTTTAACTTTAGGTGCATTCTCAGTCTTTTTGAATGAGGATGCATCTTTTGTTTTGGTTATGTTCAATCCATATTTTTCATTAAGTTCATTGGCAATCTCCATAAATTTCTTACCATGAGCACCATTGTCCTTAATGTTGTTCCAAGCGATATAATAGTGTACCATTTCGTGTACCATGATTTCAATGAAATCCTTCTCATCGAAATCAAAGCAATCTGAAAACATAAGCATCTTGTACTCAAGAGGCTTCTTTTCTTTATTCTTCCCCTTGTTCTTTCTGTATTCGAATCTAGCAAGAATGCTAGTCTTGTTGATGGTATTGAACTTTGGGGTTGGGAGTGAATTGTTGAAATACTTTTTGTTACACTCACTAAACACCATTGGCATTGTATTAAAATCTGCAATCATATCACTTTTATTTTTATGGTGTAAAGATACGAAATTTCTTATAAATAGCCAAATATTAAATGTTAAACTATGTTTAACAAAAATTTTGGTATAAGTGTGATATTTATATTTAAATAACTGTCTTTAGATATGAAGAAAATAATAAGACTTACAGAGAGTGACTTACATAGAATCGTCAAGGAATCTGTATATAGAATACTGCAAGAGGATGGTCTAGGTGGGGCAACATCATGTGCTGGAGTATATGATACCCCTAGCAGCACTGGAACATACGAAGGCGGTAAGGCTCAGAGTAAAGAGGTTACAGATTATCCTTTAGGTGGTGTTATAAGAAAGGGTCACAATCTTGGTAATCCGACTAAAAAAAAAGAAAAAGGAATTGACATGACACCAGCCACAGATAGAAGTGGTGGAAAGAATCATTCTATTGCTATAAACTATGTTGGAGAGTCTGCTATTCATGAGGCTGTAGAAGAAGGAATCGGAAATTGGTTAAAGGGTGCAGCACTTGGCGGTATGATGGCAATGTCAAACCCACAAGCAGCTCAAGCACAGAATCATCAATACCAAGAGAATCCTTATGTTAATGGTGTTGAACAAGTTAACCATCCTTATTCCCAGAAATATGACATATCATATGATAACGAGGAAAGCAAATCATTGATATATGATTTATTAAGGAATAATGCAGCATATGATTCTAGATGGGGAAAGGGAATAACACCAGAGGTATTGGCTAAAATTCAAAAGTACCCTAAATATGATATGAAGACTCCAATTGAAGCATTCTTGAAAGCAAATAAGGATTTGATAAAAAGATGCGGTGGCAATGTAGGTGGTGTTGAATCAGATGTCACATTTGTATATGCTAATGGAGGCTATTACTTAGTTCCTAGTGATATTAACATGTTATGATAGATTACGAAAGAAATGAGGAGGCAATAAAGAAGGTTCGTGAGATTGATGAACAACTCAAGGAAGAGAACGAGAAAGAGGTTGCCGACAATAAGAAAGTGACTCAACTCATGTTTGAGCAGTTACTAAGGGGATTATACATAAACCAATATAGATAAATTTAATTAATTATGGTAACAAAGATTAACGTAGGCGATTTGAGAAGAGTTATCAAGGAAAGTCAAAACGAGTTCAAACCAGTTGTTTTTGGAATGGATAAGTCTAAGGAAATCAACGACAAGGCTTACAGTGATACCAAGAAGGAAACCGAAAAGTATGATGGTGGACTTACAAAGGACAAGAAGAAACTTGGTGGTGGTATTGCAGCCACTGACAACAAAGGTATGCATGATTTGACCTATGATAGCATCAACAAGCCTTTCCAAGACAGAGTTAAGTCTCAGATGAAGGGCTACCCATCAAAGGATGCAGAGACCAAGCACAAGGGCGAACCTTTTGGAAATGCAACATTTGATGATGAGGGTAATATTTATAAAGCAGCAGTTGACCATGCTGAAGCTGTTAAGAACGGTAAGGACGCAGCAGTTGAAATTGGTCTAACAGGTAGAGAACTTAATAAAACTGAAGTAGAAAAAAATAGGAAAACAATGGGAGAGTCAAAGAAAATCAAGATGCTTACCTTTAAGAATACACAATTTATCTCTGAGAATCATATGATGACTAGAATTCCAGATGAGTATAAGACAGAAGGTAACAGATTCGTAATGAAAGACAGTGCTGATAACCAGTATCTTGTTGAGTGGCACGCAACGGAGCCAGTAGTTACTAAGAAGCCAAACATGACATTGGTAAATGAACAGAAGGAAAGAATGAAGCAGCTTTGGGGCTATAAATACGCAGAGGCTAAGACTTCAACTTCTAGCTTTAGAGTACAAGAGGACAAGGGTTTTGCAGATATGGTAAATAAGGCTAGAAAGTTAATGAAGGACTAATAACGATTTAAATTTGAATAGAAATGAAAAACAATGACATAAACATTAATTTAAATCAAGCTGGTGGCGATGATAAGGTTTCATCTGTTACAAAAGCCGTTAAGAGTGTAGCAGACACTATTGCAGACGCTTCATGGAAAAGAATTGTTAAAGTTTATTTAGTTGTGTTTTTCTTTCTAGCCACAGCATTAGGAGGAGTCTTTTTCTATAAGTTTACTACCGATAAAGATGCTATGCATGAGGCTGCTATGAACTTAGCAAAAGCTGAAAGGGAAGAGAATATGAGAGACTTCATATTGACCCCTAAGATTCAGAAAAACCTCGATGCAGTACTTTATTCTTTGAATGCAGATAGAGCATATTTGCTAGAATTTCATAATGGTAAAAGGAATACTACAGGTCTTCCATTCCGTTATATGGATATTTCATATGAGGTAACAAACCAAGACAGCAAGGCAACTAAGATTGGTATGTTCTACCAGAATGTACCTACTACATTGTATAGATTTCCATCATATTTGCAAGAGCATAAGTATTACATTGGTACTATTAATGATTTTGCATTGGTTGATGCAGACTTAGCTAAACAAATGAGTACTAACTTCGCAAAATATTTTGCTGTAATCGCATTGAATAGTGATGGAACACCTCTTGGTTATCTTGGAATAAGCTGGTGTTCTGAGGAAAATCTACCTAGTGTTGAAACCATCAAGACTAAGTTATTCTTATATGATAAGACATTTTCACAATTGTTAGACTTGCGTGTACAAAGTAAATTGAATGATTAAAATGTTTAAAAAGTTTTACGAGAAATATTCTTCATGGATAATTGCAATATTGATTGCATTGATAGTGGGGTTGGTAGCATATTTCAACTATGAGCTTCAAAAGAAACAGAAGCAAATAGAAGAGATAGAGTTTACCGACACCACTGGAACTTATCATAAGGTGTACTATGAGAAGAAGTTCAAGGAACTCAAGAAAGAAAATAGAGAGTTGTATGATTCTTTGAAGCAGTATAAGGATAAGATTGATTACATCGTGCAATTCTATCATGAGAAGGAATATAATACTGGACAAGTTCACACAAAACCTAACATTATTGATAGCGTGGTGTATGATACAGTCCCAGTTACAATTCCTCAAATTGCTAAAACGTATGAATACTTGAGTGAACCAAACGATACATTCCAATATAAGTTGAATGTTAATTCATTTATAGAGCCAAATTGGTATTCAATACAAGCAAAGGTGAAGAATAAGTTTACGATAGTTAATAAGGAAGAAGGTGGTGCTAATCACATTACGATTAAACCAGAAAATGGTGGCACAATAACAGACCCAACGGTTTGGAAGAAGAAAGAAAAGAGAGGATTCTTTAATAGATTCTCATTCGGACCTGGTGTCACTGCTGGTTATGACCCAATCAATAAGCAATGGGGCGTGGTGTTTGGTGCTTCTGTAACACTTGATTTGAAGTAATATGAAAAAGATTATAAGATTAACAGAAAGTGAATTACGTAATATCGTAAAGGAATCTGTAACTAGAATCTTGAAAGAAGACGAGTGGGACGCATATCTTCAGCAAGACGATGACGAACCAACTAGCTTTGAATATGATGACATGACTCTTGAAGAAAGAATCGCTGAAGAGATAATGGATGACATACGTAACGGTAATTATGATGTGAGAGGCAAGTCATTATATGATTTCATAGAAGATTTGATGATTAATTATGCATGTTCAAGTGACGTTGCAAAATTAGTAGCAGATAAATTAGGAATCAAATAAAGATAAAATGCTTGGAAACTGTTTAGTTTCTGAGCATTTTTTTTATATTTTATAAAGAATGTAATATTTAATATAATTATGGAGATAAAGAAGGGTAGTATAATTACCACAAAGGATGGTGATTATGTTATAAAAGACATGATGAAATTGGTCAATCCATTTACATTCAAACCAGCTAATATGTATTTGGTTGATGTTGATGGGGTTGAACGTGCTGTCAATGGTGATGAAATCATTACAGTTAAGAATAATCACATAGAAAATATGGTAGAACCATGATTGCAACTTTATTATTACAGTTAAAAGTATTTTTGTTTATAATGGCTATATTGACATTGATTGTCGATATATTCCATGTTATAAGCGTGTTCCGTCTTAAGAATGGAAAGCTTGCTACACAGAACGAGCTTATCGTTTTCGGTGTTGCATTATCATATATACTAACAATGTTGATTTGCGGATTTTAAATGAAGACATTACAAGAAAGAATGAATGACATGAAGCCTTATTTTCGTGGCATAGAAATGTACAATGAGGCACTCATGGTCAAGGTTGTGTATCCAAGAAACTGGAAAGCATATCCTTCCAACGATGGTAGGATAAAGGTTACTCCATCAGATGATGGGGCTTTAACCTATTACTATGCAGATTCAAAGGATACTAGTTATGAAGACATGTTTGACTTGGTTGAGGAAACAATCAAGGCAAATAATGATATTGTGCTTAAACTCAAGCTTCTTAAGGATAAGGTTACTGAATTGAAGGAACTATTCTCAGAGCTTTCATATGACGAGTTGACAACACTTAAATTTGTCACTGAGAAGGTCAAAACTGAGAAAGGTAAGAGGAAGTACACCAAGAAGAAGAAAGAGGTTGAGAAACCGCAGGAAGAGCCAATTCAAACTTCTGAGGAAGAGATTGCTACAAGTGAAAATAATGATGAAATAGCCGAGGTTAAGAATGATGAGTAGTTGGGTAGTTATTTTTATTTTTTCTATTGTTTCGTATGCCATTTCAAACCATTTTGTTTACGCTCATGGGCCAGCTCATATATATGACAAAATCAGGGATTTAGCCAACAAAATTCATTCTAACCTTGGCGAATTGTTTAGCTGTATGATATGCTTCCCAACATGGGTTGGCTTCATACTAAGCACATGCAATTCATTCTTCTATCCAACGTTAGCATTGACACCATTCATGTTATTGCTTGGCGCAGTAGCACCTTGGTGGGTCATAATGGTTCTAGATGGCTTCTTTGCAAGTGGTATCGTGTGGTTGATACATACTGCTCAAGAGGCATTGGAAAGGAGTAATGCCAATGAATGAGTTCGAGAGAGAAGTGGTCACTTACAAGAGTGAAAAGAAAATGGATAAATTAGCCCTAAAGGGACATCAATGGAACATTGCAGAACAATTGAATGGCTCTATGGGTAAGGATATGAACGATGTCTTGAGTGGCAAGAAGAGAGTTGAGTTTACATTCTGGACTAAGTTGCGCTACAAGATTAATAATTTCCTAAAGATGTTCAATTAAAATGAATTTCAAGTTTGGCACTTTGAGTATTTTTGAGGTTGGTCAGATGATTTCAGAGAGATTAAAGAAAGATGGAGTCACTAACCAAGCTGAACTTTACGTGTATCTCAATGAGGACGAGTTCAAGAGAGTTGACGAGGATTTGTTCTTGAGGAATAGGAAAAGTCCTGATGATGAGTTTATACCATCTGAAGGAGAAATAGACATAAATATTGATTTGGTTAAAGTTATTATAAAACAAAGATGAATGTAATAAAGACTGATATTGATGGTGTCGTAATTATAGAGCCTAAGATTTTTGAGGATTCAAGGGGATATTTCTTTGAATCTTTCTCACAGAGAGAATTTGATGAAAAGGTAGCACCGATTGTATTTTTACAAGACAATGAGAGTAAGTCATCTTATGGCGTTATGAGAGGTTTACATTTTCAAAAGCCACCATATACACAGAGTAAGCTTGTAAGATGTGTTAAGGGAGCTGTATTAGACGTTGCGGTTGACATAAGAAAGGATAGCCCTACATATGGCAAACATGTTGCTGTAGAGCTTACAGAGGATAATCATAAACAACTATTTATTCCAAAGGGATTTGCACATGGATTCGCAGTACTTAGTGACGTTGCAGTGTTCCAATACAAGTGTGATGATTTCTATCACCCAGAAGCTGACGGTGGTATAAGTATCTTGGATGAATCTCTTGGAATTGATTGGAGAATACCAATGGATAAGGCTATATTATCAGATAAGGATACAAAACATCCATTGTTGAAAGATTTTGATACACCATTTAAAATATAAAAGAGTGAGGAAGTTCCCCACTCTTTTTTTATGGTCTTGTGCTAGACCTATTAATTTTCTCATTGCTCCAATGGGTTAGGTCTTGCAACCTTTTTCTCCAATCGAGTCTATATTTGCCTTTGCTAACGTCACCCATGAAAGCAATGTATTTGAATTTTTTATTAACAGATTCTATCTCAATCTTGTTGTATAATCTGATGGCATCTGGTATGTTCTTACAGATTACCATTTCAAGCTTACCATTGCAATCAATCACCACCTTATTCTTAAATATCTGTACAGACTTGAACATGTATTTATTTTTTGCGTCTTTGGTAATAAACGTGTCGAATATCCAATTGAAGTCCTTTCTCTGGAGTCTTGGATGGTAGCCATATACCCAAAACGTCTCTTCGATGTTATATGGGGCACGGTCAATAACAATCCAGTCATCATCTGTTGTAGTGTAATCGGTGAATTCTCCAGTATCAGTCCTTACCTTATTGACCAAACCTTCGTATTCCTCCCTACATTTGATGATGACAAGTTCATACTCAGATTCAATCATCACATGCTCATGATTATTGTATTTTATTGGAAAGGCAACCTTCTTGTTCTCTTCCAATATCTTCTTAAATCGTCTGTATATCTTTTCCTCTGTTGTATCTGAGCATATAGTACGCAGTTGTTTGCCGTGATTGATTAGTATGATGCTGTATATTTTATGCTTATTCCTACGTGCCATTTAGAACCAAATTTGAACTTCCTTTTCACCAATCTCATTTTCTCCCACGTAAATATCTGAGCAATAGCCATTCCTAGCACCATAGCCCATTCCATCGTCTTCAAGTACCAATAGCTTTATTGTATCATCTAGTGCGCCATTATCCCTAACGAACTTCCTTAGTTCTTTCATGGTTAGCTTCTTAACTGGCCATCCTTGGAAATCTGTTTGTGGCTCTTTCTTATATATAATGTTGCTCATTGCCATCAATGCCTCATTGACAGCAGCCCTCTCACGAATTGTTAGCTCTTCATTAATGCTCAATTCGTTTAATATTGTCATTACCTCTTCTGTTTTCATATTTTTCTTTAAAAGATAACTTTTTTTCGAAATTAATTAAAGGAAATTTTGGAATTTTAACTTTTTTTATATATCTTTGCAACATGAAATACATTTCAATGAAATAAATAACTTAACAAATAGAATTATGGCAAAATTTTTTGAAACAAGTCAAGACATCGCTGAATTAGCTCAGATTAAATGGGAAGAGACTGGATTGGCTCAGATGGGCATTAACTTAAAGGTTATATCAGTCACTAAATCTAAGAATATTTTGAAAGCTAGTAAGGCTGGTGCAACTATTCAGTATCTAACCAAGAAAGATGCAATCCTTGTTATCTATGAGGAAGCTTTTGATAGGCTTAGTGATGAATATAAGGAGAAGCTTATGGAAGGTGCTATTAGCAACATTTCATACGATACTGAGAAGGATAAGTTGAATGTCGAAAGCGACATTGCAAAGGAAATCTTCAGAATGCGTAGAAAGTTTGACAATTACACTGACATTATGGAGGCATCTTACATCGTAATGGAGGAGATTGAGGACGAAGAGCGCAGACGTAAGGAAGAGGAAAAACTAAAGAAAGCGGAAGCAAGAGCAGCCAAGAAAAAGCAGTAATGGGAAAGGTTATTGGAAAGGCTCCAGCCCCAAGGGGACATAAGAGCAGAAAAAAGGATAATATCAGAGAGCAAGCCTTTAAGGAGATTCTAAAGCAATATCCAAATCTTGTAGATTCTGAGGAAAAAAGGAAACAACTGATGAACATTATCAACAATACCGATGTTGCAGTTGACAACAGTGGTAAGATGAAGATGTTCTATAAGGGACAAGAAAAATAATAACTACTAAAGCAAATAACAATGGCAAATTTAAACAAAAATTGGATTAATCTTGTATTTGTCATCGACAAGTCTGGAAGTATGTATTCTTCAAGGGAAGACGTAGTTGGTGGCTTTGATAAGACTATCGAAGAGCAAAAGAAGGATAAGGATGGTAAGGTGACTGTATCACTTTTCACATTCAATGAGAAAGTAAACCAAGAATATCTAGGTGTAGATATTAATGATATTGCAAAGTTCCACTATTCACCAGATGGCATGACTGCAATGAATGATGGTATTGGTACTGCAATTGACAAGGTTGGGGAGTGGCTTTATGAAAAGGACAAGAGAGGTGCAGAACTTCCAGGTAAGACACTTGTAGTTGTCATGACCGATGGAATGGAGAATGCATCAAAGGAGTACACATTAAAGCAAGTTCAAGATAAGATTAAGGAGCAGACTGACAAGTATTCTTGGGAGTTCATCTACATGGGTACTGATATTACCACTTCAAAGGCAGCAGATGACCTTGGATTCAAGTTCAAGACTTATGGCTCTAGAAAGAAGTTTGCTAACAATTATGACATTATTAACTGTGCAACCACAGCTTATAGGTCAATGGCTAAGACTAGCGCATCACTAGCAGATACTAGCGCATTGTTCTGTGCAACCCTTGATGAAGCAGCTACTAAGAACACAGCCGATTATGAGGCTGAGATTGGTCAGAAGATTACCAATACATAAAAATAACAAGGGGATTAGTGCAATCCCCTTTAATATTTTCTAATAATATGGACAAAGAAGAGAAAGAGAAAGTCCTTCAAGAGATTGTTAATGAGATTAAACCAATCGTCAAATCATTATACAACGATAAAAGTAAAATCACAGTATTAGAAAGTGATGTTGATGAGTATGGAACTAAGACAATTACATTATGTGGAGGATTAAATGGAATCGGAGAGTGGAAAGACTATTTTACTGATTTATCAAAGTTATTTGAAGAATTGGGTAAAAACGGTTTCGATGTTTGGGTAATTAGATTAGATAATGATTGTCCAGATGACATATTTTATTGTAGAACTGGTATAACTAGAAAGAAAAATGAGTGATATTAAATTACTTGAAAAAATAAAAAATTACAACAAACCTTGGTGTTACCAATATCAGAAGAGATTGGATACATTACAAGAGGACATGGAGAAATACGGATGGTCTCAAGAAGACATCGAGAATATCTCATTAGACGATTTCGTATTTGATAACATCACTACAAAGGAAGAGAAACGTGAAGCCATAGATTTCATAAAGAGATACGAGTGGCTTGAGGAAGTCAATGGTTTTCCAATGCAGTGGTTTACAGCTAGATATAAAGGCATACTTGGTGGGGTTGTGATTATGAGTCCACCAAATGCCTTTTCAAAACTCTTAGGGGAAGGTACAGAAAACATTGAAGCGTTGATTACTAGGGGTGCATCTGCCTCATGGTGTCCATTCAATCTTGGAAGCAAGTTCGTAATGTGGTGTATCAAGTGGATGGTGAACAACACACCATATCGCATATTCACTTGCTACAGTGACCCACAAGCAAAGGAAATGGGTAGCATATACCAAGCACTCAATTTCTATTATCTAGGTCAAAAGAGTGGTGGTACAATAAAATGTATCAATCCTTATAAACCTAATTCATTGATTTCTGACAGGACATTCCGTTCTCGTAGCTTCTATAAGCTCTACGCAAAAGACCTTGGCATTGAATGGCATAAGGATTGGAACGATAGAAGTAGGATGGAATGGAAGAATGTACCAGATGATGTTGAGCAGAGACTTAGGGAATACTCTAGGGAAATGTTCAAGAAAGCTGAGAAGATTATATTCCCAAACAAGCATAAATATGCATTTGTATTAGGAGTAGAT
>JAEEGL011479854.1_pt1 | contig 13400 bp, 6 predicted proteins | sample 9134231 | NCBI WGS metagenome assembly JAEEGL01 (sample SAMN16246548, study PRJNA631951) | gut metagenome | biome: gut microbiome; feature: rumen; material: fiber-attached | host: Bos | place: Iran: Karaj | collected 2018-10 | reverse complement strand
TCCTTAGGCATAATAGTAACTCTTTTAGCATGAATAGCACATAAATTAGTATCTTCAAATAATCCAACAAGATAAGCTTCAGTAGCTTCTTGTAAAGCTAAAACAGCTTGACTTTGAAATCTTAAATCACTTTTAAATTGTTGAGCAATTTCTCTTACAACTCTTTGAAAGGGTAATTTTCTAATTAAAAGATCTGTTGACTTTTGAAATTTTCTTATTTCTCTTAAAGCCACTGTTCCTGGTCTATATCTATGAGGCTTCTTTACTCCTCCTTGAATTGGTGCACTCTTTCTTGCTGCCTTGTTTCCTATTTGCTTACGTGGAGCTTTACCTGCTGGAGTCGTTTGCTTACGAGCTGTTTGTTTTGTTCTTGCCATTATATCTTTTTTTTTTTATTTTTTTTTTTGGTTTTATAATTATTGTTATATAGGATTTCTTGGAATTAATTATTTATTTTTTACTTTTCGGATTTTTACATTTTTTTTTGATTTTTTTTTTTGTGAGTTTTAAGGGGTATTTTATCAATTTTATAAGGGTAAAATGACAATTTTGGGAGATTTAATTAATTTTTTTATTTTTTAATTTTTTTTATTTTTTTTTTTTCATGGGTTCCTAAATTTTTGGTTTTTTTAATTAATTTTTTTTTAATTATTCTTTTAAGTGAATAAATCATTCTTTTTTAAATTAATTTTACTAATATTTATTTCATATAATTTGAAATATTTTCAAAAATAAACTTATAATAAATATTATTTTAAATACTATTTGATAGTCTTTATATTTATTTTTTGTTTTAAATTAATAAATCATTAACGATATTATTAAATAAAATATATAATAATTATTAAAGATTTACTATTAATGTTAATTAATTCAACAAAAGAATGATTTAAATAATAAACTCACTAAAAATAATTACATTTAATAAGTTAAACAAATATATATTTTCATTTTATTCCTATTTCTTATTTCATTTGATTTATTTTTAATTAAATATAAATGAAAATAAAATATTTTTAAAATATAATTTTTTAAACCATTTAAATTATGTCAATGGTGATAAAAATGATAGCATTTACTTTCTTTACTTGTTGTACAATATATCTCCTAGTATGGATTTCCTTGAAGGAAATTTTACCTCTTTTAAATATAGAATTTACCTTATTTTGGTATTTATTCCCCTTTATACTTACTCTGATTTTAATATTAATAGTATATATCGGACATAAAATAAACGAAGTAATATACTCTTACTGTTACATATTTGTATTTACAATATTTGGTCACTTAGTAAATTCCTTTACATGTTCCTTAACATTAACAATAATAAAATTATTCACAAAAAAAATCCCAAATCAATTTTCAATATTCCTAATAATAATCCTCCCAATAATAATGACAATATATGGTTTAATAAACGCTCGTAATATAATAATAGACAGAGTAACAATTCACAATCCAAAATTAAAAGGTCCAAAAAGAACAATATGTCACTTATCAGATATGCATTTAGGTGCAGTATACCAAAGAGAATTTGTTCAAAAAATAGTAAGAAAAATAAAAGAATTAAAGCCAGATATAGTAGTAATAACTGGAGATATGGGAGATGGTTCATTAACAGTAAAATCAAATTGGTTATCACCATTTGATACTTTATCAATTCCAATCTTATATATAACTGGTAATCATGAACAAATGAATGGAAAAGAATTAATGATTGCAGAAGTTAATGAAACATCTATTAAATATATTGGAAATGATATTTATGATTTTGATAATTTAATTTTTGTAGGAGTTGATTATGAATATAATTTAAAAAAGAGATTAAATGAAATTACACCTCATAATGAAGATAAACTTAATATTTTATTATGTCATGTTCCTCAATTGAAACCAAAGGATTTAAAAGATTATGATATTTTCTTATTTTTAGCTGGGCATACTCATGGAGGACAAATTTTCCCTTTTCATCCTTTTGTTATTCTTGCTAATGCTTGTTTTAATGGATTGTATGAAGAAGATGGATGTTATGTTTATGTTTCACCTGGTGTTGGAAGTTGGGGACCACCTATGAGAATTGGTAGTCATAGTACTATTGCTATGATTACTATTGAACAATAGTTTTTTCTTGTTTTATTTAATTTATTTTATTTTTTTTATTTGGAATATTATGTTTTTTTGTGTATTTGAATTTTTCTTATTTTTTTTTTTTTAATGCTTTTTTTTAATTTATTTGATTTAATATTTAATTTGTTTATGTGATTATATAATCTTTTATTAAATTGTTTTTTTTAATAAAATTATATTTATTTGGAAATGTAAAATAATTATTGTAATATAATAAAAAATACTTATTTTCAAAAATAGTATTTAATTTTTTATATTGATAATAAATTAGTATGAATTAAACAAATTTATTTTTGATTATAATTAACCCTCATTAATTGTTAAAAAAAAGCAAATCAAAAAAAAATGTAAAAAAACAAACAAATTTTAAAATTAAATATTAAATAAAAATTAAAATAATTACATGAATGACTCAGAAAAAAGAAAAACAAAATTTTACAGTTTTTACATAAACAACCACACAAGAAATAAACCATTTACATACTTAAAAAATAATTACATTTCAACAACAAAATACAATATAATAACATTTCTTCCAAAAAGTCTTCTTCTTCAATTTACAAGATTACCAAATGTATATTTTTTAATTATCGCAATTTTACAAAGTATCCCCGCAATATCACCATTAACTTCAGTAACAGCAATTTTACCTTTAGCTTTTGTTTTAGTTGTTTCAATGTTAAGAGAATTAGTTGAAGATATTGCAAGATATCAATATGATAAATTAAATAATAATAGAAAAGTTATAATATTTAAAGATAATCAATTTATTGAAGAAATAAGTGAAAATATTGAAGTTGGTGATATTATTTTAGTTGATGAAAATGAAGAATTTCCTTGTGATTTAATTTTATTAGATTCTTCTAATCCAGATGGAATTTGTTATATTGAAACTGGGAGTTTAGATGGTGAAAAAAATTTAAAAAATAAAATATCTAATATTGATTTAAAAGGTATTTTTTATCATAAAGGAGTCCTTACTCAAAATTTTTTAAATATTGTAGGAAAAACAGAATGTGATATGCCTAATCCTGAATTATATAAATTTGATGGTAAAATGAGTTTAATTTGGAATAATAGTAATAATGATGATATTGAACAATTAAATTATGTTTTAACTGCAGGACAATTATTGTTAAAAGGTGCTTTATTAAGACAAACTAAACAAATTGCTGGTATTGTAGTTTATACTGGAAGTAATAATAAAATTTTGTTAAATTCTAAAAATCCTAAAATGAAATTAAGTAATATTGAAAGGTTAATGAATACTATGCTAATTTTTGTATTTTTTATGCAATTGATTCTTTGTTTAATTTGTGCTATTTATCATAGAAAATATGAGAAAAGTCATTTTGATTTTTTAGCAATTTATGTTTTTGATAATGAAAAAATTAAAAATGAAAGTTTTTTATCTTTTTTTACTTATATTTTATTATTAAATACAATGATTCCAATATCATTAATTGTTACTTTAGAAATTATAAAAGTAATCCAAGGTTTCTTTATAAAATTTGATATTGAATTATATAGTTTTATAAGACAAAAATTTTGTGGACCAAATTCAGTAAGTATAATAGAAGAATTAGGAAAAGTAAATTATATATTCAGTGATAAAACAGGTACATTAACATGTAATAAAATGCAATTTAAATATTGTGTAATTGGAAATTTATGTTTTGAATATATAAGAGATGAACAAAAAATATTAAATAATAATTATATGAATGTAAACATTTCCGAAAATAAAATATATGAAAATTCAAACATTAAATCACAATCAAGAAATTATGATGAAAATAATTTAAATCAATATTCAAATGAAATGAAAAATTATAATATGGTAAATAATTATAATAACATGCACATTCCAAGTAATCCACCTCAATATTCAAATAATAATAATAGTCAATTAACAGATAAATCAAGAGGTGCTTTATTATCATCCGCAGCAGCAGCGCCAACAACAGCAATTGAAGGTGGTGAGAAATTTCCAACTAAAAAAGAATTAAATAAAATAATAAAAATAAAATCTGGTTTCATGTATGATATAGTTTCTAAGAAAAATTCTAAATTTTCTTCTAATGAATTAGAAATGATAAATACATTTTGGATGGCATTATCAATTGGAAATGAATGTATTCCATATATAAATGAAAAAACTGGTATGATGGATTATAATGGAATGTCTCCTGATGATATTGAATTAGTTAAAGCTTCAAGTGAACAAGGTTATACTATGTTAAAATCACCTAATGATATTAAGAGAATTAAATATGGTAATAATGAAAATTATGTTGATTATAAAATTTTAAATATTATTAGTTTTACTTCTGATAGAAAGAGAATGAGTATGATTATTAGAGATAATAAAAATAATATTATTATGTTCAGTAAAGGAGCTGATAGTGAAATTAAAAAAAGATTAAATCCAAATGGGAAAAAATCTCATTTAGAATATGCAATAAAATTCACAGATTATTTTTCTAGTAAAGGTTTCAGAACTTTATTTATAGGATATAAAAAATTATCAGAAAAAGATTATTCCACTTTTTCAAAAAAATTAAAAGAAAGTGAATTAAATTTAGAAAATAAAGAAACATTACTAAATCATTGTTACAATGAAATAGAGCAAAATTTAACATTATTAGGAGTAACAATAGTAGAAGATAAATTACAAGATAAAGTACCAGAAACAATAAAAGATCTTCGTTGTGCAGGAATAAAAATATGGATGTTAACAGGAGACAAATTAGACACAGCTGAAAATATATCATTAAGTTGTAATTTAATAAGTAGAGAAAATAGAAATTTTAGAATAAGTGCATCATCAGATTTAAAAGAAGACATAATAACATTTTTTATGGAATTTGGTAAAGTAAATGGAATAGAAATAAATTTAAACAGTACAATAAAAGAAGAAGAAGAAGATGAATTTCAAAGAGATAAAATAAAACCATTTAGTTTAATAATAGAAAGTGCAGTTTTAGGTTTTGTATTCCAAGATAAAATAATGACAAGAAAATTTTTAAAAATTGCACTTTGTGCAGAAAGTGTTGTATGTTGTAGAGTATCCCCACTACAAAAAAGTCAAGTTGTAAAAGAAGTTAAAAATATAAATAAAAACTTTATAACATTAGCAATTGGTGATGGAGGAAATGATGTCTCAATGATAATGGAAGCTCATGTTGGAATTGGTATTCATGGAGAAGAAGGTATGTTAGCAGTTCAAAGTTCAGATTTTTCAATTGGAGAATTTAAATTTTTAAGAAGATTATTATTTTTTCATGGGAGAAATTCACTTAATAGAACAGGAAATATGATTTTATATTTTTTCTTTAAAAATTTTACTTTTACTATTTTACAATTTTTTTTCGTTTTTTATAATATTGCAAGTGGACAAAGTTTAATTGATGATTGGTTTATTAGTTGTTTTAATTTAGTATTTACTGCTTTGCCTTTAGGAGTTCAGGCTTTGACTAATTTTGATGTTTTAGAAAATGATTTTGATTTTGTTGAAAATTTTATGCCTTTATTATATTATGAAAGTAATTATGATTGTGTTTTTACTGTTTGGAGTTTTAGTTTGAGTTTAATTAAAGCTATTTTTTATAGTGCTATTAATTTTTTTATTGTTATTTATTCATCTAAACAAAGTTCTATTAGTGAAGGAGGACAATATGGTGATATGTGGTTTAATTCACTTTGTCTTTATACTAATATTATTTTCGTTGTTTCATTTTCATTAATGATTAAACAATTATATTGGGTTTGGTTATTTCCATTTTTTTTAATTGTTACTTCTTGGATTATTTATTTTATTTTTTGTATTTGTGCACAATCACTTTCTGTTTTTAATTCGTCTGGGGCAATTTATCCGAGTTTTAGAAGTGGAAAATTTTGGTTTAATGTAATTGTTGTTACTGGATTATGTTTTATTTTTGATTTTTTATTTAAAAGTTTCAATATGTTATTTAGTGGGAAATTATATTGTGAATTATTATTGAATTTAGATAATAAATATAATTTACCATTAATTTTTGAAAAAAGTGAAATAATTAAACAAGCATATGTTAAACTTGGACTTGGAAATAATAAACAAAATCAAAATCAATATGATTCATCATTTAATAGTGAAAATGAAAGTAATAATAAATCATATGAATCAAATAAATCTAATTCAAAAAAAAATGATAAAAATGCTTCATTTAGTTCAAGTAAAGAACAAATGATTCCTAAAAATAATGATTTGAAAATTCTTAATCAAAATAATTTAAATGATTATGGTCCTCAGGCAAGTCGAGTTATGGAAAAAAAAAATAAATCTAAAAATTTTGATATGTTAAGAAATACTTCTGGTAATTCTAAAGTTAGAAAATTAGAAGATACTGATTTAGATATTCCAAATAATAAATTTTTAACTTCACAAAATCAAAAAAGAGATTCTTTTCAAGGTAATATTGACAATATAGTCAAAATTAAAAAAAATAAAAATACTTAAAAACTTAATATTGTATTGTGTTTTATTTTAAATTTTCAATTATAATGTTATATTGTAAGTATATATTTATTGCTTTTTTTATTTTATTTGAAATTTTAAAAATAATAATTTAATTTTTTTTTGTATAATAATTATGGAGGATATATTTAAAAGAAAAATAACTAGAATAAAACAAAATAATAATCATGTTAAATTTGATAATTCTTCAACAAAAAATTCAACTTTAAAAGAAGTATCAAATAATAAAAAAATTCCAAATAATTTAAAAAAAAAAGGAGCAATTAAATTAACAAATGCAAATTATCAAAAAAAAAAGCATATGAATAAAAGTTTTGTAGAATCAGAAAATTTAAATAAAACACATGATAGTAAAGATATAAATTTAATAAAGAAAAAAAAAGAATTTTATTCTTCATATAATAAATCAATGGTATTAAATGAAGAGATAGATAATGAAAATATTGATAAAAAAAATGCATCTTTTTTTTTTTTAAATAAAAAAAAGAGAAAATTACCTGATTTTGATTCTTATTGTTTTAATGATATTAATTTTATGAAAAAAAAAGTTGATAAATTAACACCACTTCCATCATATAAAAATTCAGATAATAATAAGCACTATAAAAAAATATTAAAATCATCAATAATGCAAAGAAGATTGGAATATGATGAAAAATTAAAACAAATGAAATATTATGAAGCATGTATCAAACAAATTGAATATATTCAATTGAAATGGAAATTTTATTTTAAAACAAGAATTTTAGGTAAAATTCTTTTAATTCAAAAAATGTATAGAAGATATAAGGAAATTAAATTAAGAAAAGAAACAATAAATTATAATTATATTGGAAAATTGTTTGTTAGGAAATGTTGGGCTAAAAATTTTAAATTTTTTATAGGACAATTAATTAAAAGATATAAAACATTTATTAATAAAATTGATTTTATTAAATTAATATGGAAAGGTTATTTTAAAATAAATACTTTACCAAAAATTATTTTAATTCAAAAAGTATATAGAAAATATAAATTTAGAGAAAAATTAAAACCATTAGATATAAATAAATTTAAAAAAAGAATTGTAAGAAAATGTTGGGAAATTAATTATAGATATATTATAGAAATATTAAAATCAATTAAAAAAAAAGAAGAAATTGGAATTCAAGTTGAAACATTATATCAAGAAAAAATAAATAAATGTTCTTATTTGAAAACATTTCCAAGACCATACCATGAAATAGGAAACAATATAAAAATTTTAAGAAAGAGAATTCAAAAAAAAGAAAATATTATTTTAGAATCAACAATCAATAGAATTTCACATTTGAAATTTGAAGGTAAAATTAACAAATTATTTTCAATACCCAAAAAAATGATTATAAATTTAAATCATAATAAACCAAAAAATTTTGCATCATCAAAAGATAAAAATACTAGTGATAATACTAATAATAATGTTTTATATAATAATAAATATATTATGACTGTGAGAAAAAAAGTTGCTTTTAATAAATGGAATTATTTCTATAAAATTGATAATTATAATGAATATAAAAAATTATTTTTTATTCAAAAAGAAATTAAAAAATTTTTAACAAAAGTAAAACAAAAAAAAATAAGACAAAATAAAAGGCTTTTTCATATAAAACTGTTTATAATATTATATATGTGTTCAATTTCTAAGAAAATTAGAATTGAAATTATAAATATATTAAAATGTAAATATAAGTTGTTAATTAAGAAAAAAGATGTTGAAAACTATTCTTTAAATTTTTTTAAAATTAAAAGGGGAATAAAACAAGAAAAATTAAATGTTAATTTTTTAAATTTTCAAACTTCAAAAAAATTAAATATTACAAATGAACAAACAAGTACTACAATTATAAATGATGATTCAATTTACATAAATATAAAAGAATGTCAAAATTAAAAATTAATTATTCTCTAATAACATTTCTTAAATAAAATAATATTAAATTAATATTGTAATAATAAAAATTAATATAAAAATAAAATAAAAAGTATAATAAAAAATTTAATAGTATAATTATTTTTTAATTAAATAATTAATTTTTAAAATTAATAGATATAAAAATATGACAGAAGAAGAATTTTTACCTCAAGAAGGATTAAAAGGAGGTGCAGGACCTTCTGAAATTCCAGATCATTTAAGAGAACTTGCACAAAAATATAGAACTAATAAAATGATTTGTAGAAAATGTTATGCTAGATTACCTTTAGGCGCTCATAATTGTAGAAAAAGAAAATGTGGACATTGTGCTAATATTAGACCTAAGAAGAAGATAAAAGAAAAGGAAAAAGGAAAATAAATTATATGAAATATATATTGATTTTATTTTTTTAAATCAAATTGATGTTTTATTTTTTTTTTTTAAAATTTTTGAATTTCTTATTTTTAGTTTATTATATCTTTTTCCATTTTTTAAAATTAATTTTTAATAAGGAAATGAATAGGCACTTTCTTTTATAAAAAATTTTATATTTATTTTTCTATACATTATAATTAATATAAAAATATAATAAAAGAAATCTATTGAAATACTTTTCATTTTTAAAAGCTATTTCTTTATTCACAGTTTTTATAAATCTACTCATTTAAAAATAAAAACAAAAAGAAATAAACAGATATTATGAATTTAAATATAATGAAGAAAATATATAAAAATGAAGAGCAAATTAATTATTGAAATAAAAAAATATTAATATAATAATTTATATTAATTTTTAAATATATTTTAGTTTATAAAATTCCTTTTATTAAATAATATTATAATTATAATGATTAAAAGTAAATATTATTATTATAAAATTTGAAAAATATTTTATTATTATTTTCAAAAAATTAATAAAAATTTAATATATAAATACTTATTTTATTTTTAATGCTGTTGTTGCTAAAAATAATATTAATTTCATAATATTTGTGTCAATAAAAAATAAATATAAATATTTTATTCTAATAATACTACCTATAAATTATTAATTAAAAATACAATATTTAAATCTTTTTGTTAAATAAATTATTATTAATATTTTTTCCTACATTCCCAAGGAGTTAAACCTCGATTATTCAAAATTTTTTGATTCGCACCATAACTTATTAAAAGATTAATAATTTGTGGATTATTTATCATAAAAGCAATATGTAAGGGAGTATTACCAAGATTATTTTGAATATTTATCTTACATCCTCTTGTAACTAAAAATTCAATAATTGATTGATTTTCATTTTTAATTGCATTCATTAATAAAGAATAATCAGTTCTTGGATTAATATAATTAATATCAATTTCGTTCATTAATTTATTAAATTCTTCAAAAAATAATTCATTTTGTCCTCTATTAATTAATTGATATAATTTTTCAAAATATAATATATTTTTTTTTGCTTTGTCTTTAAGTTCTTTATATTTTAATATTGAATTTTCTTTTGACATAGGATTACCTCCTAAACTTTTTAATATTTCCATATCATTTTTCCACTTTTGATTTACTGAAAAATCTTTGTTTTTTAAAAGTAAATATTTTAAATTCTTTTTTTCTTTTCTATTTTCTGAACGAGAATCTAACATATTTTTATTTAAAAGTGGATTCCATACATCTAAAAAAGTACTTGTTTGATAAAATTTATTTTGTAATATTTCATATTTTGAATGTTTATCATTATCTTTTATTATAGACATTAAATTTTGATATTTTTCTTTTTTTATTTGTGAACCATTGTTTTTGTTCAAAAATGCAATTAGAGATGATCTTCTTCTTTTTCTTGTTTTTTTTCTTTTTAAAACTATAACTAATTGTCTATCTATTTCAGAATATTCAACATAATTTTGTTTATATAAATCCTTAATTATTAAAGAATTTATAAATAATTTATCTTTTGAGGTTTTTATATTAAAAGGAATTATTTTAATCATTTCAATTGAAGTATTATATTGTATTTCTAACATTGAAAGATCACTTTTTCTTCTCCCTTTTCTTTTTTTTGAAGTATCAAAATTTTCATTAAAAATATTTTGTATTGTTTGATTATATATCTCAAAAAATTTTTCAAGTATATATTGAATAATTTGTTTTTCAAAAAATAAAAATCCAATTAAATCAAAATATTTTAATAATGATAATTCAATTCTTTGGACATTTCTTGATGAAATTAATTTATGAAATAAACTTTTATATGCATTATATATTATATCTTTAAAACTAACTTTATCAAAATTAATTAATTTTGGTTTAACTTCTTTTTTTTTTATAAAGTTTAAACTTTTATCAAGGAGACTTTGCTTAAATGTTTTTAAATTTTCTTCTTGAATATTTGATATTTGATTACTTAATTTTTCTCTTTCTTTTTTTAAATATTCATCTATATCAAATTTTAATGTAATTTTTTCTATAATATAGGTTTTTTTTTTAATATAACTATTCTTTAATTCAAAAATATTTGAATCTAAATCAGTATTTTTGTGCATTGTTTTATTAGGAGAAGTAGTCATTTGTCTATAATAATTTTTACTCATTCTTTTTTTTTGTTGTTTATGACTTATAAATCTCAAATTTAAATTATTATTAATTATATTATCATTATAAAAATTTTCATTATTATCATTAAAAAAATTATTTGAAACAATTTCATTTCCACTATCATACATTGATACATTACTCTCTTTTAAAGATAAATCGGAAAATTTTCTTTTCTTTTTATATTCATTTACTTTTGGTAAATTTTTTGTTAAATATCTGTGATAATTTTTTTTTATATCATTATTCCTACTATTATTTTTTTTATTTAATAAAATCATTTTATCATTAACTTTTTCCTTTATATTTTTCATAACATCTGTATTCTCATTAAATTGAGAAATATTTCTATAACTATCATGCTCTCCAGAATTAGTTTGTAAAACAGATTTTTGAGCCTTATTTTTATTCGAAGATATATCTAATTTTGAAAGAAATTTTACTTTTTTATTCATTTTACTTGCATAATTCTTTAATTTATTTGTTTTATCATTAAATTTAATTAGAGATATATTATTATTAATATTCATTGACTTAATATTTCTGATTATTGATTTTGTATTAGCATTTAAATTTATTTTTGGTAATTCATTAATATTCAAATCTATTAAATCAGTAATATTTTTTTTTTTTTTTACATCTTCTGATAAATAATTATCCATAAAACTCATATTGAAATTAATAATATATTTTCAAATGAAAAAATTAATCATTCCATTTTTAAAATAATTTAATATAAAATTATAAAAATAAAAATAAATAAACCCATAATTAATTTATCATAATCAAATCAATATTTTACAACATAAAAAAAAATAAAACTTAAAATATAACTAATATTTCATTATTTATTATAAACATAAAATAAAACTAAATTTCCCCAAGTACCATTTTACAACCTTTCAACAAAGAAACAACCCATCCTTTAGAGGCTTTAGGTGCAACTTTATTAACTAACCAAGTAGGAATTTTTCCTCTAATATCAGTTTGAGAAATAATACCTAAAGTAGATTTATTAGGTTGATTAGGAATATCTTCAATAAAATAACCACTAATAATAGTTTCAGCTCTAACATATTTTTTATTAAGAGGACAATCTGGACTTTCAACACTAATAAAATGTAAAATATGAGAATTTTTTGTTGGAAATTCTTTCCAAATTTTTCTTTGTTGTACAAAATCTCTATCACTAACAAGAAAAGAAGGTGATTTAATTATCATATATAAAATTTCTGCTCCATTTTCTCCATTATGATTTACTACTTTTAATTCTGAAAAAACACTATCCCATTTTTTTCTTATTTCTAAATTTGCTATTGCTTCAAATATTATATCTTTATTATATGGTATTGTACATATACTTTTTATTAATATTACATCAATTCCTGGAACCATTCTTTTAAATATATGAATATTTGCTTCTTCTACTACTCTATGATATCCATTTTCTTTTAATGGCTTTTCATTCATTAAATCTATTAAATATTTTAAATCTTTGTCATCTGTTCCATAATTTGGATTTGGTATTTTTATAAAGTTATCTTTTGTTGTTTTTATATAGAATTTATTTTTTTTTTCTATTGGCTTTGTTGTTGTTATTATTTCTTCGTTTTTTGATTCTTTATTATTTTCTATTTCTTCTTTTTTTGATAATTTGCTTTCGTTATTTAAGTTATTTGGTTTTTGAGATTTAAGGGAGATTTTATTTTCTTCGTTTAATATTTTATTTTCAATTTCTAAGTGCTTATTATTAAAATGAGTAACTCCATTATTTTTAGTAGGTTTATATAGTTCTTCTTTATTTATATGAATTTCTAATAAATTTTTTATATCTCCAAATATTATTTTAGGCTTTAAATTTTGTTTTGAAGGATTAAATAAATTATTTAATTCATCAATATTAGAGTTTATTATAGGAAAAATTGATGACATATTTTAATTAAATAAATTTGAGAAAAAAAATTTAATTTTTTTATAAAAATTAATTTAAAGTATAATAATATGCTAATTAATCTATAAAAATAAATCTAATATAAAACCAAATTATAAAAATAAGGATTGAAAAAAGAATTGAACATAATATAAATAAAAAAAAAAATGTCTTTATGTTAAGAAAATATAATCTTAATTTTTAATAAATAGAAATTATAAAAATAATAAAGAATAAATAAATATTTTAATTAATTAAAATAGAATAATAAAAAAAATTCTAAAAATACCTTAATTAAGGGAT
>JAEEGL010312572.1_pt1 | contig 13400 bp, 8 predicted proteins | sample 9134231 | NCBI WGS metagenome assembly JAEEGL01 (sample SAMN16246548, study PRJNA631951) | gut metagenome | biome: gut microbiome; feature: rumen; material: fiber-attached | host: Bos | place: Iran: Karaj | collected 2018-10 | reverse complement strand
GCATGGACATGTCAGAAGCGGACAGGCTCATGTCCTTGGCGATGTCCAGCGCAAGGACGGTCGGCGCCATGCGGTAGAACATGGTGCAGATGTACACAGGAACGATGATGGCGAAGATCAGCCAGGCTTTCTTGATCGACATGGCGGGATCCTATTGCTGCCGTTTATGTCTTGATCTGAGGGAGGGAAGATAGGCCGGGCGTTGCAGAGGAAGGCGAGGCCCCCTCTGCAACGCAGACGGCTTACTTTTTGAAGTAAGCTTCTTCAGCTTCCTTCATGTATTTGACGGCCGAGGAGAAAAGCTCGTCGGTAGCCGTGTAGGAAGTCTTGGCAAGTTCCTGCTTCCAGGTCTCCCGGAGGGCGGGACGCATGGCATCACGCCACTTCACGCGTTCTTCGGGCGCGATGTCCACGAACTTATGGCCGGCCTTGCTCAGCATTTCCTTATCGGCCGCTTCGCTGTCGGTCAGGCACTGCCCGATGGCCAGGCTCATGGTCTTGCCGGTGGTCTCTTCGAGCACGGCCTTCACGTCATCAGGAAGCGAGTTCCATTTGTCCTTGTTCATGGCGACCCAGCAGGAACCGAGGATGCCGTTGAACATGAGGGTGTAGTCCGTGCATTCGTTGATCTTGAGGGAACGGACGATGGCGACGGGCAGTACGCACGCATCCGCCATGTTGCGGGACATGGCCATGTACACTTCAGTGGATGGCTGCATCAGGGCCTTGAGGCCGAGGCTGTTGATGATGACCGTGGTATCCTTGGAGATGCCCAGCAGGCGGAGCCCCTTAAGCTGTTCGGCATTGGTGACTTCCCTGCCCTTGGTGTGCAGCTGGCAAAGAGCCGTGGTATGCAGGGCAAGGATCTTCGTTTCCTTGAATTCATCCTGCATGGCGGGCGTCGCATGGAAGAGATTCCAGTATCCTTCGGCAGCTATGCGCGGATTGGACACTTCCATGGGGATCTTGCCGACGACGGCATTCAAAGGAAAGCGCCCCGGGGTGCGGTTGCAGAAATGTTCGCCGATGTCGACCTGCCCCTTGACGACGCTGTCATACAGGGAGGCATCGGGGCAAAGCGTGCCCGCATTGTAAAGCGTGATAATCACGCGGCCGTTCGTGCGCTTTTTGACTTCTTCGATCCAGGGCTTGAAGACCTTCTGCACAACGGGATGGCGATCCATGTACTGGGTCTGCATCGTCAGGCGGACAGGCTTATCAGCGGCAAACGCGGCTGAGGCTGCGGCAGGGACCAGCATGGCGGCCGCAAGAAGCGAGGCGAGGAATTTACGCATGGAGAACTCTCCTGTTTATAGGGTTGCGGTCGATGACCGTTTGGCGCATCAGAACAGCAGCGAAGGCAGCCAAAGGGCGATCTGCGGGAAAAGGAGAAGAAGCAGGATCACCAGGAGCATGCAGCAGACAAAGATGATGACGTAGCGGAATATGCTTGCCATGGGCGCACCTTCCGGCATGCCGGAAATGGCGAACACGACGAGGCCCATGGGAGGAGTGATCTGTCCCATTTCCATGAGGATGACGGTGACGACGCCGAACCATACGGGGTCGAACTGCAGCGCCAGCACCGTGGGGAATATGGCCGGCATGGTGAGCAGGATCATGGGCACGACGTTGAGCATGCACCCGAGGAAGATGTACAGGAGCACGATGAGACCGAAGACAAGGTATCGGTTGTCCGTGATCCCGAGGATGACATCCGCCAGCTCGAACGGTATGCGCGTAGCCGCCAGGAAATAGCCCAGCAGATTGACGCCGATGAGGATGAGCATGAGCTTTGTCGTCATGCTCACCGTGCTGCGCAGGGAATCGATGAAGCCCCGGAAGGACAGCTTGCGCGTGACCACGGCATAGAGGAATGTTCCCGCGGCACCGACGGCGCCGCCTTCCGTAGGCGTGAAAAAGCCGGCCAGGATGCCGCCCAGGACGAGCAGCACCAGGCTGATCATGGGGATGACTCCCTTGATGGAAGCCAGTTTTTCCGCCATGGAACAGGCCTTTCCGCGAGGGGCAAGCTCGGGCCATTTCAGCGCCACGACATACAGCGCAAGGCAGAAGAAAGCGGCCAGCAGAAGCCCGGGAATGACGCCGGCAACGAACAGCTTGCCCAGCGATTCCTCGGTGACGATGGCATACATGATGAAGCCAACGCTGGGAGGGATGAGTATTCCGAGCGTCCCGCCGGAAGCCAGTGCCGCGCAGGCAAGCCCGTTGTTGTACTTATGCGCCTTCATTTCGGGAAGTGCGACAGACGACATGGTCATGGCCGTGGCAAGGGAATCACCGGCAATGGCTGCAAAGCCGGCGCACCCCGCCACGGAAGCGATGGCAAGGCCGCCGGGCAGCCTCCCCAGCCACTTGGATGCGGCGGCAAAGAGGTCCTTGCTTATGTTGGCGCGGAGCGCAAGCTCCCCCATCAGGATGAACATGGGGATGGTGGACATGGTGTAGGACATGGCCGTATGCGGAGCGCCTGATCCCATCAGGTGCAGGGGGGCAAGATGATTGGGATTGATGATCATCATGCCGACGACGCCCACTATGCACATGGCATAGCCGATGGGCATGCGGCAAAGGAGGAGGAGCACCAGCAGGATGAAGCCCCAGGTGCCTGCCTTCATGAAGTCATAGGAAACTTCCCAGTCTTCGCAGAGCCATGGCAGATAGCAGACGAGGACCGTCAGCGCCATGGCCACCGGTATGGCAAGGTACATCCTGTCCTTGCATGCGGCTATCATGTCTTCGATGATGTTGCGGAAGAGCACCAGGGCAAGAAGGACGAGAGCGAGGGCGGCGACATAGAAAAACGGCGCCACGGCTATGTATAGTTCCTGGGAAAATTCCCCGATGGAGGATTTTTCCACGGCCGATTCATAAACCTGCCATGCCATGCAGACGATGAGCACAGCGCATGCGGACCAATGGAAGATCATCAGCGAGTGCCGGATGAAGCGGGGAAACTTGGGGAACAGCAGATCGACATCGATATGGTTCTTTTTGAGCTGCGGTCCGGACAACGAAAAGAAGACCACGATGAGCAGCAGGAATTCCTCGATTTCTATGGTGCCCGGAACGCTCAGCGTGCTGAAGGACCTCAGACAGACATCAACCGTCACGGGCAGCACCATGAGCGCGAGGCACGCCATCGCGACCAGATAGGCCTTATCTGTGAGGAACGAAGTCAAGGCGCAGTATTTTTGCCACAATCTAGAAAGCATGGTCATCAATCTCCTCGCACCAGGATCGGCGGCGCATGTTTTATTTTTCTCATGCAAAAATCATACCAACGGCTAACGATGCATTATCCATGACTAAATTATTACAACCGCCCCACTGATGGTGGACAATTCCCGTATTAGTGTTATGTTTTTGAACAGTTACCCTGTACACATTCTGAACACTTGCCACCGTACCATGAACATCTCTCTCCGATCCGGTTCCCTTGCCGTCTGCGCAGCACTTTATTCCCTGGACATACAAACCGACCAGGACGTCCTTGCCCGTTTGTTCAGCATGCCTGCCGATGTTCTCTCGTCCTGCCTGGAGGAACTTTCGGAGCAGGACTTTATCCGCACGGATGACGAAGGGGAGATCCATCTGTCCAGAAGCATGAGCAAAAAGCAGTTCCATGATCTAATCGGAGGCCTGGGAGAAACCGATCCCGGCTCGGAACTGGGACGAGCACTTTTTGCATATTATTTGGGGAAAAAGCAGGATTTTTTTCAGGCAGCGCAATCCATAATCACAACTGCCGCCAGGATCGGCGGCGACATCGTCTCCGCCCGGTGCCTGTACGGGATCTTTGCAAACCTGCTTGTGGCAATGCCCACCGATTCCCTTGACAGGAGCGAAGCGTCTGCGTTTCTGACGGCCTCGTCTCTCATCCAAAAAGTGATGCAGCTTTTTCCATGGCAGGCGCAGTCCGCCATCACGCTGTACAACAAGATGGAAATGGTGGCGGAACGCTGCGGGGACAGGCGCACGCTCTGCTGGATCAAGCTTTCCAAGGGGCTGCTCAACATCAACATGGGCAATGATTCCCATGCCCTGGAGAACTTCCTGTCCATGCGCGAAGGGCTCCAGCTCATCAATGAATTGGGCGACAGCAGCATCATCATCCAATCGTCGGGCATGGTCTGCTTTTACTATTTTATGGAGGGGGAATTCACCAAAGCCATCAACTGCGGCTATTCCTGCCTGTATATGAACGAATCCGTCAATGTGGATTATGAACGCCTCCTGTTTGCCTATGCCGGGTTGAGCGCCATAGCCCTGGGCCAGCACGACGTGGCTGTTTCCATCCTTACCAGGGCCATTTCGCGTGCAAGGACGAGAAAAGCTCCACTTAACGTAGACGGGCTCCAGGCTATCCTTTCCTATGCGTATCTGATGATGCATGAGGACGAAAAAGCCATAGAACTGATCGACCGCCTCCTTGAAAAAGCATCCTCTTCCGTACTGACATATGCTACGTTCACCGCGGCAAAAGTCCTGGCTTATCATTATTATTGCAAGGGAAAGATCAGGCAGGCCCACAGCATACTGCTTGACTGGCTGCCCAAAAACGACAAGCTCGGCCTCGTACACAGCAACTGTCTGGCCATGCCTTTCATGCTGGAAATGCTGGGAGAATTCCAGCGCTCAGGGCTGCCCCAGCTTTTTTCCACATCCGTTTACCAGGAAATCGAATCGGCGCTTTCCTCCCCTTCGAAAGTGCTGCGTGCCGTAGCGTTCCGGGAAAAAGCCATGCTCTCATGGCATGACAGCGCCGGATCTTCCGGCACGGCGATGCAATACCTCAATGAAAGCATAAACATCCTGCACAGCGTCTTTGCCCCCGGAGAGCAGTGCAAAACTTTGCAGGCGATGGCAAGGATAAGCCATGCGCTGCACCGGGAAGAAGCCGCTCGGGAATTCGCAGCTGAAGCCTGGGGGCTCCATTCCGGGAACCGCTGCATCCCCTGGCCGGAAGACCTCGATTTTTTGGTCGACGGGGGAAAATCGCCGCCGCAGCCTTCTGCCAGTCCGGCGGACATCCTTATCCGAGTCATGCAGTCTATGCGTCAGCAATACACATGGGAAACGACCGAGGAATTCTTCCGCAGCCTTCTTTACTCCCTGATGACAGCGCTTGACCTGGCAAAAGGCGCCATATTCCGCTGCGACAGGGAGATCGAGATCCTGGTCGACGCCGGCATGGGAACGGGCTGCCTGCATGGCGCCGCTGCACAGCGGAAAGTCCTGGATAAGGCACTGGCTTTGCACGCCACTGTCTGGAAGGGCATCTCCGCACCCTCCGGCAGGAACGACATAAGCATTGCCATGTTCTTAAAAACGGAAGGTCTCGGTGATTATCTCGTATTCATGGAAGGCGCATCCCGCGGCGGCATCATGGACGTCCTCGGACGAGGCCTGTTTTCCCTCCTGGAAGATTTCTGCATCACGGAGATCACCATGTTCCTCAAAAGCGTGGATCTCTGGAAAGGACAGTTCCGTCGTGAGCGCACGCAGGCTTCGCTTGTCAGCAAGCCGGAGCTTTTCTATCAGTCGCCCGAAATGAAGCATATCGTGGAACAGGTCGACCTTCTTGCCCACACGGACACCACCATCCTGATCCTGGGAGAATCGGGCGTCGGCAAGGAACTGGTAGCCCGCCGCCTCCACGAACAGAGCGGGCGGACGGGGGATTTCATCGCTGTCAACATAGCCAGCACGCCTGAAGATCTTTTCGAAAGCGAATTCTACGGACATGAAAAAGGCAGCTTCACCGGAGCCAACTATCAAAAGCGCGGGCTCTTCGAACTTGCGGACAAAGGCACGCTGTTCATCGATGAAGTTGCCGACATCCCGCCGTTCCTGCAAGTCAAGCTGCTCCGCGTGCTCCAGGAGCATACGTTCATGCGGGTCGGAGGGACCAGGACCCTGCATGCCGATTTCCGGCTTGTTGCCGCTACCAACCGCGACCTTAAAGAATCTGTGCGCAAAGGGACCTTCAGAGAAGATCTGTATTACCGGCTGAGCGTTGTCCCGGTATCTATCCCGCCGCTCCGGGAACGACCGGAAGACATCCTGTACCTTGCCAGGACTTTTTTGCGCGACTACGCGGCAAAGGACGTGACGCGCGCCGATGCTTTTCCCGAATCCATAGAAAAAAGCATGCTCGCATACGATTGGCCGGGAAATGTGCGCGAGCTGAAAAACTTTGTTGAACGTTTTTCCCTGATGCCCGACCAAAGCGCCGTGCCATCCAGGATCGCGCAAAGCAAATCTTCTCCTTCCCGCCATGCTGCGGAAGAAGAGCTTTGGAACAGCGGTAAAACGATGACGCTTTCTGAACTGCAAGACAGATATTTCGAGCACCTGTATGTCGCTCTTAACGGAGCGATAGGCGGAAAAAACGGACTGGCCGCTGTCCTCGGCATGAGCCGCACGACGGCATACGCATGGGTCGAACGACTGGACCTGAAAAATAAATATGAAAAAAAACTGCTGAAAAAATGACCGCCTGTCAAAATGCACGCCAGCATCGTCCGCCTTGTCTTTCACAATGGCGGAGGAGCGCCGCATCATAAAACGGAAGCCGGCTTTCCCCGCGGAAAGCCGGCTTTGCACTGCCATGGGTGAAGGATCATCAGCTGGCGACGCAGGAGCGCACCTTCTTGGGAGCCGCGGGAGCATCGCCGGCAACGGCGTTCGGGTCGATCGTACGGATAGTGGTCACCTTGTTCTGGGTGAAGAATTCAAGGCCGTTCTTGCCCTGGGCCTTGTTCGTGCCGATGAGCGAGCCCTTGATGCCGCCGAAGGGCACATAGGGATGCGGTGCGCAGATGCCCACGTTCACGCCGACCATGCCCACGTCGGCCATGCGGCTGAACTTTTCGGCATAGAACTGGCTCTGGGTGAAGATGCATGCGCCGTTGCCGTATTCGGACTTGCGGATGAGCTCGAGGGCATCGTCCATGTCTTCGATCTTGATGACGGCGACGAGCGGTCCGAACACTTCCGTGGTGAACAGGGGGTTGCACGGCGTGACATCGCGGATGATGGTCGGTCCGACGAAGTAGCCGTTCTTGTTCTTTTCGGGCAGTTCGGGACGGCGTCCGTCGAGGACGAGCTTGCAGCCTCTGCCATGCTTGAGGGCGATGTCCACGTATTCGATGACCTTGTCCGCGGCCTTGCGGGAGATGAGCGGTCCCATGAAGACATCGGGATCGAGAGCGTCGCCGACCTTGACGGTCTTGGCGGCTTCGATCATGCGGTCAAGGACCTTCTCGTAAAGCTCCGGCACGATGGCCACGATGGAGCCGGCAAGGCAGCGCTGACCGGCGGAGCCGAAGCAGGAATTGAGGAACTGCGGTATGAAGGCGTCGATGTCGGCGTCTTCCATGACCACGAGCATGTTCTTGGCGCCGCCGAGCAGCATGGAGCGCTTGGCGCCGCGGGCGCAGCCCTCGGCCATCTTCTTGGCGGTGGGGGTGGAACCGACAAGGCAGACGCCGGCGATGCGGGGGTCTTCATACCACGTGTTCGGGATGTCGCGGTGCCCGTGGATTACGTTCACGACGCCGTCTGGCAGACCGATCTCCCGGAAGATCTCGCACATCATCTGCATGAAGTACGGAGACTGCGTGGAAGGCTTGAAGATGAAGGTGTTCCCGGCGACGATGGCGTAGGGGATGAACCAGCCGAACACCAGGGCGGGGAAATTGAAGGGGGCCACGCCGGCAAAGACCCCAAGAGACTGCTTGACGACCTTGACGCCTATGGCGCCGGAGATCAGGTCGAGGCTTTCACCCTGCATGGTGGTGGGGGCTGAGCAGGCGGACTCCACGATCTCAATGACGCGCTGCACTTCGCCGCGGGCTTCGCCGATCTGCTTGGCCTGGTCGTAAGCTATGCCCCAGGCGAGCTTTTCGAGGTCGCGGGTCATGCAGGCGTGGATCTTGTGCAGATAGGAAACGCGTTTGGCAATGGGGACGAGCCGCCAGGTATCGTACGCTTTTGCGGCCGTTTCGATGGCTTCTTCGCACGTTTTGGGTCCGGAGATGGGCACGGAGCCGATCACCTCGCCCGTGGAGGGATTGTAGAGAGGTTCGCTCTTCTCTTCCGCCTCGCACCACTTGCCGTTGATGAAGTTCCTGATGACAAGCTGTTCCATTTCTTCCTCCTAATGGGATGATGAGAAGTGATGATGCACTTCCTGGTTGCGGAGAACGACTGCAGAATGCACTATGGGAAATTTTTCACTTTACAATCTCTATTATACTATTTTGTTTCGCTGGACAATGCTTTTCCAAAATGGACTTTTAATATTTTGAAAAGGACATTTGCCCTGCAATGCCCCGGAATCATAAAGGGGCGGCAAGGGGGCGCCGATGCCTTCTCTGCGGAAAGGATGCCGAAAAAGAGAAGAGACGCCCACGGAACAACCGCGGGCCGGACGCAGGGACATATGCCGGACGCCCATGGCCCAACTCGATTGAAAATCATGTTCAGGTGGGATATCATGCAGGGGATGCGGGCTTGCGTCCGCCATCTTAGGCATATCCGGCTCGGGAGGCTGATGATGTCGCGTTCCGTTTCCGGCATGCAGGGGCCGGCACTCATCCTGCTCGGCGCGCTCTGCTTCTGCACGACGGGCTATATGCAGGCTGTTGCGCCTCAGGGCGCCACTCCGTATGTCATCGGCTGCGTGCGCATGCTCATCGGCGGAGCTGCGCTGCTTGCATGGTGCGCCGTGCGCGGCCGCCTGCCGGAGCGCAGGGGCTGGCCGCTCGGCAGCCTCGCGCTCTGCATCCTTGCCGTCCTTGGCTTCCAGCTCATGTTCTTCAACGGCGTGCTCCTGGCAGGAGTCGCCGTGGGGACGGTCGTCTCCATAGGCGTCACGCCGCTTTCCGCCGCTCTGCTCGGCTGGATCTTTTTGCAGGAGCGCCCCTGCGGGGCGTGGTATCCGGCCACGGCGATGGCCGTCGCCGGGCTCGTCCTCATCAACAGCGCAGGCCTCGGTCCCGTGGACCCTGCCGCCGTGCTCCTTCCCGTCGGCGCCGGCGTGTCTTTCTCGCTGTTCATCGTCTTCAGCAGGGGCATAGCTCGCACGCATCCTCCCGATACGATCATGGCGGTCGTTTCCCTGAGCGTCGGCGTGCTCATGATCCCTTCCCTCTTCCTTTTTCCGACGCAGTGGCTGTTCACTCCCGGGGGCATCTTCGTGGCCTTGCAGCTTGGCGTGGTGACGTCGGCCATGGCCTTCTCGCTCTCCCTGGCAGGATATAAAACGACGAGCGCGTCCACGGCATCGACCGTGGCGCTTGCCGAGCCTCTGGGCGCGGCCTTCCTGGGCATCTTTGCCCTTCACGAGCCGCTGACCATCACCTCCCTGCTCGGCATGGTCCTCATGTTCGCCGGCGTGCTCCTGCTGATCGTCTTCCCCGGAAAGCATCATAAAAAGGACGCCGGATCCAAGTAAGCTCACGTCCTGCAGCCGGCAGCATGACGAACGGCGGCCTCCAACAGTTCTGCCCCTGCAGCGAGGTCTTCCGGCGCAGTATCTTCCTGGGGGCAATGGCTCAGGCCGCCTTTGCTGGGCACGAACATAAGGGCGGCGGGCATGATCTGCCCCATGGCGGCGGCGTCATGCGCCGGTCCGCTCGTCATCATCATGTGCGGCAGCCCCTTCTTCCTGCAGAGATCGGCGAGGACGCCCGTCAAAACAGGGGACATTTCGGCACCGCCGCTCTGGGAAAGCAAATCGCAGGACAGCGTCAGCCCTCTTTTTTGCGCGACGGACTCCATCATGCCCCAGATGGACGGCCAAAGCCTGTCCAGCGTCCGGGGCTGGACGTGGCGCATGTCCACCGTGAAGGTGACGGAGCGGGGAATGACGATGCCCACTCCGGGATCGCAGGAAATGCTCCCGACCGTGCAGGAAAACTCTTCGGGAAGGGATCCGTCGCGCCACATCTGTTCCATCCTCCACGCGCATTCCGCGAAACCGGCCGCCGGATCGCGCCTGCCGCGCATGGGGCTCGCAGCATGGTCGGACTTTCCCCTGAGCGTGACCTTCCGCAGACGCATGCCGGAGATGGCGGTGACGATGCCTATTTTCCTTCCGTTCTGCTCCAGGACGGCGTTCTGCTCGATATGCGCCTCCAGGAATGCCGCGCCGCCGCGCAGCCTTTCAGTATCCATGCGTTCGGGGCAAAGCCCGCAGGAACGAAGGATCTCTGCTGCGGACCGCCCCTGCGGGTCACGCAGGCCGAGCAGTTTGCCGAGGCTCATCTGTCCCGCAAGATATTTGCTCCCCAGGCAGGTGAGCCCGAAATTCGAGCCCTCTTCTTCTGCGAAGGCGATGAACTCCACATCCTTCCCGGAAAGTGCGCGTTCTTCACAGAGGCTCTTCAGGACCTCCAGGGATGCGGCGATCCCGTAGGCGCCGTCCAGCCGCCCGCCATGGCGCACGGTATCGAGATGCGAGCCGGTATAGACTGCCGGCCCCGGCATGTTCCCCTTCAGGCGCGCATGGATGTTGCCGATGCCGTCGGTCCATGGGGAAAGGCCGAAAGACTCCAGCACATGCAGCAGCCATTCCCTTGCGTCGCGGTCTTCCCTTGACCAGGAAAAGCGCGTGACGCCGCTGTCCGGCGTTCCATTGAAAGAAGAAAGCGTCTCTATAGTTTCCAGCATCCGTCCGGCATCCATGGCGCGCTCCTTTGCTGCGTTGCCCTCCATGGAGCATGCCCCGAAAAACGTCGGACCGCTTGCTCATGGCAGACATTCGATATGGTGAAAGAGACAAGACCTGGATCCTCCGCAGGCACGCGGATGTTTCCGTTTTGCATAAAAACGCTTTGCCTTTTCAGGCAAAGGGGCTATACACAAGAGAAGGTTTTGCTTCCCGGAACAAAAAATGGAGGCCCTGGATGGATCCTTTTTTTGTCAAGTACATCGAGCAGGTCTTTGATGCCTTCCAGGACGGGATATGGATCAGCGACTGGAACTCAAAATGCCTCTTCGTCAACAGAAAGTACGAGGAGCTGAGCGGCTTTTCCAAGGAATGGATGATAGGCAGGAAGGCCACCAGCATCGTGGCCGAAGGCATTTTCGACGTCGCCGTCAATCCCGACGTCATCAAGAAGGGCGAGCATGTCAGCGGCGTGCAGAAGCTCTCCAACGGCAGGCTGCTCTCCCTTGACGGCTATCCCATTTTCGACAGCGGCGGCAACGTGGTGATGTGCATCACCTTCATAAGGGACATCAGCACCATCACCCACCTGGAAGACAAGCTGGCCCAGCAGAAGGATCTGCTCAAAACGCTCATACGCATCAACAACACGGCCGGGCTGCGCTCTGCCGGGGACGACAGCGACTTCATATCCAGCCCGGCCATGGAAGCCTTCATCCAGAAGGCGCGCATGATGGCGCGCACCGACGTGCCCATCCTCCTGCTTGGGGAAACGGGAGTGGGCAAGGATGTCATGGCCAAGCGCATCCATTCCATGAGCACGCGCTCCGACCAGCCGTTCATCAAGGTCGATTGCGGCAGCATCTCGTCGAACCTCATCGAATCCGAATTGTTCGGCTATGTGGGGGGCGCTTTTTCCGGCGCGAGCCGGGGAGGCAGGATCGGGCTCATAGAAGCGGCTGCGGGAGGCACGGTGTTTTTCGATGAGATCGGCGAACTGCCGCTCGAACTGCAGACCAGGCTCCTGCGCTTCCTGCAGGAAGGGGTCGTCGTGCGCGTGGGAGCGAACACGCCCAGGAAAGTGGACGCCCGCGTCATCGCCGCCACCAACAAGGACCTGGAGAAAGCCGTAGCTGCCGGAGGATTCCGGAGCGACCTTTACTACCGCCTCAAGATCGCCGTGCTCAACATCCCTCCTCTCAGGGAGCGGCGCGAAGACATCCCGCTGATGGCCAAGTTCTTCTTCGAGCATTTTTCCAGGCGCTACAACCGCCCCATGGCGCTTTCGGACAAGGCTCAGGAAGCGTTCCTGAGATACGCCTGGCCGGGCAACGTGCGCGAACTGAAGAACATGATGCAGGAGCTGGTCGTCACCTGCCCGGAGGACGTCGTGCTGCCTGAGCATCTTTCCCTGGGCAAGTCCGCCCCACCTCCCGCAGTGCAGCCGGAAGTGAGCGATGACGAGTTCCGCTTCGGCGGCGCGGACTACCACGAGATCATGCGCGGTCTGGAATGCAGGATGCTCAAGGCCGCCATCGGTCAATGCGAAGGCAACATGGCGGCGGCCTCCCGACTCCTGAAGATGGACAGGAGCACCATGTTCCGCAAGATCCGCGACCTGGAAAAGCACGGATACAAGGTCGTCTGAGAACGCCCTATCCCTTCTGCCGCTGCGCCAGCGTGGCCATCCCTATGCCGCCCAGGATGAGCGCCGAGCAGAAGACCAGGTGCCAGGTGATGGCTTCCCCGAGGAAGATCACGGCCAGCAGGGCGGTGATCACGGGAATGGACAGCTGGATGATGGACGAGGAGACCAGGCTGTAGCGCGGCACGATGGCGTACCAGAGGATGTAGCCGAGCGAAGAGGCTATGCCGCCGGAGACCACGGCGCAGGCCACGGCCTGCCAGGGGGCGCCGTGTTCGAAGCACAGGGCAGCAACAGCTGCGGCCAGCCCGCCGGGGACGCAGCGGATGAAATTGCCCGCCGTGGCCAGCGCGGCGGACGTGGACTTGCGCCCCACCAGGCTGAACCAGCCGAAAGCGAATCCGCTGCATGCCATGAGGAAGGCGTTCCAGAGCGGCGGCGAGGAAAGCCCGGGGAAGACCAGCCAGACCAGACCGGCAAAGGCGGTGAACAGCCCCAGCGACTGCTGCCTGCCCGGGCGGATGCCGTGGAAGATTCCCCAGCCCACCATGCAGAACTGCACCGCGGTGTTCAGCACCAGCGTGCCGGCGGCCGAGGGGATGTTCACATAGCCGAGGGAAAAGCAGAGCATGTAGAGGAAAAGCCCTGACGCCCCGCTCCAGGAGCTTTGTTCCCAGGCCTGGGCCAGCGTGCCCGCGCCCTCGCGCTTTTTGCGGATGATGCCCAGGATGCACAGCCCGGCCAGCATGGCCGCGGCGCACAGCCCGCGGATGGCGGTGTACTGCAGGGGGCCCATGCCAAAGGTGATGAGCGCCGAGCGGAAGAGGATGGAATTGGACGCGAAGATCGTCATGCAGAGGAACGTGAGCAGGAAAAGGCGCATGGAAAACTCCCGGAAATGATGCACGCAGGGCAGTATATACGATTACGCAGCAGGGTCAAATTTTAAAACCGCTGGAATATCAAAATATTAAAAACAATGAAACGGCGATCCGGCCCAATGCCGTTCCCGGGCATGATGCCTTGATCCCAAAAAGCCCGGAGCCTCCCCGCCGT
>JAEEGL014957846.1_pt1 | contig 13401 bp, 14 predicted proteins | sample 9134231 | NCBI WGS metagenome assembly JAEEGL01 (sample SAMN16246548, study PRJNA631951) | gut metagenome | biome: gut microbiome; feature: rumen; material: fiber-attached | host: Bos | place: Iran: Karaj | collected 2018-10 | reverse complement strand
TCATTGAAACTACTGATTCAGACATTTTTTTAATTCCTCCATTTTATTTTTGTTTTTGTCCTCTGCTTTCATCAACGACTGCCTCCAACAAAACTTTGCACACGACGGCAATCTCAAAAAGCATGTGTATTTTTGTGCCTTAAACATATTATCATACTTTTTTTCAATTATCAATATATTTTTAAAATTAATAAAAATAAAATGACCCATAGGGTCATAGTATTTAATCTAGTATTCTATATAGGAAATATGGCACCTGCTCAAGCCAGCTAGGCCAATCATGTGGCTTATCATATCCCCAATAATCAAATAATGCAGGTACTCCAAGACGTTTGAAGCCAAAATCAAGCTCTCTTGTATCATTAAGAGAATCTCCTTCCCAACTTCCCTGTCCTACACATACACATATTCTACATTTCTTATACATCTCAACATAAGGATGCTCATATGCCATGCATCTTAATGAATCGATTGGTGAATTTAGGAATGTTAAATCATCAGCGTAATCCTTGATGAAGAATCCTGAATGATATACACCTGATAATGCTAATACAGTATCAAATATATCTGGTCTTCTAAGTAAGAAATTAACTGCATGATAGGCACCCATTGATACACCAAATGTCATTATACCTGAATTATCATTACAGCCGTTTATTTCATAAACTCTGTTTACAAATTCATCAACTATATAATTATAATATGCCTCCTGATGTAGCATTCTATCTCTAGGATTCATCCATGTTGCACTCCATGATTCTCTATCGATATCATCAACACAGAATACCTGGATTTTACCTTCTTCAATGTACCATTTCATTGATTCGATAATTCCGTGGTCCTCATAGCTATAGAATCTACCATTTTGATCTGGAAATGCTATACAAGGCTTACCAGCATGGCCGTAAACCTTAAATTCCATGTTTCTATTTAGGATATTACTAAATTCCTTATAGTACTCTACCTTCATTATTTAACTTCTCCTTTATGCTTCTTTTCGCCTGTAATTGTAACAGTCATATCATCCTCAACACTTTCAGTAATAAAAGCATTTGAGCCAATTGTAGCGTTCTTACCAATTATAGTATTTCCACCGAATATTGAAGCACCAGAGTAGATAGTAACATTATCCATGATAGTTGGATGTCTCTTTACTCCACTTAAATCATGTCCCTTTCTTAATGATAAGGCACCAAGTGTAACGCCCTGATATACCTTAACATGCTTACCGATAATACAAGTTTCACCAATTACGATACCTGTACCATGGTCAATAAAGAAATATGAATCGATTTGAGCTCCTGGGTGAATATCAATACCAGTTTTACTATGTGCAAATTCAGTTAAAATTCTAGGTAATGAAGGAACCTTTAGCTCATATAATACGTGAGCAATTCTATATGTGAATATTGCAGTTAAGCCAGGATAGCATAGAATAATCTCACTTCTTGACTTACATGCAGGGTCACCTTCAAATATAGCCTCAATATCTGTTTCGATTATTTCACTAACCTTAGGCATAGAATCTAAGAATTCACATACAATTTTATCTACATCAAGATTTGTCTTTTCAAGTCTTTCTACAGCTCTTAAAAGCTTATGTAGATAAAATTTAGTACCCTCTACCTTTTCATTTAAATAATCACTTAAATTATCTATAGATTCAACGTATCCTGGGAATAATAATCCCTTAACGTTCATTAAAAAGAATTTAATATCGTTATGCTCAATTGTTACACCTACTGCATTATGTACACAACGCTCGCCTAACCACTTTTCTAATAATTCACTCATAATTAAATACCACCATTCAATTTATTATACCAAATTTAATTTCTATTTTATACTTATTAATGAAATTTTCAACACAAATAAATATTTTTAATAATTTTATAATTATTATAGAATTAGATATCTCATTTGTGATAAAATATCACCGTTGAATATTTATAGTAAGGAGATAATCATGAAGGAAATTGATGTTAATCTAATTACAAGTGAAGTTTCAAGATTATGTATTGAGGCTGCAACATACATAGAAAATGATGTGTTCTCAATCATTAAAAAGGCTAAGGATAATGAAAAAGGCTTGGCTAAGGAGATTTTGGAACAAATAATAGAAAATGATGAAATTGCTAAATGTGAAAACATTCCAATGTGTCAGGATACAGGTATAACTGTAGTATTTGTTGAAATTGGAAATGATGTTCATATTAATGGTGATTTATATGAGGCTATCAATAAGGGTGTTAGTGATGGCTACACTAAAGGCTATTTAAGAAAGAGTGTAGTTAAATCACCTCTTAATAGAGTAAACACTAAGGATAATACTCCTGCTATCGTACATATTAAGTATACAGTTGGTGATAAATTAAAAATCACAATCTGTCCAAAGGGTGCTGGATCTGAGAACATGAGTAAGGTTAAGATGCTTAATCCATCAGATGGTATTAAGGGTATTAAGGATTTCGTTAAGGAAACAATAACTTTAGCTGGTGGTAGAGCATGTCCTCCTCTTGTAGTTGGTGTTGGAATTGGTGGAGACATTGAAAAATGTGCACTAATTGCTAAGGAAGCCTTATTAAGACCAATAGATGATGAATCAAGTGATTTAGATGCTAATAAGCTTGAGAAGGAATTGTTTAAGGAAATAAATGAATTAAATATAGGACCTATGGGACTCGGTGGTAATACTACTGCTTTAGCAGTAAAGGTTAATCTATATCCTTGTCATATCGCTTCACTTCCTGTTTGCTGTAACATTCAATGCCATGCATCAAGACATAAGGTGGTGATTCTATGAGACTAAATTTACCAGAGGATTTAAATAAGCTTAATCAAATTAAAGCAGGTGATGTCATAGAATTATATGGTGTTATCTATACAGCTAGAGATGCAGCTCATATGAGAATGGAGGAAATGCTAAATAATAATGAAAAGCTTCCTGTTGATTTTAAGGATGCCTTCATCTATTATGCAGGACCTACTCCTACTAAGCCTGGTCATGCAGTTGGTTCAATCGGACCTACTACTTCATCAAGAATGGATAAATTTGCCTATATGATGCCTAAATTAAATGCTAAGGCAACAATTGGTAAGGGACCTCGTTCAAATGAATGTACTGAAGAATATATAAAGAATAAAACATTATATTTTATTACAACTGGTGGATGTGGTGCACTTCTATCTAAATCCGTAACTAAGGCTGAAGAAATTGCCTTCTTCGATTTAGGACCTGAATCAATCAAAAGATTAGAGGTTAATGGATTTAAGATGATCTGTGCAATTGATTATGAAGGAAATAATATTTTTAGGAGATAATAATTATGAATCTTAAGGAAGAATCACTAAAGCTACATAGTGAAAATAAAGGAAAATTAGAAATTAAATCAAAGGTTAAAATTGAAAATCAAAATGATTTATCACTAGCATACACTCCAGGTGTTGCATATGCATGTAAGGAAATAGAGGCTAATCCTATTGATGCTTATAAATATACATCTAAATGTAATATGGTTGCCGTAATTACAGATGGTTCTGCAGTATTGGGCTTAGGAAATATTGGTCCATACGCTGCTATTCCAGTAATGGAGGGTAAATCAATATTACTTAAAGAACTTGCAGGTGTTGATTCAATTCCTATCTGCTTAAAGACACAGGATGTTGAAGAAATAATTAAAACTGTTAAATATCTAGAGCCAACATTAGGTGCTATTAACCTAGAGGATATCTCAGCTCCTAGATGTGTAACAATCGAGCGTAGGTTAATCGAGGAAATGGATATTCCAGTATTCCACGATGATCAGCATGGTACTTCTATTATTGTTAGTGCCGCATTCATTAATGTAGCAAGATTAACAAAGAGAAAGCTATCTGATATGACAGTTGTTATGTCTGGTACAGGTGCTGCAGGTTCTATGATTGCTAAAATGCTTAAGAAAATTGGAATCGGTAAAATCTATGCATTTGATATCACAGGTGTAATAGATAAGAAAAAATATGATTCATATAATTTCCTAATTAAGGAATTATTAGATGAGGGTGTTTATGATACTCCAACATCACATGATGGTACATTAAAATCAATTATGGCTGGTGCTGATGCATTCATCGGTGTATCCGCTCCTAACCTAGTAAATCAGGATATGGTTAAATCAATGAATAAAAATCCAATTGTATTCGCTATGGCAAATCCAGTTCCTGAAATTGCATACGAGGATGCTAAAGCTGCTGGTGCTTATATCGTTGGTTCAGGACGTAGTGATTATCCAAATCAAATTAATAACGTACTTGCCTTCCCTGGCTTATTTAAAGGTGCTTTAGCAGTACGTGCAAGAAAGATAAATGAAGAAATGAAGCTTGCTGCAGCTAATGCTATAGCTTATATAATTAAGGATGATGAATTAACTCCTGATTATATTGTTCCAAGCGCATTTGATAAGCGTGTAGTTGAGGCAGTTTCTAAGGCAGTTGCTGATGCTGCAATATCTACTGGTGTAGCTAGAATAACAAAGTAATAATAAAAAGGTCTTACTTAGTAAAAATTTAATTTACTAGGCAAGACCTTTTAATTTTTTATATTTACTTCCACTTAATTTCAACTACTACATTATGGTTAGGCATAATAAATGTACATTCTTTATCCATTGATAATAGCTCTCCATCAATATAGAAGCCATTAAATGTCTTAGAGCCCTCAACTGCAGTTAATTTTACGGTTTCTCCTTCTCTATATTTTTTTGGATAACGAGAGACTGAGCCATAGCTATTAGCAAAAGACTTGAAGGTTACCCCATATCCATCAGAAGGTTGGAACATTACATCTACTGTTCTCGTTTCACCTTCTTTAAATTTATCCTTAGATGACCACATATCTATATCAAACATTACTCTTAGACTACTATTATATAATTTTCCAGCTTGGAAGAATCCATATATTTCACCATTATCTATAGGATCAAATTCCAATAGAATCTCATAATATACAGTAGTTGTTGAGGACATCTTTGCTACAATATTTTCTGCATATTTAGAATTACTAGCATTTAGCTTAGCAAACATAAAATTATATTCTGCGAATGATTCTCCCTTTGATCTAGAGAATTCTACACCATATTTTGTTATCTTATAGGCATTTTGTCTATCCTTAATTCTAGAGCCAGCAACATCATATATTCCACATAGAACATATCCATTCTTTTGAACTGCCTCCATTACTACAGTTCTATCGAATTCTGCCTGTCCATTAGTAATTACCTCATTAGTATCCTTATAATAAATTTTTACATAGCTATTATCATTTAGGTTATTCTTACTTCTTAATTCATAGGTTCTAGGAACTATAGAGGTTGTCTCACTAGTTTTTTGAGCATCAAGAGTTTTAATATGGTTTGTTATAGCAATTATTGCGTATGTTATTCCACCAATTATACCTATCGCTACAACAAATACTAATAATGCCTTAATTATTGTTCCAAGCTTAGAGCTCCTATAGCTTCCTGAATAATGGCTACTACTTGAGCTACTACTAGATGATGAGCTACTTGAGGAGCTTGATGATGTGTTAGAATTTGAAGTGCTAGAATCATCTTCCTCTGGTTCATAATCATCATCAACTGATTCAGTTTCACTTTCATTTTCACCATTCATAATTGAATTATATAGCTGATAAAAATCAAAATATCCAAGCTCATCCAAAGAATTAGACCAATAAACAGAATTAGTAATGCACACCTTTGGTCCATAGCCAGCATCAACCAGTGTACAATCATAACTACTTTCATTCTCCGTCTTTAATCTAACACAAAAATCAGCATTCTCTGGATCATTAACAAACTGAACTGGTACTGAATTATTTACATATACTTGTCCATCATATATAACTGCAATAAACGAAGGCTTATAATAAGACATGTTATCACCACCCATCGAAATTTCTGTTATCTATTCTAACACATAAAATAAAAGAGTTCAAATTACTGAACTCCATTTATCGATTTCAACTATTTATTAATCCTCATCATAGAATTTAACAATATCAGAATAGATTTTTTCTACTCCATCCTCAGCCAAAATCTCATGCTTCATATGAGGATATTCTCTATATGATAATCTAGTGAATCCATCCATAATTAAATGCTTTAGGGAATCCTTAACACCCTTAGTACCACCAGTTGTTCTATCATCCTCACCTGATATACTCATAATCTTTAAATTACCATTAACTGAATTCTTTCTATTATGCTTATGAAGCCTATGAGTCATAGAGAATAGAATATAATTTGAATAATTTGTGAATTTATATCCACAAAGTGGATCCTCCATATAATTCTTTACATTCTCCTCATTATAAGATAGCCATGATACATCCTCTGATGCGCTATTATTATTTGAGAATCTAAATAATAGCTTAGAGTATTTATATTTACCCTTTCCACTAGATTTCATTTTAGCTAAAGCTACACCGATAAAGCAGCCTGGCTTATATGATACTGTACCTGATATTATTAGCTTTTTAATCGAGAATGAATATTCTCTAATATACATACGTGCAATTAATGTTCCCATTGAATGTGCGTACATATAAACATCTATATTAGGATTATGTCTTTTACCATATTCTAATATTCTATTAGTATCATCTACCATTTGATCAATTGATGCGATTCTACCAAGTGAATATTCCTCATTTACTGATTCACCGTGACCTCTTAAATCACCAATAATTACAGTATAATTATTCTTATTTAATTCTTCAATTAAAGGAATATATCTTTCCTTATGCTCAACCATTCCGTGAACTATTACAATTAAAGCCTTAGCCTTTTCAGCCTTGCTATATAAGCACTTAAGCTTTAATCCATCACTTGCTTCTACATCAATTTTTTCCATATTTTTCTCCTAAATTAATTAAATTCTTTAGCAATCTTAGATACTAATCCCATATCACATTTACCAGCAAAATTTGCCTTAAAATGCTTCATAACTGAAGGAATCTTCTTATCCTCTAATTTTGCTATTTCAGCTCTAATTTCATCCTCAGTTAATTGCTTAGGTAAGTAAACCTCAAGTACCTTCTTTTGCTTATCGATTTCCTCAGCTGATTCAGTTCTATTGACCTTTAGATAGCCAGCCTTTTCCTCATCAAGCTCCTTAATTGTTTTTTGGATAATATGTAATACATCCTCATCAGGTAATGATTTAGCATTTAATCCCTTTTCGATACTTTCATTCTTACATTTTCCATAAACAACAGATAATATAGCTCTAGCTACCTTATCATGATTCTTTAAGGCTTCAATATTAGCCTTTCCTAATTCTTCAAATAACATTTCACGTTCACCTCTAATAATTATTCTATCACTTATTTAATTAAAATTAAATAATTAGTTAGTAATACCATAGATTATTTCATCTAATATTTTATATACATCAAATAAGCCTTCTCTTTTTTCACTAGATGTAATAATTAATCTATCTCCCTCTTGTAGATTTAATGTGTTAATTATTGTTTCCTTATTCTTTCTTCTTTCTGAATTCTTTACCTTATCAGATTTAGTTGCGATAACATAAACTCTTTTATTGTAATATTTTAAGAAATCATACATTAATACATCATCCTCTGATGGCTTATGTCTAAAATCAACAAGTAGGAATACTGCCTTTAATGCCTCTCTATTCTTTAAATAATCCTCTATCATTTTACCAAATGTAGCCTTAACTGATTTAGATACCTTGGCGTATCCATATCCAGGAACATCGACAAAATAGAATTCATTATTGATTAAAAAGAAATTTAGGGTTTGAGTCTTACCTGGGTTTGAAGAGGTTCTAGCTAAATTCTTTCTATTTACTAGCATATTGATAAAGCTTGATTTACCTACATTTGATCTTCCACAAAACATTACCTCACCTAGATTAGGCTCAGGACATCCATCAGCCTTAACAGCTGATATATTAAATTCAGCACTTTTAATTATCATATTTAATATTTAGCTTATCAAGAATAAGCTTTACCTCCTTATCCTCTAAATAAACAGTTCCAATATCCCCATGAGATGTATCACCATGGTAATCACTACCAGCAGATATAAAAAGATTATGTTTATCTGCAAGTTTCTTAAAATAATCATAGTCATTTGCTACATTTGCATATTTTGCTTCTATACCATCAAAGCCTAATCCTGCTATTTCAGATGCTAAATTCCAGTCTTTCATTAAGCATGGATGAGCAAATATAGCTAATGCATTATTATCATGTAATATTTTAATTCCATCCTCTACTGATAGCTTTTCTGATGGAATATAGGCCTTTGAATCGTGCTCAGTATATTTTTTAGCCTCATCATATGTCATATTCTTAGCTTCCATAATAAAGTTGAGCATATTCTTTCTTGTAATAGTTCTATTCTTTTTTAGGAATAAATCTATATCTAAATCTAAGCCATAATATTCATTTATTTTATTCATCATAATAATGGCTCTTTCTTTTCTTTTTTGATTAGCATTATTACAGAATAAATATAATTCCTCAGGTATATAATTATTTTTGAATAGGCCTAGAATGTGAACTGTTTTACCCTTATGCCTACAGGTTAATTCTATACCCTTAATTAATATCATATTAAATTCTTTTTGTAGTTCAATAAATTCATTATCTCCCTCTAGAGTATCATGATCAGTTAATGCTAAAACATCAATATTTCTTTCCTTAGCATGCTTAACTAGTTCATAAAGAGTTGAGTATCCATCTGAATATATTGAATGTGAGTGTAAATCAGCCCTCATATATCTCCTTAAAAAAATAAAACCGTATTTCGGTTTTATTTAGTGTATTTAGCGTTCTCTGCTAGAATGTGTACATTAACATCAGAGTCTAAAAGCTCTTCCTCAGTTTCGCCGATACCTGCAAGTAGGATACCAGATGCGAATACAGAGCCTCTACTATTGAAGTCAACCATAATTGTGATTCTTGCTGCATAATCGATGATAACATCCTCATCCTTTTTATCAGCATCAAAGAAATTGAATCCTAAGAATCCATCTACCTGATTTAAATATCCTAATACCTTGAACATAATTGTAATATCATTCTTCTTAGCAAAGTCTAATATTAAATCCTTCTTAGTTTTAATGAATTCATATAATGAATCAATTCCCTCATTATAAGGCATGAAATAGAATACAGAATCATCATTAGCGATGTCCTTATAATCCTTATTTCTTTCTTTCATTAAATCTAAATCCTTTTTGATTGCAATGATTGCATCCTCATTGATATTAGCAAAATTACTCTTGTTTACTTCAAATTGATCAACTAAATTCTCTAAGAAAAAAGTATTCTCACTACCTAATACCTTAAAGCCCTCGTTCTTTAATAATTCACTAAAGCTTACTACAAATTCCTTATCGATAGTTACCTCAAATACATACTTTGTAGTTGTAGCTAAAGGTGCTTGAGAAACATATTCATTTTGATGTGTATATATAGAATAAAATTGTCTTCTTAAACCCTTCTTATTAAAATTCTTTGCATTTCTTTCATATGCAGAAATTGATAATTCTAAAGCCATAATATAAAAACCTCATTTCTAGTCTATTTTACTAAATTTAATGAGGTTTTTCAACTTAATTATTTATTTAAAGCGTCTTTTAAATCTTTAGATTTAATATTAGTATGGTAGAAATCCTTCATTGAGCATCCAGCTCTACCTCCACCAGCACATGCGCAGGCACAAGCACAGCCTCCACCACCATGTCCTCCACCAACTGATTTAGGTGGGTTTATGGCCTTACCTTCCTTTGTTACGCCACCATTACTATATCTTCTTCCCATTATTGGCCTACCAAAGAAATAATATGGTCTCATCACAGTAAAGCCACGCTCTGATTTATATGGATCCTTAGTGAAATGATTTATTACAAAAGATAATAATACTAATAAAGCCATACCACCAAATATTAATGTTGGCATTAGCCATGGATATTTTTCACTTTGATCAGTATATGTTTTTTCTGGATCAATATTAATAAATGATGTTTTATTATATTTAACATTAATGTTAATAAAATTACCATAGTTAAGCTTAGCTTGGTAAGTAATATAATCATCTATAATTTGATAATCAAGTGACGTTTTTTCAATGCTAGTAACATTTGTATTTTTCCATTTTAGAATACAATTATCAACAATAATATCATTAAAATATCCAGGATGATAATCATAATAAATATCATCACCATATATATGATACATATATGATTGATTAAATGAAAAACTAAAATCTACTATATCATCAGCATAATATTTTTTATCAAAGTCAATTCTAATAAATGAACCATCATCTGAGTAATAGCTAGCCTTTTTTATGTTATTTGTAAGTGGTGTTATATTTTCTGCATGATAATTAGGAACACCTATTTTAACCCATTCTAGTGGTCCTTCACTTGATGAATCTAGTACCTTCCATGATATATCAATTCTAATATCAAGTGAGCCATCATCAAAATTAGGATCTACTGTTATTACATATTTATTAATTTTATCTAAATCATTTTTAGCATTTATAGCTCCTGATAGTGTAAATAAGGTAACTATACTAAATATAAAAATTAATAGCTTACATATTGTTCTTTTCATATTCAAGCTCCTTATTGTTAAGTGGACATTCGTATTCGAGCTTTATTATTTTATTTCTAAAGCTCTTTAGCTCCTTACTATTCCAAATAGTATCAAATTTATTCTCTAATAAATTACCAAATTTAGTTCCATCTAAATAGCTTTGGCATGGTATTAAATCACCTGCTGGAGATATAGCCATATTTGATAAGCCAGCACCACAAATAGGTGGATTAAGCTTTAATAAATGAAAGAATTGAGGCTCAATCCAGCCAGGAGATGTAAATTTCAATTCTAATTCATTCTCCTTACAGTATTTTAGGGCTTCTGCAAGGATATTCTTTAATTCTTGTGTACCTAATCTTGTTTTAATATTTTCTTTGTTTGTTGCATTACCAGATAATATTAATCCAGAACACGTAAAATATCTAACGCCTAATTCTTTAGATGCAAATTTAATAGTATCTAAATAATCCTTATTTAATTCACATAAAGGTGTATTAATACTAACTAATAATTTAGCATTTATAGCATTTTTTATACCTTCTACTGTTTTATCATAGCCATCTACACCAACAAGCAGGTTATGTATTTCCTTTTTATGCGAATAAAATGTTACTTGAACTGCATCTAAGGATGCTTCAAATAATTCATTACATAATTCTCTAGTTAAAAGCTGTCCATTTGTGTTTAACCTAGTTACAAACCAGCTTGAATATTTTACAAGCTCTACTAAATCAGGACGTAATGTAGGCTCTCCGCCTGTAAATGTAAGCTGAGGAACTCTTGCAAGCTTTAGCTTATCGATAATAGATTTCCATTCGTCGGTTGTTATCTCTGATTCCTTACCCTTAATTTGCTTAGCTGCATAGCAGTTTAGGCACTTCTGATTACAGCCCCAATTGCCATTTTTCTCCATAGATGAAATCATTAAATCTATCCTATGTGGAGCGTTCATAAATTTAGCATATTTTTTAAGTGATAAATAGCCAATATTTTCATCAGGCTCATTACCATGTGCAATGCTTAATAAAACATCAATTATTTCCTTTAAATCTGATTTAAACATTGATTTTGGTGTTTTGGGGAATAATAGGCTTGCCTTTTCGCACACTAATTCTATCGCAACATTGATATCCTCAGTGCTTACAGGCTTACCATCATATTCATTCATATTCTTAATGAACTCACGTAATAATATTGCCCATCCCATACAAATTGGTAAAACATTCTCTCCATTCAAAAGAACAACCCAGCTAATGCCAGGCTTTACTTTCTTGGGTGGAATTAAGAATATTCTTACTACACCAGGTCCATATGGATCAAATGTTATATGAGATACCTCATCTACAGTTTTTAAATATTCCTTTAGTCTATTCATAATAACCCTCTATTTTTTACTTGCTTTAATAAATTCATCCTTATGATTTAAAAATACCTTTACTAGATTTGGATCAAAGTGAGATCCAGATTCCTCTTCGATAATTTTAATAGCTTCATCAACTGGTATTGCCTTTTTATAGCAGCGCTCAGATATTAATGCATCAAATACATCAGCAATTGCCATAATACGTGCAGATAATGGAATATTTTCTCCTATAATTCCATTTGGATATCCTTTACCATTCCATTTTTCATGATGGTATGTTGCTATATCAGATGCAAATGATAAATATTCCTCATCTGTAATACCTGATAATACCTCACGTACTACATCACCACCTACAGCAGCATGCTTTTTCATTTCCTCAAATTCTTCTGGAGTAAGCTTTCCAGGCTTCTTTAAAATTGTATCAGATACGATTATTTTACCAATATCATGCATAGGGGCAAGTCTTGTTAAAAGAGATATAAAATGATCATCTATTTTATCTGAATAAATACCATCCTTTAAACAATCCTCTGCTAAAAGTCTAACATAATTACTTGTTCTAACAATATGCTCGCCAGTTTCCATATCTCTATTTTCAATTAGATTGGCAAGTCCTGATATCATATGTTCCTGCATACCAGATAATTTCTTTTGATTAGAAACTAAATCAGCCATCGTATCTTGCTGAACTAAATCATTATAATAGATATAACATAAGCTTGCACTAACAGCTATTGCCGTATATGTAATATTTATTCTAAAGAATACCATAGGTATAATTCCAGAAATAAGTATAATTATTATCATAATTATTGTCAATATATCTCTTCTATTAAATTTGTTACCAGCAATAGCCATTGTAGCTATTAAATAGGCCATACTTATAAAATAAAATGAAATATATATCATAAAGGCTGAACCTCTATGATATCCTTCCGCATCATAATAAAATACCCATCCAAATGGAGACGCTAATACTTCAATGAATAAATTAACAATAAAATAAATAATTGCTATTTTACCTTGATTTTTTAAACCTAAGGCACCAGAGAAAAATACACCTAAAAGTGGTGCTACACTAAATTGTAGTACAGTAAGTATTGTTAGTGGTATTTTAAATGCCACATCGTAATATCCACAGTGTACTGCGAATTCTGCAAGTGAGCAAAATATGATTGCTGAGAATGTTAAAACATACCATTTTTTTTGCGTTCTAGTGAATCCAGAATAATGAATAACATGAATAATCATTGCTATCATTAAAAGCTCTGTAATTACTATTGCCCAAACATAAAAAGTATTCACATTATCCATCTCCTCTCTCTAAACGTAAAAATCTATTTATTATTATACACTATTTTTCATTAATAATGTATTAATATTCAGTATAATGATATTTATTATGATAATA